>ENA-OZLH01000576-OZLH01000576.1-human-gut-metagenome-genome-assembly--contig:-NODE-576-length-19818-cov-16.790922_pt1 | contig 19818 bp, 19 predicted proteins | sample MGYA00244832_ERZ653776 | MGnify/ENA primary metagenome ERZ653776 (study PRJEB26926, sample SAMN06165218) | human gut metagenome | biome: ENVO:00009003; feature: ENVO:2100002; material: ENVO:00002003...
AGATCATGCCTAGTCTCGTGGGCTCGGAGATGTGTATAAGAGACAGACTTTATATAATACAGCGATAAACGCCCTTCAACTTACCAAAGAAGATACAGTTTTAGATGCCTATTGTGGAACAGGTACAATTGGACTAGCAATTTCTAAATATGTTAAAGAAGTTGTCGGAGTTGAAATCGAGCATTCTTCAATTCTCGATGCTGAAAAAAATAAGAAGATAAACAATATTGAAAATATCAGTTTCATCGAAGATGATTGTACAGAATATTTAATGAATAACTGCGAAGAAGGAAAATATTCCGCTGTAGTTATGGATCCACCAAGAGCTGGATCAACTAAAGAATTTATAGCAGCTTTAGAAAAAATATCTCCAAGACAAATTGTCTATATATCCTGTGACCCTGTAACACTAGCTAGAGATTTAGGGTATTTCACAAATTATGAAATTAAACGTGTTATCCCTGTAGACATGTTTCCTCATACTTTCCATGTTGAGACGGTGGTGTTGCTACAACGCAAAGCGAGCCAAAATTAGAGAAAATAGTTGAATTTGAGTACTTTTATAAGCATTTCAGCTTCGAAAGGAACGAAGAAGGGTATCTTGAGAAGAGGTTGGGCAAGACCTACTCGATTGAGGTATTTGTCCATCTCGGTTGAGTTGATACGTCCGACCATCCATAGAAATTAAGCCAAAAGAGACGATAAGCGCATATAGACTATGCCGTGCTCCAGCCTCGATTGGCTTTTTCTTTAAGACGTTGCAACCTGTGATACGAGGTAAGTGGAGAACTACGTTTGAAAAAGTTGGAAAAATGCGAGACTAAATTGAGACTTTGTTAGGAAAGTGCTATACTTAAACTGCTAAAAATTAAAATGATTCTACTTAATGCCTGGAGGTAACATTTGCATGATTAAAAACTTAAAAACGTATTATGAAGAATTGGCAAAAAATACCTTAGCTGGATTTGTTGATGGCAAATTTTCTGTATTAAAACTAAGCGATAAGCCAGATTTGCAATCTAATAAATTGGGTATTGGAATAGAAGTTAGAGAATGTAAAAACGAACAAGATGGGCGCGCTGATGCTTTTACAAGAGAAACGTTCGGCACTTGTATGACTACTAACGAACGGCAAGCAAAAATGGAGAAAATGGGCGTTAACGGCTGGCTGTATCAAGACCCAAAGTCGAATGCTGTTGTGTTCAGCCAAACTTGTGAATTATTTGATGTAAACAAGAAAAAAGAGGAGATTGCTAATTTTATAGCGGAAAAAGCAGAAAAATTTAATGCTTACAAAAAATTTAATTTGAATTGCCTATATTTATTTTGCCATTGGAATTATGAACGAAAGGACATTGACGATGTGACTAAGATGATGTTATCAAATCCGTTTGATTGTATTTTCTTCGATTGTTTGGATTGTGTTTTTGCTTTTGACTCTAAGACCAAACACTTAGACAAATATGATTTTCGTTTAGATGCCGATTCGACATATGGAGATATGCTAAGCGAGTTGAAAGACAAATATTGGAGATGCCGTTCAGATTACGATTATCAAAAATTAATCAGGCAATTAAGAGGAAAACTTATATTAACTCAAGAAGAGTTTGCAAAATTACTAGGTGTTTCTTTTGCATCAGTCAATAGGTGGGAAAGAGGACACCATGAGCCAACTACTAAAGCAAAAAGAAAAATCGTCGAGCTTTGTAGGAAAAACAAAGTGGAACTAATTACAAGCAAAGAGGAAAAATAAATCATGACAAAGAAAGAAAAGAAACAAAAACCGTTAGAACAGGTTCTGATGGAGTCGTGCAACAAGCTCAGGTCCAACATGAGCGGAATCAACTATATGTATTTCGTCATGGGATTGGTATTTTTGAAATTCGCTTTCTTAAAATTTGAAAAAAGACGTGAAGAACTATTAAGCGGCGAGGATTCTTTCGCTGCCGATATGCCTTCTTTTTATGCTGAGAAAAATGTTTTCTATATTCCGGAGCAAGCAAGGTGGAGCTTGATTAAAGATAATGCCAAAAATAGCAAAATTACTCTAAAAGTAATGGAGAATGGTGAGCTGAAGAATAAGGATTTCACCATTGGAATGTTGATTGATCACGCTTTGGAAGAATTGGAAAGATGCAATCAGCAATTGAAAGGTGCGTTGCCAATAGGAATTTACTCCAAAACAACGCTTCCTTCTTCCAACTTTGCTTCGTTAATTGACGAGATAGACAAGATACACGAAGATGCTGAGCATCCAATGAACGACCTTATCGGCAAAACCTATCAATACATGCTTAACGCATTTGCTATTAAGACGGCTGATGAGAAAGGCGAATTCTATACGCCTGACAATATTGTGGATTTGATTACTACGCTGATTGAGCCGTACAAAGGAAAAGTGTACGACCCTTGCTGCGGTTCAGGTGGAATGTTTATTCAATCATACAAGTTTGTAGAGGCGCATCGCGGAGACGTGAATTCAATTTCTGTTTATGGGCAGGAATCCAATCCCGACACATGGAAATTGGCAAAGATGAATCTCGGAATTCGTGGCATCCCAGCGAATCTTGGAAAGAAGGAGGCCGACACATTTAGCGACGACCAGCACAAAAACGAGAAATTTGAATTCATAATCGCAAACCCTCCGTTTAATCTCAAGAATTGGAGAGGAGAGAAAGAGCTTGTTGATGACCCAAGATGGAAAGGGTATGGCCTGCCGCTTGTTTCCAATGCCAACTATGCCTGGATCCTTCACATGCTTTCGAAACTATCACTTAATGGCGTTGCGGGATTCTTACTAGCTAATGGCGCGTTGGAAGACACCGATACCACAGAAATCAGGAAGAATTTGATTAAGAGCGGAAAAATCGAGGCAATCATTGTCCTACCTAGAGAAATGTTCTACTACACCGATATTTCGGTGACCCTTTGGATTATGAACAATAACAAAGGAGCTAGAAAAGTTATTCAAGACGGGAAAGAAGTCTTGCTAAGAGATAGATCAAACGATGTTCTTTTTGTGGATTTAAGAACGAAAGGGCATAAAACTTCAGAAGGCTACGTGGAACTTGATGAATCTGATAGATTGCAAGTCAAGGAAACGCTAAACGCATGGCAATCCCCAAATTGGAAAACAATTTATAAAGATGTTCCTGAGTATTGTCAAAGCTGTACGATAGACGAGATTAGAAACGGCATAACCAACAAAAAGCAAAAAGAAAACGGAACTAATATTTATGTTTCTGAAGGTAATTCCCTTTGGTCTCTCGTTCCTTCTAAGTACATCGAGTTTATCGACCATGATTTGAATATTGATTTTGAAAAGGAAATGAGCCGAATTCAAAAAGAAATGAAAGAATTGCTTAAATAGGAAAAAGAATCACAAAAACAATTGGAAGATGCGTTCCGAGGTATTGGATATGGCGTTGAATAATATAAGGATAGGTGATTTTATTTATTTGATTAAAATCAATTGTAACAATCCTAATTTATCTCCATTTGATGTTTCTGGAATAAACAAAGATAAAGAATTTTTTGAACCATCAAAGCAAATCGGGAAAGATACTTCCAATTACAAGGTTGTACCTCCTGGATGTTTTGCTTGTAATCTAATGCATATCGGGAGAGATTGCGTCCTTCCGATTGCTATTAATAGAACATCAAAAAACAAAATTGTCAGTCCCGCATATACAATTTTTAAGCTTAAGGAAAATCAATTTCTATTACCGGAGTATCTATTTATCCTTTTAAACTCGTCCGAGAAGGATCGCTTTTTTTGGTTCCATTGTGATTCGTCGGTGAGGGATGGAATGGATTGGTCGTCATTTTGTGATGTAGAACTACAAGTCCCTTCGTTAGATATTCAAAAGAAATATGTTGCGATATACGAATCGTTGCTTGCAAACTTGCGCTCATACGAAAAGGGATTAGATGATTTAAAATTGGTTTGTGACAGTTATATTGAAAGGTTACGAAAAAACAAAAGGACATCGCTAAAGGGGTGCCTGAAAGAAAGCGACGAACGGAATGAATTGCTTTTGGCAAAAAGCGAAAAAGGCGTTAGCATTCAGAAAAATTTTATTGATACTAAAGCCAAAGCTGATGATATAAAAAAACAAAAGCTGGTTAGACATGGCTTTTTTGCGTTCAATTCCAATACCTCAAGAAATAGTGACACGATATCAATCGCCTTAAACAACGGCGAGCCTTGTGCTGTATCGGCTACTTACGTTGTTTTTTCCTGCACCAACAAACTTTTACCAGAATACCTGTATTTATGGTTCAAGAGAAAAGAGTTTGATCGTTTTGCTAGATTTAATTCTTGGGGATCTGCAAGAGAGACGATTTCTTTAAAGGATTTCGAACAAGCAGAGATTGCAATTCCTGAACTGAATGTACAAAAGAACATTATTGGGATTTTATCCACATATGAGAAGCGAAAAAATTTTGTTGAGACAATAAAAAAACGAGTTGCTTCGATTTGCCCAACCTTAATTCGTGGCTCTATTTTAGAAGAAAGAAGAAAGGGTGATATGCTATGAGTTTCCACGAAGAATTAAATTTGCATGTTCTTGATTATTTAACTAATGACAAGACGAATACTGCATTATTGCTTGATGGTAAATGGGGAACGGGGAAAACTTATTATGTAAAGAATGGGTTAATGCCTTTTCTTGAAAGCAAAAAGAAACAAGTGGTTTACGTTTCTTTATACGGAATAGAAGATGCTGAATCTCTAAGCAAAAATATATTTACCGAATCTCGTTTAAAGGCAATTAATTCGACCGCAATGATCATAATCTCTGGCACGGCAAAAACGGTCATACGTGGAGTCTCAAGTTATTTTGGAGTCGATCTTAATGGCGGAGTAAAGGAGTGGAAAAAACTGGCAAAATTTGCCAATTTAAAGGACAAGCTATTAATAATTGACGACCTTGAAAGACATTCGCCGAAATTTAGCATCATTGAGATTCTTGGATATATTAACAACCTTTGTGAACAAGACGGAGTTAAGGTTTTGCTTATTTGTGATGAAAGAGCCTTAGGCTCAATCGGATTGCCTGAAGAAGAGCTGACAAAATACAAAAAAATCAAAGAAAAAACGATAGGGGATACGATAAAATTTTTACCAAATTTAGACCAGTCTATTGCCTCTATACTTAAAAACTTCGATTTGGCGTATCTTGGAGACCAGCAAAAATTGGTCAAAGACTTGAAAACGATAAACAATGAGAAAAACATAAATTGTTTTAATTTAAGATCTTTTTCTAGGGCTTGCCAGAAAATGTTTGGCATTCTATCACGCGTTGAAGATTTTAAACGAGACGATAATGAAGCTTTTTTAGATTTCATTAAAGCGTCGTTTTTTGGATTAGTCGCTTTCTACTTAAGGCTATCGAAGGATTCCTCTCTAAGCTATTTGCCTAACTATGGGATATCCTCCTCCGAATTGGGAACGAGTCGCCACCCGCTTTATAGATATGCCTACGATTACTGCATTTATCAAATATTTGATATTTCCACATTTAAGCAAGCATATATGCTATTTTTAAAGCAAAGGCAAAGCCAAAAGAATAATAAAGTTATTTCAATAATCCAATCATATTATTTGGTTAACGATGATGAGCTGGCAAACGCTCTTGCAGAGCTAAATGATTTGATTGCTAATGGTTCAATAACTTGTGAAAGCTTTACTGGTATTGCCACATATTTGATTGCGATTAAACATCATTTCAAATATGACATTGATAAAATTTTGAACTCGATGATAGAACGTGTTCAAAACGAGCCCTTTTCACAAAAGCTTATAGACTCATTGGATTCATTTTCTGGATATTATTTAGATGAAAAAGACTGCATAAACGATTTCGACAATTTTAAAAGCAGATTGAAAAATGCAATTTTGCCTACAAATATTGCTCGCAAAAGTTATCATCTCAATTCGGAAAACCTCTCCCAATTTATTGATAATGTTTATAAAAATAAAGATAGATGGATGGTAAGCAAGGAGGGCTTTTCCGCTTATATAAATTTTCAAGAGTTACTTGATTTTATTCAAAGACCGGAGTGTGACGCTAGATGCTTGGATGAAATCAGAGGCATGTTTTTATCTTTATATACTGGAATAGCGAATATTGTTGACTTTTGTTTTAAAGATTTGGCGCCGATAAAAGAAGTTAAGGCTCAAATTAATAGCTTGCAAAGCAAATGTACTTTTGAAGGAAAAACAAAAAAGCTACAGCTTAAGTGGCTTTCACAAAATTTGGACAATATTTTGTGTCAATTGGAAAAAGGTGGTGACGAACATGAGCGAATATAATTTTTCGGAATCCTCATTTGAAAACGCTGTAATAGACTTGTTCAAACAGCAAGGATATCAATATTCATTCGGATATGATCTGCATAGAACAAACGAGGAGGTCATCCTCACTGATGACTTTAAGAATTATCTTTCAAGAAGATATTCTTCATTAAATTTGCAGGAATCGGAAATAGATTTTATTTTGCATAGCCTTTTGTCTTCTAGGGGAACTTCACTTTATTCGACGATGAAAGAAACCATTGCGGCGCTTCGAAATGGTATAACATTGGATAGAAGTGCTTATGGCCTTGCTAACGAATATATCGAATATTTTGACTACAGTAGCAGTGAGAACAATGTTTATAGAGTCGTTAATCAATATGAGGTGAAAGGTGTCTCTACTAGAAGGCCAGATATTGTAATTTTTATCAATGGCATCCCTGTTTCTGTGATTGAACTGAAAACCGTAAGCGATTCGGAGGTAAAACTCTATGAAGCTTATGAGCAATTGCATATTCGTTATACGAGAGATATCGAGAATCTCATGCGCTTTTCATTCATATCTGTCATATCAGATGGCGTAAACACGAAATGCGGTTCTTTGTTTGCTGATTACAAACATTATTTTCCTTGGAAATCAACCGATGGAAAATCTTATGCGAATGATGGCATAGATAGTCTTGTGACTATGGTCCAAGGCCTGTTTGAGCATTCGACGCTTCTGAATATTTTAAAGAATTATGTGTATTTCCCCGACACATCAAAACGCGATTTGGTGGTTTTGCCAAAATACTCCCAATATTATGCGAGCGAACTCTTGTTCAAAAATATCAAAAAACACATGAAGCCAAAAGGCGATGGTAAGGGTGGAACGTATTTTGGTGCAACTGGATGTGGAAAATCGTATACGATGCTTTTCTTGGCAAGAAGATTAATTACTTCGCCTGAGCTTAATTCTCCGACAATAGTCCTTCTTACGGACAGAAATGATTTAGACGACCAACTTTCAAAAACGTTTGAAGCGTCCAAAGAATATCTAATCGATAAGAACACGATGAACGTTTCTTCTCGGGAAGTCCTTAATGAAAAAGTCAAGGGCGTTACTAGTGGTGGTGTCTTCTTGATGACAGTTCAGAAATTCGACGAGAACGTCAAATTGCTAAGCGATAGGGACAACATCGTTTGCATTTCCGATGAAGCGCATAGAACCCAAGTCAATCTTGATGCTACCTTGAAAATTGAAGATGATGGAATTAAAAAACATTACGGGTTTGCGACATATTTGAGAAATTCCTTCCCTAATGCTACCTATGTCGGCTTCACGGGAACGCCAATCGACTCCACGATAAACGTTTTTGGTCCAATTGTCGCATCTTACAAAATGAAACAGGCGGTAGACGATGGCTCTACGGTTGGAATTGATTTTTTGCCAGGCCCATCAGCGGTGAGGCTAGACGATGCGAAGATGGCAATTGTTGACAAATACTATGAAGATCAATTGAAAAACGGAACGAACAAATACGAAGTCAACGAATCGATCAAGGAGATGTCGAAAATCAGGACGATAATCGACAACAACTCGAGACTCGATTTGATTGTCGATCATTTTATCAAGCATTACGAATTGAGGGTCAAGGAAGGATCGACTGTTAAGGGCAAGGCGATGTTTGTCTGCTACGATAGGAAAATAGCCTTTAAGATCTACAAGAAAATACTGGCAAAAAGACCTGAATGGAATGTTCCTTGCAAAACGCAAGAAGACGAGTCCATCCTTTCCTATGAGCAACTAAATAGGCTTAGGCCTGTGGAGATGATCAAACTGGTCGCCACAAGAAGCGATAACGACGAGTCTGATTTGTACAATCTTTTAGGAACAGAAAAAGACAGAAGCGATTTGGCGGTCCTTTTCAAAGACGAAAATTCAAATTTCAAGATTGCCATTGTTGTTGACATGTGGCTTACCGGATTTGACTGCGAATCCCTGGACACTATGTATCTCGATAAACCATTGGAGAAACATAGCTTGATTCAAACAATATCGCGGGTTAATAGGGTTTTCGAAGGAAAAGACAAGGGTCTGATTGTTGATTACATTGGTATTGAGGCTTCTTTGGCGAAGGCAATGCAGCTTTATAGCGGGGACATCAACCCCGTAAGCGAAATTGAAGCATCCTATGTCATTTTCAAAGATCAAATGTCTCTGATTGATGATTTGATGAACGGATTCGATTATTTCAAATTCGAGAACGGAACCGATTTGGATAGGCTACTCACTTTGCAAAAGGGGATGGAATTCGTCCAAATGAAAGAGGAGAGAGAAACGCGCTTCATGGGGCTAACCCAAAGAATGAAAAAGGCATTCGATATTTGCGTTGGAGATCCTAGGATCAAAGATGTGGAAATGTTCAAACTTCATTTCTATTGTGCAATCCGTTCCGCAATCATGAAAATAGGACGAGAGGGAACACCGGATTCGGCGAGGATGAATCAAGAGGTTAAGAAGCTTGTCGATGCTTGCATTTTTGCTTTAGGAAATCAAGACGAGGGTGAACTAACGAAAACCGAAATATTCAGCGAGGAGTACCTTAAAAAGATACAGGGGATTCCATACAAAAATACAAAATTCAAAATGCTCCTCGAGATGCTGAGGAAAGCTATTTCAAAATATTCACACACCAACAAATATAAAGCTGAAGAGTTCTCTAAGCGTATGAGAAACTTGGTTGACAAATACAACAACAGAGACAGTGAAATATTGGTTTCCAACGATGATGTCATCAATGATTTTATCGATTCTCTAAGCGAAGAAGCACAAAAAATACTTGAAGACATTAAAAAAGATGCTGATGAATTTAAAAAAATAGGGATAACTTTTGAAGAGAAGGCTTTTTACGATATATTGAAGGCCATTAGGGACAAATATCAATTTGAGTATTCCGAAGAAAAACTTATCGAATTAGCAAAAAAGGTTAAAACAATTATCGACGATAAAGCAAAATATACAGACTGGTCTTCAAAATCGAACATTAAAGCCAGCCTTCAATCGGACATCATTCGACTTCTGAATCGAAACGGATATCCACCAATGACCTTTGAGGATGTTTATGAGAAGGTCTTGGCCCAAGTCGAAAATTTCAAAAAATACGAAGTTTAAGTCTTTTGCTACAACTTTAATTGATGAGCTGAACAAATTATTGAATACATAATGAATTTATAGACACAAAAAATAAAATATAAGGGAGGTGAGTACATATGAAATCAATTATTGCCAAAATAAGGCCACCATTTTTGTCATTAATAAAAAGCGGTATAAAAAAACACGAATATCGCCTTGCCTCCCCAAAATACACCTCATTAAATGTAGGTGATAGGTTGGTCCTTATCTCAAATCAAGATTCAAGGGAGTTTGCTGTTACACGAGTTAATAAAATAACGAAGTTTTTCGATTGGAAAAGCGCATTACAAGAACATTGGCAAGATGATTTTAATGGGCTTTATTCAGATTTCGACGAATTGTTAAAAGAGTGCTATAAATTTTATACGGCTGATGAAATCAAAGAATACGGGATTGATGTTTTTGAAATTGCGTTAGATGAACCGGAATTTCAAAACGCAAGATTTCTTCTGGACACAAATATTATCGTCCAAAGGGAAAGCTTGAATAATTGTTGCTCTGAAATCAATTTGGTATACCAATCGATTGATAAGTTCAAAGGAACAAAACTATATCATCCCATTACCGCAAAAGAATTGGATGGATATAGGGATAAGCTGATAAAGACGGCGATGATGGCCAAGCTTAATTCATATGAGAAATTAAGTGAGACTACAATTTGTGATGATTATTTCAAACAGATCGTCTTGCCTTTTGGGAGTGACAAAAACAGTGAAAACGATAATGAGATTCTCTATCAGGTATACAGCGGAAGAGTTGATTTTTTAATTACCGAAGATCGCGGTATTTTGAGAAAAGCAAAAGAGCTGTATTTACGAGATAGAGTAATGAGCTCGAATGAATTTCTAACGACGATTGAAAGGCAAAACCCAAGCTTGATTGATTACGATGCGTTGTCCGTTTCCCTGGTTAAGATTGGTTCGCTAAATATTGATGATCATTTTTTCGATTCTCTTCGTGAAGATTATGGTGGGATTGCATTTAACCAATGGTTAACGAAAAAATCAGAGAACGATGCTTACGTCTTCAAGAACAATGAAGGTATACAGGGATTTTTATATTTGAAGACTGAGGAAAAAGACGAAGACTATTCTGATTTCAATCCTCAGCTTACGCCGAAAAGAAGGCTCAAGGTTGGGACGTTCAAAATTAATAGCACCGGGATTCGTTTGGGTGAAAGGTTCCTTAAGATTATCTTTGATAACGCTTTGAAGCGCGATGTGGACGAGATTTACGTCACGATGTTTAGGAACAAGCGAAAGGAAGTTGCTGGTTTGAAAAACTTGATGGAAAAATGGGGGTTCGTCGAAAAAGGCACAAAGAAAAATGGTGAGATTTACCTTGTAAAAGACATGCGGAATTACGATGATGCAAAAGATCCAAAGTTTAACTATCCGCTCATAAAAAACGATCCATCCATTTCTTTTTTACCGATTGTCGCTAGGTACCACACGAAACTATTTCCTGACTTGCATCTGAAAAACGAAGATGCCACGTTCTTTGATGGCGCATGCAGCTATGCAATTGAGAAAATATACGTCACCGCATGGAATAACGTCGATTTAGAACCGGGCTCTCTTTTGTGCGTTTATTGCATGGCGGATTATAATAAAAGATACCGTTCAACCATAACTGGAGTGTGCGTTCTCGATGAGGTGATTAAAACTTCGAGTGTCGATGAGCTTGTGGAGAAGTGCCAAAATAGGTCTGTATTCACGGAATCTGAATTGCGTGAGCTTTATACCAAGAAAAGATTCACGACCATTGTAAAGGTTTTGTATCTGAAGCCGTTTGATCATAAGGTGAATTACAACTGCTTAGAAATTAGAGGCTTGCTTGGCACAAGAGGAGCCCCTCAATTAAATTCAAAACTTTCTCGTGAAGAATATCTCGAACTAGTTAAATTAGGAGAAGAAGCAATATGAAAAAAATAATAATTTCAATAAATCCAGAACATGTGAATAACATCATAAATGGGACAAAAAAATACGAATATCGCACCAAGGCAGCCAAGAAAGATGTCAATAAACTGATCATTTATGAGACCATGCCAATCAAAAAAGTGGTTGCCGAAGCTGAAATTGTCGAGGTCCTTGCCCTCGATCCAAATGCTCTTTGGGAAAAGACGAAAGAATATTCTGGCATAACGAAAAAATTCTTCGATGAGTATTTTAAAAACAGAAAAATCGCTTATGCTTATAAGCTTGGGAAGATAAAAGTCTACGATGAGCCAAAAGCTTTGGCGGAATTTGGATTGAAAGCAGCCCCGCAATCATTCGCTTACGCAAAATAGTCCTATTTTTCTTCTAAAGGGCTAATTTCCGACGCTTCAACTTACCTATTAGGTGAGGGAGCGTCTTTTTCTTTAATCAGAACTCCGTGAAGAACGGCTTATTGCAACGTGGAAACGACGCTACGCCCTTATTCTTTATTTACATACACAGTCTAAGAAGTGGCCGAGAATGGGAAAGGAGAAAAGAAAGTGAATCTCATTAGACCGCAAATCTATTTTGCCAAGAAAGACGAGATTGAGAAGTTGGAAGACGATTTTAGGAAGAACAAAGAGACGAGCGTATCAGAGTATCTCAGAAAACTTGTCATGCTCGGGGATACCAAACGAAGATGAAAAAGGATTCTGTGTCCATAAACTCTGAGCTTAGAAAGCTTCGAATGGAAATGGAGTATTCGAAACAAAATCTGAATCTTATAAAGGAATGCGTGTTTGTAATGTATAAGCTTTTGGAGAAGAAACGAAGTGAATGACCTTCTTGTGTCCGTTTCCGTTTCATATTTCCCTAGAAACTTGAAAAGGAAAAAGTTGTTCTCTTTGATAGTGAAATCATCCCTTGTGTCTTTCAAGTCTTCCTTGAAGCGTGTCGGCTCCTTCCGAAAAGGAATCTACGACGCGCTTGGGAATGTCTGGCTTATCAAAATCAATCCAAAAAGAGCAACGAGGCTTTTTCTTTTTCACAGCCGAAATCGCTTTTCTACGTGATTAAGGAAAGGCTCAAGAGCTTGCTTGGAAAGATGGATTTGACCTATTCGAACATCTCATGGTTCATCGGGGTGAATCACGCTGATGAGATATTGATTTCATTCTATGAGAAGGAGCCGACGTTCTATAGATTGAGGAAGAAGGAATACGAATATAGGAAAGGGAAGATAGCTTTGGACGTCATATTAGATTTTAAGAAGAAGATGATGAAATCGTTGAGGAGATTGGCGGAAGTGGAGGAGCTTCTAAGCTAAGGAAATCACAGATTTTTGTAAACAAGATAAGACGGGCCACAATCTGCCACAGCCCATGGCTATGGTATGGCCCGTCAGGGTCTTGTGACTGGGATACCCAGCTCACGGAAAAAAGGAGGAAGGATCTTATAACGGATAAGGAAAACGAATTGGCGATGGAGATGTACGCTTCTTTGAAAAGAGGCGACGTCAAGGAGTATCAAAAACTGAAGGAGGATAAGCACCTATCCAGAAGGCAAAGGAAAAGGATCAAGGATGAAGCGATAGACAGAATCGTATCATCCCCTTTGTCAAACAGGATGATTGAACCGACAGCCATTGACGAGAATGCTTTGTATTGCATCATTGAGATGGGGGTGCTTACGAAGATATTCCATCTAGGTTTGATAGACGAGAATGTGTTTGTGAAAACGAAGGATGCTGTTTTAAAAAGACACAGCGCCACTCATTCGATATTGTCGTTGGTTAAAGGATTGGCTTTTTCTAACGTAGAAAACCATTGAATTTGCTCCATGTGGGATGAGGAGCAGCGTCACCATGGTATAATGGGTTTGGAGCACGGCTTCAAACTCTATATCTCGGCAAAACAAGGAGGAAAAAGAAATGCCTGATATCAAAGTTATTAAAGCCAATGCCATCCCTGGAAAGAAAAACCATGGGAAGAATAGGAGATTGAGAGTGGCGGCCTATTGCCGCGTCTCCACGGATGGTGAGGAGCAGATTAGCTCCTACAATTCGCAACTCTCATACTACAGGGAATACATCTCTAAGAACCCAGACTTGGTCATGGCCGGAATCTACGCCGATAAGGCGATTACCGGGACCAAGGCCGACAAAAGGCCTGACTTCATGAGGATGATTAACGATTGCCTCAACGACGAGATAGATATGGTTGTCACCAAATCCATCTCAAGGTTCGCAAGAAACACCGTAGACACTCTCCATTACGTCAGGATGTTAAAGGAAAGGGAAATCGCAATCTTCTTCGAGGAGGAACATATCAACACACTCTCCATGGATGGCGAACTGATGCTGACGGTTCTCTCTTCCGTCGCTCAGCAAGAGGTCCACAACACGTCCGAGCACGTGAAGAAAGGCCTTAAGATGAAGATGGAAAGGGGCGAGTTGGTCGGCTTCCAAGGATGCCTTGGATACGATTATCACCCCGAAGACAAAAGCGTCACCATCAACGAAGAGGAGGCCGAGACCATTCGCTACATTTATCGAAGGTATCTCGAAGGGATGGGATGCACGGTCATTGCCAGAGAATGCACCCAGCTAGGTTTCAAGACCAAAGCTGGGAACACAACTTGGCACGATTCAGGGATAAGGGGAATCCTCAGAAACGAGAAGTACTGCGGCGACATCCTGATGGGGAAGACGTTCACCGTCGACCCAATAACCAAAAGAAGGCTCAGGAACTTCGGCGAAGAGGACAAGTACTACCTTGAAAACCATCATACGGCAATCATCTCGAAAGAGGATTTCATGTCGGCACAAACAATTCTTGACAATCGTGGCACGCCAAGGAGAATCGTGGACGGGAAGAGGCAAGAAAAGCTCTCAAGGCAATATGCCTTCTCATGCATGGTCAAATGCGGCTATTGCGGCGCGACCTTTACCAGAAGAAACTGGCATAAGGGGAAAGGCTACGACAAAGTCGTTTGGCAATGCGTGAACAACACCAAAGGCGGGAAGAAGTGCTGCGAGCGTTCCAAGGCCATTCCGGAAGAGGTGCTCGAAGGTGCGTTCATCGATGCCTACAACTACCTGTCAAAGAACAAGAAAGTGTGCTTCGACAAGCTCTATGAGAGCATCAAATCTAATCTCAAGGATGAAGATCTCGCTTCTCTCATCGGAAAGAACGAGAGGAAGCTATCTTCTTTCGAATTGAAGAAAAAGAACTTGGTCGATTTGAAACTTTCCGACGGGATAGACGAAAAGACTTACAAGGATGCCTTTGATGACATTGTTGGCAGGATCAACGCCGTGAATGCCGATTTGGAAATGCTCAAGGCTGATAAGGAAACTTTCGATTCCAAAGTGGAAAAGATCAAGCTGATCGAAGCTGTCATCAAGGAAGGGAACGAGATTACCACATTCGACCGCTACCTATTTGAAGTGACAGTTGAGCGTGTCGTCGTCGGCGAGGAAAACGACCCATACAAGATCAAATTCTTCCTTAAGACGAAGCAGGTTTACGAGGTCAATGCCATGGAGTACATCCTCAAGAAGAAAAGAGGCACCCTGGTCAATGGAATTTCGTATCAACACAAAGCAGACGACGTTGGTCATCAGCCGTTAGGCAAATCTCCCGATGCATGTTGAGACTGTGGTGTTGCTCAGTCGCAAAAACGGCTGAAAAAGGCCAAAAATCGTAAAAAATTGATGGATTTCATTCTTCTCGAAAATGAGTGAAATCCATTTTTTGTCGAGAAAACCGCCCAAAAGCCGGTAAAGCGGTAAAAATAAGGCCTCTACTCGTATGGGGAAATAGGTCGACGCTCAAAATGAACGCCCATCCTACCTCGTATCGACACAGGAACAGGTGACTAGCATCTATACACGATGGAAGGAACAGGTCAAAAAGCCCATAATCATCGGCATTTTCGAAAATTCGTGATTTCCTCATTTTTTACGCTTTCAGGATACAGTGCAACTACACATTCAACCTGGAAAACCGATTTTTAGCCTAAAAAGAGGCAAAAACAGGGGTATAGTTTGATTGAAAGGGCAAAAAACTCGAAAATCGTTATCACATCAATAAAAAATAGGTTTAGAAAATTTCGATATTTGTTAGGAATTAAAGGGAGATAACACATAAATAGACATGAATCATTAATAATTTCTGATACATCTGTTACACTAATAATGAAATTAGGTGATACGAATGAACCAAAATTACAAAATACTAGAAAAGATGATAGAGAGCGGAGATGGAAGCCTATCCAGAAAAGATGCAATCGCAAATGGTGTTCCACCTGCGTCTTTCGCAAGATACGTAAGTTCCAATCGTCTCGTCAGAATAAGGCGTGGCGTTTACGCGAAAGACGGAGCCGTCGATGACCTCTTCCAACTTCAAAGAAGATATCAGAGGATTGTCTATTCCGGCATAACTGCGCTTTATCTCCTTAGGCTGACCGACAGGATTCCGGATTCGATTGAGTTCACAATCCCTAAGGAGTGCCGCGTGAGAAAAGAAAGCATAGGGTGTAATGCTATTTGTCACATCGAAAACAACGAGGAGCTGTTTCATTTGGGAAATGTCAGTACCGGAACCATGTTCGGGAACAACGTCACTTGCTATTCAAAGGAAAAGATGGTTGTGGAGATAATACGGAAAAGGGACGATTATGATTCCGAACTTTTCCTCAAGGCAGTGAAGACGTTTTTGAATGGAAAGGACAAGGATATGGACTTCCTCTTCCAATACGCGAGGATGAGGAAAGTGGAAGAGAAGGTATATCGGATTCTGGAGGCAATGGATTATGAGGATTAACAGGGATTCGCTTTTTATGCGACACGGAAGGTTTGTTTTCAACAATTGATTTCTTAATTTGCTTGTTATAGTTGCAAATATTTAGAAAACATAAAAAAATGCCACAATAACTATGAAATAACAATGACGCAGTGTATAATAATAGTAAAGGAGGCAGGCTATGAGACTATACAAACGGGAGAGGTATCTGTCCAAAATGCGCGCTTTTTTCCACGACGATGACCTCATCAAAGTGATAACTGGGATACGCAGATGCGGGAAATCCAGCCTCATGCAGACCATAGCGGAAGAACTCAAAGAAGGTGGCGTTGCGGAAAACAACATTATTTACATCGATCTCGATAAACGTGGGTACAAAAGCATTCGGAACGCCGAACAGTTAGATGCATTAATCGAATCCGCCACGCAAGCGAAAGGGATGAAATACCTTTTCATAGACGAGATTCAGAACGTCGAAGGATTCGAAGAGGTAATCAACGGGTTCAGGTCGGAAGGAGACTATTCGATTTTCATAACTGGCTCAAATTCCTATTTGCTCAGTGGGGAGCTCGTGACGAAACTGACCGGTAGATACCTTGAGTTCGAAATGTTTCCACTGACATTCGACGAATACGAGGACATGAAGAGGTTTTATGGGCGGGAGATAAACCCCAATGCCGAAATAGAATTGAATAGCTATATTTTGGAAGGCGGATTCCCACGAGCTATTCAAATTGACAGCCCTTCGGATAAGCGCACCTACGTGAAGGGAATCATCGATGAGATCTTCGAAAAAGACATAAAACGAAGAGTGAAAATCAAGGACGTTCAGTCCTTTGAATTGGTTCGGAATTACATCATCAACAATTTCGGCGCGACGACAAGCATCAACAGCCTGCACGAAGCACTTCTCAAAAACGGCATGGCCATCAGCCGCGCGACGGTGACTCGGTATATAAAGACGTTGGTTGACGCAAAGATTCTGTACGAATGCAAAAGGTTCGATATGAAATCGAAAAAAACGCTTTCCGGAGAGCAAAAGTATTACGTTGCCGACCTAAGTTTTTACTACGCGATGAACACGGACAACCGGATCAATTACGGGCCGACGCTGGAGAATATCGTGTATCTATACGCCAGAAGCCTCGATTACGCGGTAAGCGTGGGACGCATCGGAAAGCTGGAATGTGATTTCATCCTCAGGGATGTCAACATGGATTATTCATATGTGCAGGTGGCTTATAAGATATTGCAGAGCAAAGATACGGAAGATCGAGAATACAGGCCGTTAGAGAGCATACGGGATAACTATAAAAAATATGTGATGACAACGGACTATATCCTGCAAAAGAGAAATGGAATCCTCCATGTTAATCTGATGGATTTCATAGGCGGGGGAAAACGATTTTAAGCGTAGGACTTGCCCATTAAAAACATGCCAAAAGCGGATGCTACGATTAAAAAAATGGTTTTTAAAGAAGACACCGATTCAGGAAAAATCGCAATCGGCATGGGATGGGGTAGAAAAAATCATTCCCACGCAGAGAATAAATTACTGGTTTTCTGCTCGAAGAAGACGACTTATGCAGGGGGCTGTGGAAATCCTATACGAGGAAAGCGGGCTATGCCTACTTTGAAATGAACTTCAACAAACCAATTTATTCGGTGCTATATAGTGTAGGCTTTTGGAGCAATTCTGAAAATTTAGATGGTACTGCTGCGCTTAAAATAAAAGACAGCAATGGTAATTGGACTCAAATGACCAATTTGCTTTCTCTTCAATTAAACGCTAGAGGACAAGGGCTAAAACGATATTCTAATTATTTTCCCAACGGAATTTATGGGCTCAAATTTAAATGCACTGCCACAGCAACCGGCAGTAGAAACATGGGAAGACTGTCAATTGATGATATTGTTTTTGATATGAAAGCCGGAAGAAACGATAATAATTATTACATTACAAATTATAGAAAGACTGTAGCATAAAGATAGGAGATGATTGGCACGATGAAAACAAATTTGAAGAAAATATTTGCATTATCCCTCATTTCTTTTGCCTTGTGTGGCTGCAACGAAGGAGCGAATGTCGCCATTCTCAAAGTCGGATTTGATAAATGCATAGGTACCTCTTCTCCTACTCCTCAGGTGGGCCTTGCATTCACTTCTAAAAGTAAGCAATCACTAAATGCTGCTTTTGATGTATATGTAGGCGCTAGAAAAGGCTTTTCCGAAGATTGGGAAAACGATCTATGGGGTTGCAATCCGGGATATGGGAAGTTCACCATTAATAGAGAGATTAAAACCGAAGCTGGCGAGACTTTCAAAAACGATTACATGATTATTGACGATTTTCCCAATGAGGAGAAATACCTCTTAACCTATGAGACTATCGAAGGGACTGTAGATGGTGTCATTCCGCATTACAGGGGTTATATTGAAGATACGTTTGATTTCTCCTCTATTGATCTAGCAAAGGGGAAAATCGGGTACCACATCGTTTTTTACGATGATATAAATCAAAAGCTTTTCGATGAAAATGTGTATCTATATGGCATTTATTGGGGCGGCACCATGAATTTTGAAAAAGTCAATGAAGAAGTTGTGCTCTCCATATAAATGTTCTTCGGCCAAAGCGAAATTCTTGCTGATCTTCAAGAGGGAACCAAATGCTTAAGCTTCCAGGGGTCGGAACTGCGCTAAGCAGTTTTATGCATGTTTCCGTGATTGGTCATGGAATGCTGGAACTAGCGATAATTTACAAAACCACCAATGCTTATGGGGTAACTATTCACAAGATGCAAAACTACGAGATATACTCGGACGATAGGCATCCAAATATCCAGAATATAAAAGCGATCATCGATTCGTTGCTGTCACAGGCATTAAGCACCAACGCTGTAATCAAAATTACAATCGATGAAGCCAGAAATTACGTTTGGGTTGGTGGAGAACAATATAGCGGACGATTGGTTTTATAAATAGTCTCTGAAAATGTCATTCATCTAAATCATAAAAAATAACTGAATGATGCAACCCATACATGTAAGGCGTGCAGTTTTTGCCAGTTGCACAGTCATGTTCAAGCTGTGGTAGATATGTTCCTTTCACACTGTGCCTCGTATGGGTAGACCAGTTCTTTGCGTCCATGTTATGCATGTTGAGACTATTGTGCTGCTTCAGCGCAAAAACGGCTAAAAAAGGTCAAAAATCATAAAAAACGGTTGGATTTCCTACTTCTCAAAAAGCGAGAAATCCTCTTTTTTGTTTCGTAAATGCATCAATAGCGATAAAAATAGAATTTTTACTCATATGGAGGAATATTAAAAAAGAACAAAAAGATATCAACACATTCAAAATATCTGCTAATAAAAAATTCAACAATATTTGGCTAGAAAATGTTTATAAATTAAATTATGTTAATAATGAACTAGTCAAAACAAACATAGATAAAGTTACATATAATAAAACACAAGATTCTATTACTTTGAATTTAGAAAAAGATGAAAACTGTGCTGGATATTATTTTAAAGTTAAAGTTGCATATATTCTAAAAGATATAAGAGACTTCATGTACTATACAGGATCTGTCTCTTATACACATCTCCGAGCCCACGA
>ENA-OZLH01000582-OZLH01000582.1-human-gut-metagenome-genome-assembly--contig:-NODE-582-length-19723-cov-6.353874_pt1 | contig 19723 bp, 20 predicted proteins | sample MGYA00244832_ERZ653776 | MGnify/ENA primary metagenome ERZ653776 (study PRJEB26926, sample SAMN06165218) | human gut metagenome | biome: ENVO:00009003; feature: ENVO:2100002; material: ENVO:00002003...
GAGCCTTATCGTCGGCAGCGTCAGATGTGTATAAGAGACAGACTATAACTCAATTTATTAAATGAAATTTCTTTATAAGAGACCTATAAACGACTATAAAAAAGTAAGGAGCTGCTTACCAAGCCAGCTCCTTACTTTTTCTAATGGATGAAAATCCGTTTCCCTGCTTCCTTTTGCACAATATTTTTGTCGTACTTTATGTGCATAACAAGATATCATAGAAAAAATCACATTTAAATTTAGTGTTCCATTACATGGTTTTGCATTGCTCCTTGTTCACAACTCTATCTCTGAATAACTTCATATTAGTAAAGTTTCGGGAAATATTTTGAACAAGTAATTATCTCTGCCATCTTCCCATTTATGATAAAACGGCTTTATGGAAACACAGTTTTCATGTTCAAAGACGGTATTTAGTAATGTTCGGTCTGAATTTCCGCAAGAATGCCCCATTATCAAAACTTGAAAAGGTGCAGCTAAAAGAAATTCGAGCAAATCATGATAATGTCTTGTTTCTAAATATTTAACGGATTTGACATATCTAAGTAACTCATTGTCATTCATATCAAGAATAGACTGGTAACTTTTGTCAAGTTCATCCCCATAGCCAAAAATTATATTTTCAGGTTTTTCTAATTCGCCATGAATATAATTGTGGGTAATATTAAAGTTACCATACATCTTAGCTGTTTTTGTATAGTTGAAACTCAGCAACATGATACGTTTAGGGATAAGTTTATCGCGTTCTCCATAATTGTATTCAACATCTGCAAGGCTGGATATATCCAGCCCAATGTTATCCAGAGCTTTCTTTTTTCCTTCTGTTGAGAAATCAGCAGGATCAAAGAAGTCAATTATTGCATTTTGAAGGTCATTCCTTACATTGTCTGTTTCTATTGTATGGAGGTATTCAATTAATTTTTCTTGAAGGAATGCAAATTGTTCATTCAACTCACTGATTGTATAATTACAACCAGGGCTATCCATGCCAACTTTCAACAGTTGGTAATAGTCGTTTTCAATATCCACCCATCCTTTGGTTTCTATTGATTGCAGAATAGTTTTAAAAAAAGGGCAACATTCAATAGAAAAAATGTTTGGTTGGTCCTTGATATACTGAATAACTTCGCTTCCTGAGTATCTTTCTTTACGATAGATATCCTTAAAAAAACATGAGTTGTTGAAGACAAAAACATTCCAGCAATTAATGCCTACATTATCTTTGATAACCAAACGGCAAAGGCAATCTTCTGATACATTTGTAGTATTACCGGAAAAAGTATACACTCGTTGGTCCCAATACCAGTTGATAAAATCCATATAACTTGTTTTAAAGCCATGTGCCATGTCAAATCCGTTTCCTATGATAACAAGTCTATTCATTCGGTTGTAATGATGATGTTAGTGTTATTGACTTAAATTATAGAATAATCTCCTTGCTCTTCATTTACAAGAAGTGGCTTTAAAAGCGTTTCCACCGACTCAAAAGTATCTTGTTTTGAGAAGTGTATCTTTGGTTGTCCCCACCATCCTCTAATGAATTGTTGGTATTGGTATTGCAAGGTACGGCGAGGTGCCTGCGCCAAGTAGCTATTATAAAAGGAGTCCACAATGTCAGAATGGTAATTGGTCAATGAAAAGAAATACTGCCAAGTTTCTGATATTTCATTCGCGTTGAATCCGGGACGTTCAATTATTTCCACTGCATCCAATCTATGAACACCATCATGTTTAGAGAACGCAGCTTTAAGTATTTCACTTGCCTCCTTATCAGAAGAAGGTGCGCTATACCCAAAGATTGTTACCTTGCCTGCTTTCGATATGTAGTACTTTGCAACACTCCATTGGTCACGGATAAAGCTGTCGCTGTTGTAATCCTTTTGTTCTACAGGATACAGCAAAGGAACAGCGTTGTATGGTTTGCCACACTTTCTGCAATAGTTTTGTATAAGACCAAAGGTCATACAGTCTTTGCACACACCAGCCCCCACATTTCCATGCAAGAACAGAATCTTTGGTCTGTTCCAGGTAATCTTTGCCACTCTGTTATATGCTTGGATAAGCAGACTATCCCAGTTGAAGGATACAATGCAGTCTTTTTCTGTGAGCGAAAGAATCAAAAGGTCGTAGATGGTCAAGAAGGATGGAAGCTGCACATTTGAAAAATATTCATAAAGTTTTTTTTCCATTGCTATCCGTGCGTTTTTACACTCATCACCACGTCTAAACAGCTCACTATATATATCTTCAAGATTCTTGCTTTTCGTTTCTAACATAAATCCTTCAAGGATCCTATCTAACCCAACCTGTTCAATGGCTTCATTCATCGTCGGGCAAGATTTTCCCATGACCGCTCTTGAAGCACCAGCTCCAACTATCACGACATGAGGGCGTTGGCAATACAAATCTTTAAGTTTTTTCTTCATACACTAACTGATTAAATATTTTGCCCGTAAGCAATTGTTGCATCATGCTTTATTTTACGGCCTCATATTTTGTTCGTTTTGTTTCAGGCACAATAATTTCATTGTTCATACTTATAAGTATGAAAGTTATTGTTCTCTGTTTGGCTGTTCTTGAATATAAACAGATATATTACTTAAAAATGCCTTATCAAGGTGTGATATTGTTACTCTCTTTATACACTACTACATGATATACTATTTTTAACCTGTTTACATTGGCCATAAAACTGCGTTTGATATGCAAATATAGCTATTTTAATCCAATATCAATAATAGTCGTTTTTGACAAGAAATCAACTTTATGGAATTTGCTGGCTTTTGTATGGCAATTATATAAATGGTACAGAAAAACATGTAACCGTTTGAACAATCCATGTTTGTGCCAAAATCATCAATTAATCATGTATTATGCTTGAGGTAAGCGTCTCCGCAATGACGTAAAACAGTGTTGAAAATCTCTGTAGAGACGCGCAAAAGCACTTGTTGGATGACATCTGATGACATCTGGCGACATCTGATGACACCTCTGAATAACAGCGTATTATCCCTTTTTATCTTCGCCGTCGAATTCAAATTTATGTCTTACCCAAACGATTCGACAATGAAGAGAAGAATCCTTTTTTCAGTGATGTGCGCGGCGATTGCCGCCGGTGCTTTCGCGCAGGGCCAAGGCCAGGGCCTTGCCGGTATCAACGAGGCGACCAGCCTCATGACCTCGTATTTCGATCCCGCCACCAAACTGTGCTATGCCATCGGTGCGGTGCTCGGCCTGGTGGGCGGCATCAAGACCTACGGCAAGTTCTCCAGCGGTGATCCCGACACCTCGAAAACCGCCGCCAGCTGGTTCTTTGCCTGCATCTTTCTGATTGTAGCCGCCACCATCCTGCGTTCCTTCTTCCTCTAAGCGGTATGGAGTATTCTGTAAACAAGGGGGCGGGCAATCCCGTCGAGTTCAAGGGGCTCAAGTCACAATACCTGTTCGTCTTCGCGGGCGGTCTGGTGACGGTGCTCCTGGCGGTAGTCATCCTTTACCTGGCAGGCGTGGACCAATGGATATGCATCCCTTTCGGGACCGTATCCGGCGGTCTGCTGGCATGGGCGGTGTTCCGGCTGAACGCCCGCTACGGCGAACACGGTCTTATGAAGCTGCTGGCGGAGAAACGCCATCCGCGCTACCTGATCCACCGCAAGAGAGTTTTCAGATTATTTGCAAAAAGAAAAAAACGACAATCATGAGAAATGTATTGAAAGCGGAAACGCTGGAACACAAGTTCCCCCTGCTCTCGGTGGAGAACGGCTGCATCGTGAGCAAGGACGCCGACCTGACCGTGGCCTTCGAGGTGGAGCTTCCCGAGCTGTACACGGTGACGGCGGAAGAGTATGAGGCCATGCACTCCACCTGGATAAAGGCCGCCAGGGTACTGCCCGAGCACAGCATCGTCTGCAAGCAGGACTGGTTCACGAAGGAGAGCTACCGTCCCCAAAACGGCGGGGAGGAACAGAGCTTCCTCTCGCGCAGCTATGAGCGGCACTTCAACGAGAGGCCGTACCTGAACCACCGCTGTTACCTGTATCTGACAAAGACCACCCGTGAGCGCAACCGCCGGCAAAGTGACTTCAGCACCCTCTGCCGGGGATTCCTGCTGCCCAGGGAGATTACCGACAAGGACATGGCGGCCCGCTTTCTGGAAGCGGTGGAGCAGTTCGAGCATATCGTGAACGACTCCGCCCATATCCGGCTGCGCCGCCTGGAAACGGAGGAGATTACCGGCACGAAGGAACATCCCGGGCTGGTGGAGAAATACCTCTCCCTCTCGATGGAGGACGGGACCGCCGTGCTGCAGGACATCTGCCTCAAGCCCGGACGGATGCGTATCGGGGACAAGCGGCTCTGCCTGCACACACTTTCGGATACGGAAGACCTGCCGGGCAAGCTCTCCACCGACATGCGCTACGAGCGTATGTCCACCGACAGGAGCGACTGCCGCCTTTCCTTCGCCGCACCCGTGGGGCTGCTGCTCTCCTGCAACCACATCTACTCGCAGTACGTGTTCATCGACAACGCGCAGGAAATCCTGCAGATGATGGAGAAGAACTCGCGCAACATGCTCTCTCTGTCACGGTACAGCCGGAGCAATGCCGTGAACCAGGAATGGACGGAGATGTATCTGGACGAGGCGCATACCAAGGGAGTGCTTCCCGTCAGATGCCACTGCAATGTCATCGCCTGGGCGGAGGATGCGGAGGAGTTCCGCCGTATCAGGAACGACACGGGCAGCCAGCTTGCCATGATGGAATGCACCCCCCGTTACAACACCGTCGACACCCCGGTGCTTTACTGGGCGGGCATTCCGGGCAATGCGGGCGACTTTCCTGCCGAAGAGTCATTCTACACGTTCCTGGAGCAGGCGGTCTGCCTCTTTGCCGGGGAGACCAATTACAGAAGTTCTCCCAGTCCGTTCGGCATCCGCATGGCGGACCGGCAGAACGGCATTCCGGTGCACGTGGACATTTCCGACCTTCCGATGAAACGGGGCATCATCACCAACCGCAACAAATTTATCCTGGGACCAAGCGGCAGCGGCAAGTCCTTTTTCACCAACCATCTGGTGCGCAACTATTACGAGCAGGGAGCGCATATCCTGCTGGTGGACACGGGCAACAGCTATCAGGGGTTGTGCCGGATGATCCACGACCGCACACGCGGCGGGGACGGCATCTACATTACGTATGAGGAGGACAATCCGATATCCTTCAACCCGTTCTACACCGATTCCGGACAGTTCGATGTGGAAAAGCGCGAGAGCATCAAGACTCTGATACTGACCTTGTGGAAACGGGAGGACGAGGCGCCGAAACGTTCGGAAGAGGTGGCGCTCTCGGGAGCGGTGAACGCCTATATCCGTAAAATTACCGGGAATCGGGAGGCAAGGCCGGACTTCAACGGCTTCTACGAGTTCGTGGACGGTGACTACCGCCGGATGATAGCGGAAAAGAAGGTACGCGAGAAGGATTTCGACATCGACGGTTTCCTGAACGTGCTGGAGCCTTTCTACAAGGGTGGCGACTACGACTTCCTGCTGAACTCCGACAGGGAACTGGACCTGACAAACAGGCGGTTCATCGTGTTCGAGCTGGACAACATCAGCGGCAACAAGGTGCTGCTGCCTGTGGTGACGCTGATCATCATGGAGACCTTCATCGCCAAGATGCGCCGTCTGAAAGGAATCCGCAAGGTAATATTGATAGAGGAGTGTTGGAAAGCCCTTATGTCCGCCAACATGAGCGGCTATATCCAATATTTGTTCAAGACCGTCCGTAAATATTTCGGTGAGGCCGTTGTGGTGACCCAGGAGGTGGACGACATCATCAGCTCCCCGATTGTGAAGGAGGCCATCATCAACAACTCCGACTGCAAGATCCTTCTGGACCAGCGGAAATACATGAACAAGTTCGAGCATATCCAGCGGCTGCTCGGCCTGACGGAGAAAGAGAAAAGCCAGATACTCTCCATCAACCAGGCGAACCATCCCGGACGTTTTTACCGTGAAGTCTGGATAGGGCTTGGCGGCACCCGTTCGGCGGTCTATGCTACGGAAGTGAGCGCGGAAGAGTATTTCACGTTCACGACGGAAGAGTCCGAGAAACTGGAAGTGCAACGGCTTGCCGAGGAGCTGGACGGCAACCTGGAACTTGCCATCCGCCGGATGGCAGAGAGAAAACGAGAGGAACAAAGACAAGTATCAACCCCAAAAAGAGAACAATGAGAAACAAATCCCTTATGAGACTGGCGGTGTGCCTGATCGGTATGGCCGCCATGGTATTGCAAGGCTGCTCGGAGAGCGGCACCGACCGTGACAAGCTCTGCGGCTCGTGGAGCAGCGTGGAAGGCAAGCCGGACGTGCTGGTATATAAGGAAGGGGAAGCCTACAAGGTGACGGTGTTCGCCCGTAGCGGAAAGATGCGCCGTCTCAGGCCTCAGACCTACCTGCTGGTTGAGGAGAACGGGAACCTGTTCATCAACACGGGGCACCGCATCGACATCTCCTACAACGAGGCCGCCGACGTGCTGACCTTCTCCCCGAACGGTGACTATGTGCGGAAGGAGGAACGCCCATGAAAGCGAAGTCACTCCTGATCGGAACGGTACTCGCCCTGTGCGGCACCGGCGCCAATGCCCAGTGGGTGGTGACCGATCCCGGCAACCTTGCCCAAAGCATCATCAACATGTCGGACAACATCGCCCATACCTCGAAAACGGCGGTCAATACGGCCGACAGCTTTGCGGAGACGGTGAAGATTTACGAGCAGGCCAAGAAGTATTACGACCAGTTAAAGGCGGTGAACGACCTGATACAGGACGCCCGCAAGGTGCGCGACATCATCCTGATGGTGGGCGACGTGTCCGACATCTATGTAACGAACTTCGGCAAGATGATGAACGACGGGAACTTCTCGCCCCGCGAGCTGGACGCCATCGCCTTCGGCTACACCCGCCTGCTGGAGGAGAGCAACGGCGTGCTGCAGGATCTCAGGCAGGTCATCAACGTGAGCACGCTCTCCATGACCGACAAGGACCGCATGGACGTGGTGGACCGCTGCTACTATGAGATGCGCCGCTACCGCAACCTGGTGAGCTATTACACGAACAAGAACATCGCCGTGAGCTATCTCCGTGCCAGAAAGAAGAACGACCTGGACCGGGTGATGCGGCTTTACGGGAATGAAACCTCCAAATACTGGTAGCCATGATGCCGTTGTCGATAGATTTTGCCAACCTGCATACCATACTGGCGACCCTGTATGACGATATGCAGCCCCTTTGCAAGGACATGATGGACGTGGGAAAGGGACTTGCCGGGCTGGGTGCCCTGTTCTATGTCGCCGTCCGCGTGTGGCAGTCGATGGCCCGTGCCGAACCGATAGATGTCTATCCCCTGCTGCGTCCCTTCGCCATCGGCATCTGCATCCTGCTTTTCCCCACGCTGGTGCTCGGCACGCTGAACACCGTGCTCAGCCCGATAGTACAGGGTACGCACAAGATGCTTGAGGGGCAGACGCTGGATATGGAACAGTACAGGGCGCAGAAGGAGGAACTGGAAAGGGAGGCCATGCTGCGCAATCCCGAAACCGCCTACCTGGTGAGCGACGAGGAATTCGACCGTCAGCTGGACGAGCTGGGCTGGTCAACCATAGATACCGCCTCCCGCCTGGGCATGTACGTGGAGGTGGGGATGTACAATCTGGAGAAGAAAATCCGTGACGCCTTCCGCAGCCTGCTGGAACTGATATTCGCGGCGGCATCGCTGCTGATAGACACCGTGAGGACCTTTTTCCTTGTCGTGCTCTCCATACTGGGACCGGTGGCGTTCGCCTTCAGCGTATGGGACGGTTTCCAGTCCACGCTCGGGCAGTGGTTCACGAGGTACATATCCGTCTACCTTTGGCTTCCGGTCAGCGACCTGTTCAGCACCCTGCTCGCCAAGCTCCAGGTGCTGATGCTCCAAAATGACATTCTGGAATTACAGAACAACCCCGACTACTCGATAGACAACTCAAATAGCGTCTATATCATATTCATGCTGATAGGGATTATCGGGTACTTCACCGTCCCGACGGTGGCGGGCTGGATCGTACAGGCGGGCGGAGCCGGAAACTTCAGCCGTAACCTGAACCGCACGGCCACGAAAGCGGGCGGTTTCGCTGCCGGGACGGGCGGTGCCGTACTGGGGAATATCGGGGGAAGGCTGCGGGGCAAATAGGCTCTATGGCAACCCGTTTCCGTGAGTCGGCAACTTGGATTACCGGGTTGGCGACTTGTCGGAAGGAGCCGCCCGGTCATACCGGAACATTTATTTATTCATTCAAACCAATCATTCGCTAAATGGAATTCAAGTCATTGACCAACATTGAGAGCAGCTTCAGGCGTATCCGGTTGATGCTGGCTGTCTTTACCGGCTGCTGTGCGCTCATTACCGGCTATGCGTTGTGGAGCTCGTACCGTTTCGCCGAGAAGCAACGGGAAAAGATCTATGTGCTGGATAAGGGCAAGTCGCTGATGCTCGCCCTCTCGCAGGATCTTTCACAGAACCGCCCCGCCGAGGCGCGGGAACACGTCCGGCGTTTTCACGAGCTGTTCTTCTCGCTCTCCCCGCAGAAGGACGCGATCGAGCACAATATAGGCCGTGCCCTGCAGCTGGCGGACAAGAGCGCCTATCACTACTATGTGGACTTTGCCGAAAAGGGATATTACAACCGGCTGATTTCGGGCAACATCAACCAGGTGGTACACGTGGACAGCGTGGTGTGCGACTTTGCCGCCTATCCCTACAAGGCGCGTACATATGCCCGGCAGCTGATCATCCGTGAGAGCAACGTGACCGAGCGAAGCCTTGTCACCTCCTGTTCGCTCCAGAATACGGGGCGTTCGGACGACAATCCCAACGGGTTCATCATCGAGCAGTTCACCATACTGGAGAACAGGGATATAAGGAGTGTGGAACGATGAGAGGGAAACCTGCCGTCTTAAAACGTGCGGACAGCCGTATCCGGCTGTTCTGCCGCCGGCTGACCGGGAAGCAGCGCATTGTCTTGACAAGTGTCGTCTCGCTTCTGTTCACGGCAGCCTGCCTGTACTCGGTTGTCTCTTCCGTGTCCCGTTTGGGGGAACGGAAGGGCGACATGAAAACCGGGCATATCCGGCCCGTCATGTTACGGCCGGAAACAACAACCATTCATTCAAACATCCAGAAACATGAAAATGGACTTTCAGAAAATCAGGGAACGGCTGGGGCTGTCGAGTGACAAGCCGCTGACTCCCGAAGAGAAGCGCCGACGCGCGAGGTATATTGTCTATCCGTTCTTCTGCCTGCTGTGCGCCGGATTTCTCCTGCTGGTATTCAGCCCGTCGGAAAAGGAGAAGGCGGAAAAGGAAAAGGGCAAGGGATTCAACGTAGAGATGCCCTCGCCGAAAGATTCGGAAATGGAGGGCGACAAGGTAAGCGCCTACGAGCAGGAAGCACTGGCTAAAAAGGAAAAATGGCGCAGGGGAACCTTCCAGGAGATGTCCAAGCTGCTCAACAAGGACAGTCAGGATACTGCCGGCCTTACCGCAGGAAAAGCCAACACGGAACTTCCGCCGGAACCGGAAACGGGGAAATCCCCCGGCTCCGTCCATTCCTCTGCGGAAGCCTACCGGAATATGAACCGCTCGCTGGGTGCTGTATATACCCGGAATGAAAACCAACAAAATGCCGATCTGCTCCGCCGTATAGAGGAACTGGAAAAAGAAAAGAGACCGGCGGAAGGACAGCCGGAAGGACAGACCCTGGAAGAAAAGATGGCACTGCTGGAAAAGTCTTACGAGCTGGCCGCCCGGTACAACGGGAAGCAACCGGATGCCCCGGCTGCCGTGAATGGCCGGAGCGACCGGAAAGACAGGACAGCCGTCCGCCCGGTGAAACAGGTACGGAATCAGGTGGTGTCATCGCTTGCACAACCTATGGGCAATGAGGATTTCATCGCCGAATTTGCGGGAGAGAGGAATACCGGTTTCCACACCCCTATAGGCAGGACACTCCCTTCCGGCAGGAATACCATCGCCGCCTGTGTACACGGCACGCAGACCGTATCGGACGGGCAGGTGTTGCGCATCCGGTTACTGGAGCCGATGGCGGTGGACGACCGGCTCATTCCCCAAGGGATGGTATTGACCGGCGGTACACGCATCCAGGGGGAGCGGATGGACATCCTTGTAGAGACGGTGGAATACAAGGGCACGCTGTTTCCTGTGGAACTGGAGGTATATGATGCCGACGGACAGCGGGGAATCCTCGTGCCGAACTCGATGGAGTATGATGCGGCGCGTGAGATAGCCGCGGGTATGGGCGCCTCAATGGGGAGCAGCATCAACATCTCGACGGATGCCGGGGCGCAGATTGCCTCGGACGTGGGCAAGGGGGTAATACAGGGCGTGTCGCAATATGTGGAAAAGAAAATGCGTGCGGTGAAAATCACCCTAAAAGCCGGACACCGGCTGTTGCTGCACTCTCCCGAAAAATGAAAAGAGAAAAGAAACCAACCATTTATTCACCAACCAATCAAGAACGCACATGAAGAAGATTCTGATGATGTTTGCCCTGATTATGGGCGCAGTGGCTGCATACGCGCAGCAAGGCAGCGGGGATTATTACGAGGGATTGAGCCGCAAGATCGGCTTCAGCCAAATGATTCCCCCGCATGGTCTGGAAATCACGTATGACAAGACTGTACATATAATTTTCCCCTCTCCCGTAAGATACGTGGATTTGGGTTCCCCCAACCTGATAGCGGGCAAGGCGGACGGTGCGGAAAACGTCATCCGTGTGAAGGCGACCCGGAAACATTTCCGCAGTGAAACCAATATGAGCGTGATAACCGAGGACGGCAACTTTTACACATTCAACGTCAAGTATGCCGACGAGCCGTTGCTGCTGAACGTGGAGATGTGCGACTTCATCCATGACGGGGAGTCGGTTAACCGTCCGAACAATGCGATGGAAATCTACTTGCAGGAACTCGCCGGGGAGTCGCCCCGTCTGGTACGGCTGATCATGAAATCCGTGTATGGGCAGGACAAACGCAAGGTCAAGCACATCGGCAGCAAGCGGTTCGGGGTTCAATACCTGCTCAAGGGGCTTTACGCACACGGCGAGCTGCTCTATTTCCATACCGAGGTGAAGAACGCCACGCACGTGCCTTTCGATGTGGACTTCGTAACTTTCAAGATTGTAGACAAGAAAATCGTGAAGCGTACCGCCATGCAGGAGCAGGTTATCTATCCGCTGCGTGCCTTCAACTATGTGACCCGTGTGGACGGGAAGAAGAACGAGCGGACGGTGTTCGCCCTGCCCAAGTTCACCATCCCCGACGGCAAGAAGCTGGTCGTGGAGATGTACGAGAAACAGGGTGGCCGCCATCAGTCGTTTGAGGTGGAGAACGAAGACCTTGTACGCGCCGAGACTGTCAATGAACTGAAAGTAAGATGAGTGCCATGAAAAGAAACTTCATCTTTATTATCCTCCTGCTTGCCCTCTTTACGGGGCAGGCGGAAGCCCAGCGCCGGCTGCCGGGGATGAAATCCGTCCGCTTTACCGCTGAAATGGCCGACGGCTTTTACAGCCGGGCAGACCGCCATGATGCGGGCTACGCCTTTTCGCTGGCTGTTGCCACTTACACAAAGAAAGGGAACCAGTGGGTGTTTGGCTGTGAGATGCTACAACGTAATAACCCTTACCGGAACACGTATGTCCCACTGTCGCAATATACAGGGGAAGGCGGTTATTATCATACAATCCTTTCCACATCCGGCAAGTCTTTCTTTCTGAACCTCGGCGCTTCCGCCTTGCTGGGCTACGAGGCCGTGAACAACGGAAACCGCCTGTTGGATGACGGAGCTTCCTTGCGCAAGTATGAGTCCTTCATCTATGGAGGCGCGGTGACACTGGAAGCGGAGGGATACCTGTCGGACAGGATAGCCCTGCTGATACGCCTGCGTGAACGTTTTGTATGGGGTGGCGCTTCCGGCCGCTGCCATTTCCAGTATGGAGCCGGAGTCAAATACATTTTCTAACCTTAAAAAGAACATATACCCATGAAAAGAAGAATCCTTGATTTTATGATGACAGCCTGTTGCATGGTATTTTCCTTTCTTGCCCTTGTCGCCTGTGACAATGAGCTGGATATCAGACAAGAATACCCGTTCACGGTGGAGTCCATGCCGGTGGCGGACGAAATCGTAAACGGTGAGACGGTGGAAATCCGTCTGGAAATCAAGCCGGAAGGAAACTTTTCCGGAACTGTCTATACGCTGAGGTATTTCCAGCCCGACGGAAAGGGCAGTCTGAAGATGGAGGACGGAACGGTACTGAAACCCAATGACCGTTATTTGCTGAACGAATGGAAATTCCGTCTTTACTATACCTCGCAGAGCGGCAAGGAATCACAGACCATAGACCTCTATTTTGAAGACAATTGGGGAAATCTGCAACAGTTGACATATGATTTCAATGGAAAGGATGCGGAGGAGGAAGACAATAATACGGAGGCCGCATGAAAAGAATACCGGTTATTATGATTTTTCTGTCACTTGTTCTGTATGGCAAGGCGGAAAATCCCCCGTCTGACAAGGATAAGGCGGTAGCCTGCATCAAGCGGTGGGAAGGCTGGCACCGGGGGAAAATGCCTTACATCGGTTACGGACACCGCCTGCTCCCCCATGAGAAGCTGACCGAGAACCTGAGTGAGGCACAGGCGGACTCACTTTTGAGATGCGACCTTGAACGGTGCCTGAACGTATTCCGTAAATATGGAAAAGACTCGCTTCTTTTAAGTCTGTTAGGCTTTAATGTAGGCTGTTACCGTCTGATCGGAAACGGCAAAATACCTAAAAGCAGACTGATTCAGAAACTGGACAGCGGCAACCGGGATATTTACAGGGAATATGTATCGTTCCGCTGTTATCGGGGGAAAGTCATTCCAGGCATAGAGAGAAGAAGAAAAGAGGAGTTTGAACTGTTCTATATACCGTAGATTGAAATTATGCAAAGCCGTGAACGGACGCTTGCCATCGCCGTTCACGGCTTTAGTCTTAGCCACTCTTAATTTACCTTTACCCTGTTCATCAGCTGCCCCGATATTTCATGCAGTTCCCGGCAGCGTTCCGGCTGCTGTTCCCTTGCAAAGGCGGTGATTCCCTGTGTCAGTTTCCAGAGCGTGGCCCCGCCTGTCACTCCGTCGTCAGGATTGTTGTTCATCAGCAGTTTTTCCACCTCGCGTCCTTCGTTTTTCAACAAGGCTCCTTTCTGCACCAGATTCTTCAGTTCCTTGTCGAAATCCACGTCAATTTCCGATGCTCCTTGAATTTCGATGGCCTTCTGCATGATGGTGTCTTTGCTGTACAGTCCTTTGGTCAGGTCGGAAACAGCCGATACGGTGGTCTGCGTGTCCAGTTCGTAGGTCTTTTGGGAGAGGGACAGGGATTCCGGCAGTCGGCCTCCAAGGTGTATCTGCCGCATGACGGACTCCCTGACCATCCCGTTCAGGCACGCCCCGTTGAGCAGGAACGACCGCATGTCCACCGATCCGTTGCCATAGTCGGATGTGGAGAAGCGTGCTCCTGCGAAGATGATGACCGTTCCGTTCTTACGGGTGGGTATCTCTATCGGAGTGGGCAGGATTGTCTCACACCATACTTTCGTGTCGTTCATATAGGCATCGGACACGACCGCCCCCTGTCCTCCCGCCTCACGGATGAAAGCGGTCAGGATATCCACCGAGTTCAGCCGACGGTAGGAGTCCGACAATACGCCCCGGACTTCCATTCCTACCGCCCGTATCAGTACCCGTGTACGCTCGGTCCATCCCGAATGTTCGTTCAGGATGGTGGCACACAACTGTTTCTGCCAGGCATCTCCGGCGGAAAGCTCGCGCAGGTATTTGGCGGGAATGCCCATCTTCTCCGAAATCTGGCTTATGGCGTTGCCGTGCAGGTTGAAGTTCCCTTCGGGCATTGCCATCTGTACCCTTCCTTCCGCTTTGAAAGAGATAACGGGGCGTTCCTTGCTACGTTGGCTTACCCCGATGGGAGCGATGAAATCCTGCGCGATCCGTCCCTCACTGAGCAGACGGTTGATGGTGTCCATGACATCCCCCTGCCTGCCTTCTATCATTCGCCGTACCTTGTTGATGACTACCTGGTTGAGTCCCTGCTGTTTCTGTACCGGTGCAGTGGCCGGCATGACTGTTGCTTCCATATTTCTTGTTTTTAAAGTCGTTGATAAATTACAATTTGTTCTTATGGCTTGTCCTGCTTGTTTTAGTAAATTCAGATCTGTACTCTTCTGACAGACGGATATAATCCTTTTCGCTATATCCGGCCGTTCCGAACAGTTCATAATATCCGGGGAAGGGTTTTCTTTCCGTTTCCGGTATATGCGTGCTGGTTTCCTTATGGCAACAGATGATGTGCCGGACAAACCGGTAGCACTTGCAAAGATCCGCCAGGATGGTGTACTCGTTGTCCGTATGAGGTTCATAATATCCGCAGGAGAGATTGACGCAGGATACTTCCAGCCCGTTCCTTTTCAATGCCGCCACATCCGTAGCCAGCCCCTGTGCAGGCTTGTAACCGTACCTCCGGGGATCTACTGCCGAAATGAACTCATTGGAGCAGAGCCTCATTCCGTTGATTTGTGTCACCATGTCCCCGTTCCCTTTCCGGTCGCACTGGATGACGAAACGGCAGTCGGAAAAGAAGGACATGTCGGCATGGCCGCTGCCTATGCATCCTATCTCCTCCTGTACGAAGAAGGCGCATTTCACCGCCTTGAAATCCTCCAGGCATTTCAGGCAGATCCAGATGCCGTTCTTGTCATCCGCGCCGATTCCGGCCATCCGTTTACGCTTGCGGTCATAGCCGACAATCATCGAGTCCGCCACAAGATGGGCTGCATAGGTGCCTGTCTTGCGCCGGTGTACCTCGTCCATGTGCGCCACGACACAGGGGTAGCTTTCCCGGTTGCCTTTGACCGCGTAGATGTTTCCGTACCGGTCTTGCCGGAAAGGAATCCCCATCCGCCTGAGTTCCCCGATGATGAACCCGGCCATCTTCCCCTCCTTGCCGGAGGGGGAGGAGATGTTGTAAAGAGCCATTAATTTTTCCATGATACTGACTTTTCAGGAGATGAACAACTTTTCGATTTGCAGGTACCGTCTGAACTCCGGTACGGGACGTCCCTTCTTGAAGAGGAAGGACGGATATTTCTTTCCCTTGTATTCCACCGACGTGCCTTTCAATACTTTTCCGAATACGGTGGATATATAGAACATGTCCTGACAATTCTTGCAGAATGCCGTATCCGGAAAGGAATGTATCTTTCCGCATTTGGGACATACATATTTTCTCCTGTTTGCGCGCCCTTCCGTGCTCCGGCAGGTGGCTATGCTCGTGTCGCCCTCCGTATTTCTCAGTTCCAGGTTACCGTCCGTCAGATGGAGGCTGTAGAACGTGTCGAGGTAAGGCACCCCTTTCTTGTGCCACCTGCAGGCGGGCACTTTCACCGTCAATGAAACCTGTATATTGTCTCCGGCCGCCCATTCCTGCCCCTCAATGGGATTCAGTACGGTGAAATCCGTTGTATGTGTATAATCGTTGTATCTGCGTCGCAACAGGATGCCCGCCTCCTGCGCCTGCTTGCGGATCAGTTCAGCGACGAATGCGTGTGAGAAATAGATGCGGTCCAGCAGGGAGGCGGCAATCGGTGTATTTATTGATTTCCACAATGTTACCTCGTTCCATACAACAGCCCGTCCGAGTATGTTGTTGCTCTCGTCCCTTGCCACAAGGATTTTAGCGCCGGCGAAGTTGGTATAGAAGTCAGCGGCGTTGCGTGCCTTGTCCTCATATCTCATACAGGAACTGTGCAGGCTGGATGTGTCACTGTCGGCGATGGGGCTGTAGTTGCTTTCCAGATAGGCTTCCATGAAGTCGTTCATGCTTTCATGCAGCCTGACCGTGACTTTGCTGTCCAATGAGAGAGAACTACAGAAATAATTGATTTCGTCGGGTGAGTACTTGGGCAGGTTCTTGAACAGTTCCACAAACGTGGAGGGTTCCAGGTCTGTCCGGTTCTCCGGGAACCAGGGTGCCTGCGGGTTGTTCCGGTCCGGGAAACTGGGATGGGCCAGATCCTTGCTGCAGGCCGTGAACACGATCCGGATTTTCTTGAACGTGCCCGCTTCCGTCCGCTTGCGCTTGGTGGAGAAGCAGTTATAGGTACCGCGTATGATCTCTTCCACCGGTACGTTCTTTTTTACTTCCAAAAGGATGTCTTTGGCTATCACACTCCCGTTTTCCGCCGCATGCATCAGGCGGGATTTCAATTCATTGCTAACATTCAGTTTCATAATCATTCGTTTTATTGTTTATAAATTCTGCCATGTTTTTATGGCAATTGTTTCTTGTCCGGCTGCATTTGGCGCAATTTCTCTTTCCGCTTTCTGAGCAGGTCAACGGACATGTTCCTGCTTGTCCGATATTCCTCCTCGCTCATCCGGCGAATGGAAGGAATGCCCGTCTGAGTCAGTGTATGGTTTACCATCCAGCCGTCCATGAAGTTTTCGGGGCAGAGGCTGTCATGGTGGATGACTTCCCCCACGCAGCCGTGAATGAGCATATTGCATATGGTCATCAGGCAACAGGTACGGTTGACATCTTCCGCGACAAGATAATTACCCAGGTGGCGTACATGATATGCCAGCAGGAGACGCCCACTTCCGCAGGTAGGGTCGTTTATCCTCTGCCCGGTCTTTTTTCCGTCCGTTTCCGTACACATTACCATCAGGTCGCAGATATGTACGGGAGTGAAGAACTGCCCTTGCGCCTGTTGTCCCTTTCTGGAACTGAGCGCCATGAAAAGGTCTCCTAACGCGTCATACCAGGATGCGGCCTCCAGCTGCTTCTGCATGAGCCGCACCCATTCCGCAAACATTTTCATGAATGCGGCATTCTGCTGCCGCTTGTACCTCCAGTCTTTCAGCGGAGGAGCGCCCGGTGAGAATCCGTGTATGACGTAACGCAGGAAATCTGTGAACACGTTCATCGGATCGTACCCGTTCAAGCCTGCAAACTCACAGATTGTCTTTTCAAGTGGCCGGACTTCTGGGGATGTCTCATAGCGTGTCATATTGTTCTGTTTTTTTATAGAAGGTTACTGTATGTCCGTTATGGTCTGTCCGTATCTTGACGGGGGAGACGCCAAGGAAAAAGAGGTGCGTTTCCGCTTTCAGCATGTTCCATTCCCATGTGGGAAGTTCCTTCCATTCCATACGGTATGCCCAGAGTATGAACAGACCGGGACGGAATCCGTTGAAAAGTTCTCCGTGCAGAATCCCGACCAGCCGCTCCAGTTCTTCCCGCGAGTAAAGGGTGAATGACTCATTCCGATAGATAAAGGCATCAGCCGGTTCAATATCCGGCTGACACTCGATGATGTATCTCGTCCATTCTTTTGTGGTGTACTTTCCGTACAGAGGATCGGGTTCCGTGTATTTCCATGCCCTGACGAATGTGTGGAAGAGGACGGCACCGTTCCTGTGCCTTCCGGTATGCCCCCACATCCGGAACTGTTTGCTGCGTATGCCATCGGGAAGCAGCAATTCCGGACCGGTTATAACCCAAGGGCCTCCTTCCGTATTGTAACCGGTACACTTTTCATTTTCATGGCAGAAAGGTGTCTGTGGGAGAAGGCAAATATGGACTTCCCGGTCATCGCCCCTTTCAATGTGTGCCTGCGGATAATAGTCACCGCCACGGGTAGTATAAGTGACGACATCCCCTGCGGTCGGTAAACTGACTCTTTCCCTGTCCTCCCGCATCCTTGAAATCAGCCGGTTCACCTTCTCCACGTCGCACTCCTTTATGGAACAGGCACACCCTTCATGCCTGTTGAGCAGAGTCAGGCTTTCCAAATCATAAAAATTACCGTACTTCATATTGAGAGCGTTTTTGTTGGTACAATTTGACCTGGCGGGCAACCATATCACAGAACTTCTGTCCGTTCTCCTTCTCGCTTCTGAAATAGGCAATCATGTCCCAGAGATTCTGATTGAAGTAGCCGGTCCATTTTTCGTAGCAGTGACTTCCATAGACCTTTCCGAACGTTTCCTCGAAAAGTGCGGGAGTCAGCCCTTCATCCCCATGGTGGTTGTATTGCCACAGAGAGACAAGCAGCAGCCGGTTATAATCCAGTGTTTCCATATCCGTTCTTTTTTAAGTAAAACATCGGCCTACATGGGTAGGCATTTTTATTTCTTGGTGTCTTTCCGGCCTGTTTGCCGGGGATTGCGACAAGGCTTGGCGAAAGAAAATACCGGAGCGAAGCGAGGATGATTTTCTTTCAGCCAACCCAGCCCCTGAAAGGGGCCGCCTTGCGCAATCAGCCCGGGAAACGGCTATCTTTACAGCAAGAAATGAAAAAGCAGACCTCGGATTCTCTGTTCTGAAGTCTGCTTTTCGGTCATTGTCGAGTCTCATGTTTTTCAGGTATGTATCTGCCATCCGTGGAACGGCTGCAATGTTACGGCAAACGATCTGTCAGGTATTCCATGATAGAGCAGACTAGGCTGGTTGATAGTTTGATTGTCTTTTTCACGTTTCAGAGATAAAAAGAAATCGTGTATGTCAGTCTGTTGTGGAATGCATGCGGACAATTGGTAACAGGTTTCATCATAACCTGTCCAGGCTACGAATTGATAGCTGCCTTGTTTGAAAGGCAGTTTCATGGTGTAGTCGTCATTAACTTGATTTAATGAGTCATTTATTTGGGAAACGAATGTTCCTTTGTCATCAAAAATAAAAACAGCCAGCATGGCGTTTGGAGGGAACTCTGTTTGCTGATGTATGCTTTTGTTTGTTGCGTAGCGGAATTTGAGTCCCAGGACTGTATAGTCCTGAGAACAGCAACATTCATTCTCTTTAATGCAATTGGTTAGAACAAATAACAACAGAACAAGAGATGCCAGTTTCAATCTGATTTTCATTTTGTTAATGAATAATTATTACCCATTTATAGATCATGGTCTTCCTCTATTACTTCCCATGGAATGACTTCTATATCTGCACTGATCCATGTGTTAGGCTGGATAGGTTGATTATTATCAAAATTATCGGATGGTTTTCCCGGGGCTTGTATGGAATTGACAGTAATTTTGAAATATTGATTTCGATATATATTATAAGGTGCTTGGGGCGCTGTTACGTTACCGTTGACCTGTACATGAAAATAACATATGCCATTGGTGTAGGTATTGTCTGCCAACACATAATCACCGGTGAGTGCAGGCATACCTGTAGTATTGTTTGCACAAAGTTCGGCATATTTTTCTGCAATAGCACCATCTATAAAGTAATTGGCTGTCCCATCAGCGGTATGTACTACATAAAAAGTTGTTCCGGGGCCACTTGTATTATTCTCTATTGTAAAATCACTTTCACCGGTAGGGGAGTCATTTTTGCTAGTTACGATTTTGGCAGGAGTGAAGACTCCGCTGATACTGATAAAAGTGCTTTCATTTACATTTGATGTTCCCGATACATATTGAAACGTATTTTCCGGAGCATAAGAGAAGACAGAGGGAGGAGTATCATTTCCGTAAACGTTTATAGCATCTGTGCCTCTTGAAAAATCTTGCTCTGTATAGCTGTTCCAGTCATAGTGTTT
>ENA-OZLH01000605-OZLH01000605.1-human-gut-metagenome-genome-assembly--contig:-NODE-605-length-19247-cov-12.867601_pt1 | contig 19247 bp, 20 predicted proteins | sample MGYA00244832_ERZ653776 | MGnify/ENA primary metagenome ERZ653776 (study PRJEB26926, sample SAMN06165218) | human gut metagenome | biome: ENVO:00009003; feature: ENVO:2100002; material: ENVO:00002003...
GAGCCTTATCGTCGGCAGCGTCAGATGTGTATAAGAGACAGGGGCTATACGGATGCCAACGGCAAGCTGACCTTCTCCAACCTGCGGTTGGGTAGCTATACCTACAAGGAATTCAAAGCACCGGACGGATATGTTTTGGATACCACGGCGTACTCCGCTGTGCTGAATCAAAACGGGCAGGTGCTGAAGGTTACTCGCGAGAATATGCCGGTCAAAGGCAGCATTGAGGTCTTGAAGGTGGACGTAGAAACCAAACAGCCGCTGGCCGGTGTGGTGTATCGTCTTTTCGCCGCCGATGGCAGCAAGATCGTGGATGGCACGACCGATGTCACCGGCAAGGTGACATTCTCCGGCCTGCGACTTGGCAAATACTTCTATCAGGAGATCAGCACCGTGGACGGCTATGTGCTGGACGAGACACAATACGATTTCAGCCTGACCACAGCAAACCTCAATATCAAGGTCACCCGTGAGAACGCACCCGCCAAGGGCAGCATCAGCGTCTGCAAGGTGGATGCGACGGGCGCACCGCTTGCTGGTGCAGAGCTGCTGCTGGAAACTTCCACAGACGGTCAGACGTGGACGGAGGTGGGCAAAATCACCACCGACAAGGCCGGTATCGCCAAGTGGAGCGACCTCAAGATCGGTGTGCAGTACCGCGTGACGGAAACCAAAGCTCCCACAGGGTATACGCTGCTGACAGAGCCGCTGTTCACAGGAACGTTGGACAGCAATAACCGAGACATTACCATCACTGCCTGCAACAATGCGGGATTTGCCCTGCCGTTCACGGGCGGCACGGGATTTACAACCTATTTCCTGTTTGCAGCACTCGCTCTCATGGCGGGTGTTTATTTTTGCAAAAAAATCGAAATGAAGGAGAACACCAAATGAAAAAGATCCATCGCCTATTGACCATGCTCATGGCCGCTATCATGGCTCTGAGCCTCATCACCACAGCGTTCGCAGAACCTACCATCGATCCCAGCAAAAAAGCATCCCTGAGCATCTATAAATACGACATCACCACAGCCAGCAAAGACGGCGCATGGGATGCGGAGTCCTACGTTTCCGCCGGCCTGCATGACGATGCGGTTATCGACAAGCTGAGCAAGTACGCCATTCAGGGCGTAGAGTTCACATACCTCCGCGTGGCCGACATCACCATGAACAATGAAGTGTTGGACGGTCAGCGCACGGTGGGTGTGCTGTATGGCTTTGATGGCTCTGAACGCTCTAATGCCGTGCTGTCCGCCATCGGCCTGACCGGCGCAGACGCACACAAGACTGAGAACGGCGTCAACTACTTCACCAGCGATATGCTGAACAACAAGCTGTCCGCTGCGCTGACTGCCAATGCCACGAACGTGAAGAACGCTCTGGAAACCGCCGTCAAGAACGGCGGCGTAGCCATGACCGAAACGGACACTGCCGGTCACACCTTTGCTGACCAGATGGAGCAGGGCTTGTATCTCGTCGTGGAGACTCGCGTCCCTGAGAATGTCACCAGCACCTGCAACCCCTTCTTTGTATCTCTGCCCATGACTACCATCGACGGCGCGGCGTGGAATTACGATGTGACCGTCTACCCCAAGAATCAGACCGGCAATCCTGACCTTGAAAAGACCGTGCGTGAAGCAAAGAACTCCACCGGCAAGAACAACGGCAGCCTGACTGACATCACCGATGGGTACGCTCACACTGCCACCGCCTCCGTGGGCGACACGGTGGACTATCAGATCATCAGCACCCTGCCCACCATCACCTCCAAGGCATCCAGCCTGAGCGAGTACACCTATGCGGACACTTTGAGCAAGGGCATCAAATACAACAAGAACGATGTGGTCATCGAGTTCTTTAAGGACGCTGGCTGCACCGACAAGATCACCACATGGGATGAAACCTCCGGCAAATTCGCCGTGGCCTATGATGACGCAGCCAACACCATGACCATTCGCATGACCGAATCCGGCCTGAGTGAGATCAATGAGGCGACCTCTGTGTACATCGACGGTGTCAAGCGCGGTTATTCCGACTGCACCATGCGGATCACCTACGCCGCCACCCTGACCGCCGACGCCAAGATGGGCGATACCGACAATCCCAACGAGGTCGTGCTGACTTGGAAGCGTACCAACACGACTTACTTTGACACCCTCAAGGATTGCTGTCATGTGTATACATACGGCATCGACGTTCTCAAGCAGTTCAGCGATAACGGCGGCAACGTGCGGAACGTGAAGTTCCGGCTGCATAATGATACTGACGACTGCTATATCATCGCGGAGCAGAAGGACGGTGTGTACTACGCCAAGGGTCTTACCGCCAAGAAATCTGACGCTACTACGTTCATTCCCAATGCACAGGGTCACATCGTGGTCAAAGGGCTGGAGGACGATGCTTACAGCCTGACCGAAATTGTCACCGACAAGGGCTATGTGCTGCTGAGGGACGCGGTCAAGATCGTTATCAAGACCGCTGAGAGCGGCCAGTGTGAGAAGTGCGGCACCAAGCTGCTGACCGCCTCCGCCACCGTCAACGGCAAGGATGTCACCATGACGGACGGCAACGCCATTGTGCCGCTGACTGTGGTCAATAACCCCGGCTTCGACCTGCCCAAGACCGGCGGCTATGGCACGTGGATGTTCACTATCGGTGGCGTGGCACTGCTGGGCGCGGCGGCTTTCATCGTAATCCGCAGCCGTAAGCATAAGAACGAGCAGTGAAGCGCTGGCTACTATCGGCGGCTTGCGGTGCTGTGGCGTTGGGGCTTCTGTTTTACCCATTGGTGGGAGAACTCTTGAATGAAAAGTATCATTCCGATGTGGAAGCCACCTACACCGCAGTTATCGCGGACACCGATGACGCCGAGCTGACCGCCCAGCGTGAAGCCGCAGAACAGTACAACGCCATGCTGTCCGGCGCAACTATCACTGAGGGAGGGGCATCCGCCCCTCCCTTGGCGTATGCCCAGCAGCTCACGGTGGGCGGTGTTATGTGCTACATCGATATTCCCAAAATCAACGTATATCTGCCGATACAGCACGGCACGGACGCGGACACGCTGGAAAAGTCAGTTGGCCATGTGGTTGGCACATCTCTGCCGGTAGGCGGAGAAAGCACCCATGCGGTGCTGTCGGCGCACAGTGGACTGGCGAGTTCCAAGCTGTTTTCGGACATTGACCAGCTTGCAGAGGGCGACACGTTTTACATCCACGTGCTGGGCGATACGCTGGCCTATAAGGTGGACACCATCCACACGGTGCTGCCCACGGACACGAGCCTGCTCCAAATTGAGGATGGCAAGGATTTAGTCACGCTGGTGACCTGTACCCCTTTTGGTGTCAATACCCACCGATTGCTGGTGCGAGGCCATCGTGTGCCGTATGTGCCGGAGCAGGAAGCGCCTGCCGCCGCAGAAAAACCTGTGGCATCCTCCTGGACGCAGCATTACCTCACTGGCTTGGGTATCGGCCTTGGCGCGGTGGCGGTAATCGGTGGTGCCTACTTTTTGGTAAGGAGGTGTCGCCATGCGTAAGCTGTCTTTTATGCTGGCGGCACTGTTGGCCGTGGCGGGCATCTGTGCGATGCTGTGGCCGGTGTTCACGGGACAAAGGCTGCAAGCCGACACAGATGCAGCGGTGCGGGAGTTCTTGGCCGAGCGTAATGAGCCGGAACAGAAGTACCCTGAACTGCTGGCAGCCTTGCAGGAGTACAATCAGCGCATCTATAACGAGAAACAATCTGGCCTCGCTGACCTTGAAGCCTGCGAGGAGCCCGCCACCGACCTTGTGGCATACGGCATCGAGGACGAGATTATCGGTGTGCTGGAGATACCTGCCATGGAGCTGACCATGCCGGTTTATTTGGGCGCGTCCGACGCTCACCTTGCCGCAGGCGCGGCGGTGCTGGGCAACACGTCCGCGCCCATCGGTGGGGATAACACCAACTGCGTCATTGCCGGACACCGGGGCTGGCGCGGTGCGGATTACTTCCGGTATATCGACCGCTTGCAGGTGGGCGATACCGTGAAGCTCACCAACCTGTGGGAGATACTAACCTACACCGTGACGGACATTCAGATCATCCAGCCCCATGAGGTGGATAAGATCAAGATACAGCAAAGCCGCGACCTGCTGACGCTGTTGACCTGCCATCCTTACGCCAGCGGTGGGCGGCAAAGGTATGTGGTGTACTGCGAAAAACTGCCCACCATGAGCCAATCACGGCGAGCAGTTTTATTTTGAGAGGATTCAGACAAGCGTGTCATCCAGCAGGAAGTCGATGACGCCGATATTGAGAATACCGTTATCATCATACCAACGCTTGCGAATGTCATGACGCACGATGATCTTCGGGAAGGAATCACCGGTCAGCGCGAAAGGCTTATTCTCGGTGATCGCCTTTTCCGCTGTTCCCAATGCGTAGGCAGACTGGATATAGGTCTTCTTGCCACCGGAGGTTGCAATGAAGTCGATTTCCCGCGCGACCGGCACGACCTTTCCTTTGGTATTTTTCTCGTTGCCGTAGACAATGCCGATGTCAACGGCGCATTCACGGATCATCAACTCATTGAAAATGATGTTCTCCATGATGTGCGTCATTTCCTGCTGGCGGAAGCCGATACGGGCATTTCTCAGTCCAATGTCCTCACAGTAGTATTTGTTGGGATAGTCAAAATAGTTCTTGCCCTTCACATCCCAGCGCTTGCATTCGGTAAAGAGGAAGGAATCCGATAAGTGATCCATATAGGCTTTCACGGTGTTCAAGGCAACGACATTTTCACCGCTACGCTTCTGCACTGTGTTGATGGCGGCAGCAACCTTCGTTGGGTTGGTCAGAGAGCCGATAGACGAACACAGCAGATCAAGAATCGCGGACAGCACATCCTCACGCTTGATCTTCTTCCGCTCTACAATGTCCTTCAGATAGACCTCAGAAAACAGCGATTTCAGATAAGCCATTTTCGCGGCATCCGTGGGACGGGACAGGATCAGCGGCATACCGCCGTAGAAGGCATAGTCCTCAAAGGCATCCTGCTTATCACCGCCTACGGCTGAATAGTATTCGGCAAAGGAAAGCGGATGCACACGGATCTCGTCGCTCCGTCCCCGGAACTCAGTCAGTATATCGGAGGACAGCATTTTGGAGTTGCTGCCGGTCACATAAATGTCCAAGTTGGACAAGGATTTCAAATCGTTGAGCGCGTCGTAGAAGGTAACCTTCTTGCCATCTGGATTGTAGGGATTCGGAACCTCGTCGGACATCTGAATCTCGTCTACAAAAAGATAATATTGGTCTGCACTGTGTTCTACGATCTCACGGACATGAGCCGAAAGCTCCAGCGGATTGCGATAGCGAATATCACGGGTCAAGTCCAACTCAAAGGACAGAATATGATCTTCGGTAACACCCTCACCGAGAAGGTAACTCTTGAACAGATTGCGAAGCAGAAAGGACTTGCCGCATCTGCGGATGCCAGTGATCACCTTCACCTGACCATCCCACATGAAGGAGATGATTTTTTTCAAATAGCAATCTCGTTTTATTTCCATAGCCCAACCTCCATTGAAAACTTGCTGGTATTATCATGCTACATTTCAATGGATAGTATACGACACCGTGAGATAAAAATCAATAGCTCTGATGAAATGTTTGTAGATAAACCCGGTAACATTTCAGCGGGCTGTGATTCAAACCACCGCTCCTGTGAGGTAAAGATGCCTGAAAGTTGACAAGAACTGCGACGCGGCTGACCTGCCACCCCCACGCCGGCGGCGGGCGGCAGCGGTTTGTGGTCTACTGTGAACGAACTGAAAATTAAGGAGAAATGCACAATGAAAAAAGCAATTTGTATCATTTTAGCTGCGGTAGCTGCCGTGGCAATTATCGTCTCCAAACGCCCCCGACCCCGTGGCCGCAGAGAAATTTGAAAATTTTTTCAAAAAGTGGCGCACTTTTGATTTCGTTTTACGGATAATGATAGTAGAGGGAATTTTATGGACAAGCGTTTTTACCGATTTTTACAGGCAACCTGCTGTAACTGGCGCAACAGCTTCTTCATTGATTGCCAGCGTTGTGACGGGTGCTCCGGTTTTCTTCTGTCTGTAAATCACAATGCCGTGCCGGCAATCATACCTGTGGCGGTATTCGAGGAACTGTCCGGTGAGACTGTGGATAAATATGATTGCGTCGGCATTATGACGCTGGAGGGATTCCAACGCTTCTACACCAGCTGGCTTGTCTGGAACGTAGAAGACCCAAAACGGTGCAGTCTATCCCAATTGTGGGAGAGCTGCCAACAATGAACGCACACAAGCCGAAAGAAGGAGGTGAACATTCTGAAAAGAGTCAATATCCATTGCCCCAACTGCGGAGCTAAGGCTACCTTGCATCCTGCCAGCTTTGTATATGGCAACAGTCGTAGTGCAGGAAGCTATCTGTATGTTTGTGACCGCTATCCTGCCTGCAACAGCTATGTGGCTGCCCATCGCGCCACACGGCAGCCCATGGGCTCTCTGGCTGACGGGGAGCTTCGGCACAAGCGTATCCAGGCACACCGGGCATTTGACCGCCTGTGGCGGTCCGGCTTGATGACCAAGAAAGAGGCGTATCAATGGATGCAGACAGAGTTCGGCCTGCACGAGGAACAGGCGCATATCGCACAATTCGGCGCGTACATGTGTGATCGGTTGATCTGCGCCTGCGATAAGTTTCGTATCCACAGCGCAGAGGTCGCATAGAGAGCACGCCTAAAACCACAGAGAAAGAGAGGTGAATCTGACGATGAAGAATAGGGATATTGCCCTTACTGATGCCCAGCGCAGTATGGTAGAGGCGAATATGGACGTGGTACGCTGGGCCATCCGTACCAGCATTCAGGTCAATGAGCAGCGCTATGGTTTCGGCTATGACGATTTGTTTCAAGAGGGCTGCATTTGGCTTTGCAAGGCCGCAGTGACGTATGACCCGGACGGCGGCGCCAGCTTTTCTACCTATGCTCAGAGGGTCGTTGAGAACGGTCTGCGTACCTATTGCCGGCTGCAGCACAGCAAGGAGCAGCGCAGCTTTCCTGTATCGGAGATCTTTGACACGGAGGCTGACAATCACCGTGCCATGGCCTCCGGCATCCGCAGTCTTCAGGAGCAGCTGGCTGAGGTAGATGCGTTATCGCTTCTGGAAAGCGCGAAGCAGCAATACAACGGTGTCGCACGGCTGGGTATCGAGGCGATGCAGCTGAAATTTATCGGCCTGAGCAATACGGACATTGCTGCCTATTATGGGATCAAGGCCAACTATTTGGGCGCGGCCGTACATAGAGCCGCCGAGCGGCTGAGGAATAACGCGGAGTTTTTGAATAGCCTTGAATATGAGCCGTTGAAGAAAAGCTCCAAGGCTTCGTGAAAAATGTGAGGTGAAATTCATGCAGAAATACTATACGGCCGTCGGCCGATTCGAGCGCAAAGGCCGCATGGGCGATATGACCTGCCCTATGGTCATCATCAACAACCGGGAATATGCATTGGACATCCAGGAGATGATCCTTTGGGCTGCGCTGAACTGGCAGATCATGGACGCCGGATCCCTTGAGGATGCTTATTCTGCCAAGCTGAAAGCCAGCGGCATCAGACCCCAGCGCAGTATCTCCGACTGTATGCGCCGACTGATGCAGCGCGGACTGGTGGTGGAGGGCTGCGGCGAAACCGATGAGGATGCACTGTATGCTCTGTTGTCAGGGCTTTACGTGGTGCCGATCTCAGACAGTCTGCTGTTGCGGCTGATCTCGTTTATCAAGCTGACGGTTTTCGGCCATCTCCCTTTTGCGGTTACCAGGAAGCTGTTTCGCAAGGACCGGCGCAGCGCAAACGAACGGCGGGTTTATCGTCTGTCCCGTCAGGCACTCTTATCCACGGCAGAACTGATCAAGTGTGTGGAGTATGACATCCATACGATCCACTCTGATTCGCAGCTGATGGATGCCCTGTATGCAGACGATACCACCACCAGCGACAATATCGCGGATATGGTCAGGCCCTTCGTCTGCTGCCGCCCCGTGCTGCAGGCTGTGGCAAACCTCTATCTGCGCCGTCAGATCATCTTTGAGAGGCTGTCATGATGGACAAGCTCAGGACAGCACCGCTGCCTCTGAGAAGAAAGCTGCTCCTCACCGCGTTGGCAGGGGCGGCTTTCTTCCTTGTAGGGCTGGCAGCCATTTTCTTTTCCCTCGATACCGTTACAGCTCTGCTCAGCGGCATCCTCGCCATAGGACTTGCCTATAAAACAGCAGAACTCTACCGCCTAATTATCACCGGGTACTACACGGACATTGATGGCATCTGCATTGCCATCACACAGACGCCGCTCCGCAAGTACCGCAATGTCCGGATCATAGACAGTCAGGAGCGTGAAAGGACACTTGTACTGCCTAGGCAGGACAAGATAGAGGTTGGCCGCCGATATCGTTTCTATTTCAAATCCTCTGCACATAAATCTCCTGCACAGGTACAGACTGGCAGCAGCTTCATAGACGAAGCTCTCCCGACCGATGGCTTTCTTGGGCTTGAGGCGGCGTCGGATTATAGCAATATTGACACGGTGCGTTGATTATAGTGTAATCCGAATCAAGGAATCTCCTTCGGCAGATCGTTGACTCCGATGCATATAGGAGTGACTATGAGCAGATTACATCCGCACTCCTTTTTGAAGACGTGTCATATTCCACCGCAATCACTGCGCTGCAGCACATCATTGATTCTCGTGTGTTTCAATAAATATCTATATATAGAATTGCGACTCTTGACAATCGCAATATATAGTGCTACAATGCACTTGTAATTGTTCTTTGTGCATCGCCTATTCAGGGTTTCCGAATACCTTTCGGATCGCACACGTTTGTTAAGATTGTAATTTAGTGCCGACATGACAGCTTTGGCTTATTGCTGATGCTGTATGCCGGCACTTTTTATTATAGATATTTAAGCCGTAAGGCAGAAAGGAGTGTAATGGCAAACATATCCGTCGTTGGCCGTATTGTATCGGATGATATTGAACTGAAGATCAGCACCAATAATCGGCCCTATCTACGGTTCGCCCTTGCGGAGCGTACCGGTAAGGGGGCTTACGCAAGAACGCAGTATTATCAGGTCGTTTCCTTTGGGGCTATTGCCTCACAGTTCGCCAAAAGAGGCTTGTGCCGCGGCGCGCTGATCAGTGTGGAAGGCACACTGGAGCTGGAGGACTATCTGAAACGGGATGGTTGGACGCGGGATAAGCGTCTGAAGGTCATCGCGCTGCGATGGCGTTATCTCCAGCCCTGTGACACGAAAGTGCCTGAACAGGCACCGGAGATCGACGGAGAACGAGAACCCTTGCCCGGATAGGATGCCGGGCATAAGAGGAGCTGTCATGTATCAAAAGGATGCGTGGCAGCTCCTCTTTTTTGTTTTCATCACGAAAAGGAAAGGATGTGCAAAGCATGAATAAGAAGAAGTCCATCTGGTCTGGCGTATCTGTCCTTATCGCAGCCGTTCTGGCCATCGTTGCATTTGTACGCAGCGACACGCAGATCTGGCTTCTGACAGCCGCATTTACCATTTGGGCGATTTGGGTCACGGCCGCATTCGTATTCCCTTATATACAGGAACAGGAAAACGAAAAGCGGCGCGCCGCCCGCAGAGCAGCCTATGACGCACAGCGCCAGAGTCTTCGCGCACTGTCTGTGGAAGAGGAGGATGGCTTCGGCCCACTGCTGCTCCGCCATGTTAACCACCGGATCTCCGCATATTTGAAAGCAGTGTATCCGGATGCCACATGGGAGTGGCGTAGCCCAGAGCCGGAGAAGCTGATCCTTCACGGCGGTACCGGCCGTATCACCATCTCTGGTATTCCCGACTATGATCAGGCGGAGGTGACCTTTGACCAAAAGGCCAACTTCTCCTGCTCACTGCTGAAGGTCACACCTGTGGTACAGAGTGCGGCGGAGAACGGCACCTCCGAGAAGCTGCCTGCTCCGCCCCGTGAGATCGATCCGCAGGTCTGGTTCGAGCAGCAGGGACGCAAGGTTCTGGATGATCTGATCTACGACCTCAACTCCCGTGGCTATAGCAGCCTTGTCATCAAGGACAACGGTGACATCTGCATCCGTCAGGGTGACGTAGAGAAAGCGCAGACCTCATTCAAAAACCTGCCGGAGAAGCATTACTGACCCCGGCTCCTGAAGGTGTTCGAGCGTGAGGGCATCGCCGCCAGCATGACGGATGATGCCATCGCGCTGAACTGGTAAGGAGGGTGCTGCCATGAAAACAGGCTTAACCCTGGAGCAGCTTGCCGCGGAGATCACCCGGCAACAGAGCGCCAAAGAGGATTATGTGGTCAATACCGGCAATCTTCGTCTGGAAAGCTATGGTCCCGATCTGACACTTCGCGTGCTGGACAGTGACGGCGCAGACCGTATCGAACCGCTGGAGATCGGGGACATCGCCCACCGGCAGATCGGAACGCATCTGAGTATCCCTGCCAAGTACTATGAGCGAATGCGCAGCGAAGACCCCGGACTACTGGCACACAATGTCAACACATGGCTGGAGCGGACACCTGCCCAGCGCATGATCCGTGTGCTGGACGGTAAGGCACGCGCCTACCTCAGCAATCGTTATCTGCGTATGGACAACTACAGCATCGCCTCAGCGGTGCTGCCCATCCTGGCGGAGATCCCCGATGTGCGCATCGAGAGCTGCCAGATCACCGACTCCCGCATGTATATCAAGGCGGTCAATCCCCGTTTACAGGAGGATGTGACGCCGGGTGACACAGTGCAGGCCGGTGTGGTCATCAGCAATAGCGAGGTGGGCTTAGGCTCTGTCAACATCCAGCCTCTGATCTACCGATTGGTATGCAGCAACGGTATGGTGGTCAACGACGCCGCCACAAAGCGCAACCATATTGGCCGGGCAACGGATGCGGAGGAGAACTTCCAGCTCTATTCCGAAAAGACGCTGGCTGCAGACGATCACGCTTTTCTGCTGAAGGTGCAGGACACTGTCCGTGCCGCCGCAGAGGAAGCGCGGTTCGCTCAGGTGGTGGGCATGATGCGGGAGGCTGCGGCCGTCCCCATGAACACCGCAGATGTACCCGGCGTTGTGAAGCTGGCCAGCAGACAGTTCGGCCTTACGGACTCGGAGGGTGAGGGCATCCTGCAACATCTGATCGAAGGCCATGACCTGAGCCTGTATGGTCTTTCCAATGCGGTAACACGGTACAGTCAAGACGTAAGCAGCTATGACCGCGCCTCGGATCTGGAGATCATCGGCTACAACATTCTGGCAATGCCCAGAAGTGTGTGGTCGCGGCTGAATCAGGTATCCGCGGCGTAATGTGAAAAACAAAAAAGATAAAATGGAGGATCAAAAAATGAGTTATCCTGAAACTACTACGATGGCAACTGCCAGTGCATTCAACCTTCCCACCATGGCCGGCCTTGATTTCGGCAACGATGATCTTGCCGACGATATGGAGGGCTTGACGCTCTCATTCCCCAAGGTCAAGATCCCGTCCGGCGGCGCACTGCAATTCGAGCTGCCTACCGGCGACCCGGAGAATCCGGAGTATACCCGTTTTCTGCAGGGCGTTATCCTGTATCACCATGCCAGTGGCGCGTATTGGCCCGAGGGCTGTGAATACGATGATAACACCGTCCCTCTGTGCTCCACCGTGGACGGAAAGCAGGGCTACGGTACGCCCGGCGGCGCCTGTGCTGCCTGTGAGCTGAACCGTTACGGGACGGCAACAGACGGAAAGGGGAAGGCCTGCAAGAATATGCGTATTCTGTATCTTCTGCAGGACGGTGACTATATCCCGCTGCAGCTCTCTCTGCCGCCTACCAGCCTGCGACCGTTCAATGATTTCATGAACGCCGCGTTTGTGGCCCGGCGCCGTCCGGCATGGAGCAGCGTGGTGCAGATCGGCTTGAAGCGCGTGGACAACGGCAACAACACCTACAGCGTGGCGACCTTCCGTAAGGTGGAAGATCTCCAGCCTGAACAGGTGGGCGAGTTCCGCGCCTTTGTAGAGTCGTTCCGCCAGCAGGCGAAGGAGATGCTGAAGAACCGTGCGGAGCTGTCTGCCGCCCGTGAGGGTGAGGAGGACCAGTATGCCACCGCAAACACCGAGTATGCTGTTGCCGACAGCGGCCAGCATTTCTGCATTTCCGGTGCGGATGTGATCGATGGCGAGCGTGAGGAGCTTCCCCACTAAATGAACCTATCAGACCTTATAAGGATCTGAAACATGTGAAGAGCCGCAGTCTGTGTAAAACACAGGCTGCGGCTCCCGGCATATAGGAGGAACTGTAATGAATGAAAATACCCCCATGACCCCGGCGCAGCAGTTATTTGCGGAGGAGCATCACAATCTGGTCTATGCTTTTCTCAATGAGAAGAAGCTGCCGGAGGATGAGTATTACGATGTTGTGGTCTTTGGCTACTTACAGGCAGTCATGGACTATACCACGCAGGGTGAGTCCAGCCGTTTCAGCTTCGCCACCATTGCATGGCGCAAGATGGAGAGCCGCCTGGCAGACCACTTCCGCCATCAGGCATCTACCAAGCGTGCAGCACCGACGGTCAGCCTCAATGCTGTTATGGACGATGCCGGCCTGTCTCTGTCCGATATGCTCTCCGCAGCGGATGAGAGCTTTCTGGAGATGGAGATCGGCCTGCTGTTCCACGATCTGGGCCGGCATATGCCCCGCCGTGATATGAACGTACTGCGGCTCAAGGCAGATGGCTACGGTACGCGGGAGATCGCGCAGAGGGAGAATACCACCGTGCACATGGTGCGGAGTATTCTCAAGTGCGCCTATTAGATCATTCGCAAGCTGTTTTTCGATTCGGATAATGATCGCGCTTTTCACGACCACACAGGTCGAAGGAAGGAGAAAGAAAATGAATAAGAAGCAGGTCATTCTTACCGGCCGGTTGGCCGCACCGCTCTGCGAGGGCAGCCGTGCATGGATACGCCATCATAGCGGTCTGGTCTGCACCTCACGGGTCGTCCGTATCCAATCTCTCACTGACAGAAAGGCCGTTTTTGAGACCATGAACTCCATGTATCATGTGTCCTTGGAAACGTACCCTTTTGTGATGGAGCTGCCGGAAGCGATGTGCGCATAGTATGACGAATGGTACAGGAGGGCGGCAAAAAATGCCGTCCCCCTATACCCCCATCTCCCAGTATAATGGGTATAATGGGATCGAAGGAAGCTAACATACCGATTTATGCGACAGTAAAATCCAGTGTAAATCTATGCACCTTCCCCCGATACCAAACGTGTTAATCGAAGCAGCACAATAAGAATAAATGCGGAGAAGCACCGCTGAATTGTTTGACGACAGTTCAGCGGTGCTTTTGTTTTTGTAGGAGGACTTTTAATTATGGGATTACTCGATAAATTGGAGCAAGTTGAGATCAAGGCGGATTCCCGCCTGCCGGAGGATGACCTGATGTTCTGCGAAACCCATCAACAGGCGTATGATGAATCCTGCCGTGCGCTCCGTGAAATACGCCAACAGTGGAAAAAAGCGATTCAGGCGCAAAGAGACCTGCTCGGCATAGGGCAGGATGGGTCGCTGCCCTACTTTGGGAGCAATTACCGGTTCGGGATAACGGATCTGAACCGAGAACTGGAGAAGTTCCACAGTAGGTTCATCTCTGAGCTCACACAGCATTTCAATGAGAAATATAGCGTAACGATCTCAACGGATGCCATCAAAGAGCATCTGATCCCCGCAGAGCCGGACCCGTATAGGTGCGATATGGATACGAGCAAGGAGTATCATCGCAATCTGCGGGATCTTTCGCTGCACTATGAAGATGTGGTTGACCAGATGTTTATACAGCTGGACGGACTCAGCTTCGTAGAACGTGCTTTTCAGGAGCTGCGTACCAAATGCCATAAGGCGGCATATTGGAGTAATAGCAATGCCGGTTACGATAGAAAAGGAGATACGCTTCGTTTTGGCGGATACTTTTGCAGTTGCGATGAACGATGGGGCCATGAAGAGTGGAGGCTTGCAGAACGTATGCAGGACATTTTTACCGCTGTAGCACACTATGAGACCAATACATTTGGGCGCTTTCCCGCAGGCTTTTCCGAGCTGCTGGGGTACTCTGACGTATCCACATCGCAGTTCCAGTTTCCAACCTGCCAGAAGCTCGTACAACTGCGCATGTTCAAAAACGGGCGCGTGGATCTGAAGTTTAAGACGGCGTCTATTGCAAAGGAGTTTGCCGAAACGTATCTTGACTATTCATGCTGAGGTGTCGTCATGAAGTATACACCCTCGACAGAATCGATCCCCCAGAGCAGTCGCAGAGCAGTTAACGAAAAGATCCTGTACCTGATCGACAACAACTGCTGCGAAGCGTATGGTATCACGAAGCAGGATATTTTTCAGGGTTATACAGGGGATGGAGGCCTGCACGGGCTTTCCCGGAAGAACTATCGGAGCTACCATACATACAGTGAGGCAAAAAAAGAGCTGGAAAACGGCCAGTTCTTTACACCGCCCGCCTTGTGTCAGTTTGTGGCGGATTGCCTTCGACTGGAAGAGGACGATCTGGTAGCGGACCTCACCTGTGGGATGGGGAACTTCTTCAACGTAATGCCGGTGGAAGCCAATGTCTATGGCTGTGAATTGGACACCAAGGCATTCAAGGTGGCGTCATATCTTTATCCGGAGGCCAATCTGGTTAATAAGGATATTCGCAATTATATGCCGCAGGTACGCTTTGATTATGTGGTAGGTAACCCGCCCTTCAACCTGCAATGGATGGCTGAGAATGGAAAGGAGTATCTATCACAGCTCTACTACTGCTTGAAGGCTGCCCAATTCTTGAAGCCGCTGGGGATCCTGGCTTTGATCGTACCCAACTCATTTCTGGCCGACTCGTTTTCGGACAGCTCAATGATTCGGAAGATGGAGGCACAATTCCGGTTTCTTGGTCAGATCCTGTTGCCGGATGATACCTTTGCGCAGATGGGTGTTTCGCACTTCCCAATAAAGCTGCAGTTCTGGCAGAAGAAGGGCGTGGATTCCGAAACACCGGCTCGCTATCACACAGGAATGGATAGCGATCTTTCCGGCGGCATCTATGCTGGTGCAGCACAAGCGATCCACATGTCGCTGCTGCAAATGCCAAAGGCCATGCTGAAGGAAAATCGCGCCAAGATCCTGCGGGAACTGGCAAAGGAGCGTCAAACCTCTGCATCGTTTACTTATACGGTAGAGAAGATGCTGTACCAAATCAGGATACATCCGTCCCTGAAGGATCGGTATGCCCAATGCTGCGCGTATCTGCATCGGTTCTATACGGAGACACAACCGCCAGAGATGCGATATGAGGAATGGTGCAAACGGCGGTTGACCGAGGCGAAGGTACTGCATTATCTTCGTCAGACACTCAGACGTCAGAACCGGCAGCCGGAACGTGATGAGATCCACCTTGTCAAGCGGGATTATTCATTCGCCTATAAAGGGTATAGTGCCGCAGTGCGACGCCGCATGAGTGAAGAGCTGCGCCAACCTATCCCGGCCTGTGAAGCAGTGCTGCGCGGTGAAACACTCCCCGGTTACGAACGGCTGCTGCGTAAAAAGCGGCATGAATACCTGATCCAGAGCCAGCCTTTTCAGGAAATGACCCCGGACACGGGAATTGGGAAATGGTTGGATGATTTCTGGTTATGGGATGCCGAGAACGAGGAGGAGATCCTGCTGAACGATACCCAACTCCACGACCTGAATCTTGCTCTGCAAAAGCGTTATACGCTGCTGCAATGGGAACAGGGTTCCGGTAAGACGCTGGCTGGCATTGCCTATGGGAAATACCGCATGGACAGACAAGGGTATCGTAACACCTGGGTCATTTCATCGGCCATCTCTATCCGCAATAACTGGAATGTGGTGCTGCCCAACTATGACGTGTCGTATGTGTTCGTGGAACGGCTGAGGGATCTGGAGCGGATCAAGCCCGGCGACTTTGTGCTGATGACCTTCAATGCGCTGTGCAAGTATCGCAGGCAGATCAAAAAATGGCTGAAGATCCATAGCCGTAAGACCTGTCTTGTACTGGATGAAAGCGATGAGATATGCAATCCGTACAGCAGCCGTGCCAAGGCAGTGCTGTCCTGTTTCAGACGATGCCAATCAAAGCTGCTGACCACAGGAACCAGTACCCGGAACAACATCTCTGAGTTCGCACCGCAGATGGAATTGCTTTATAACAATTCCATCAATATGCTATCCTGCTGCCACACCATCTATCACTATGATAAGGACGGCACGGCGACACGAGAGACTAACCCGTGGTACGGTCAACCGATCCCGGCCTATCGTCGTGGCTACACGCTGTTTGCCAATTCACATCTGCCGGAGAAAATCACTGTATTTGGTGTCGGACAGCGCACACAGGACATCTACAATGCAGATATTCTGCGCAATATCCTCGCCAAGACAGTGATCACCCGTACCTTTGAGGAGGTCACCGGGAAGGACATCAAACGTATCCATCAAGAGCTCATTCCGTTTTCAGCGGAGGAGAAGGCCGTATGGGTACAGGCGGTCAAGGAGTTCCATACCATGCGCCAGAACTATTTCACCTCAACGAATAACGCGAGGAAAGACGCCATGCTGCGGATCATCCAGCAGATCACGCTTTTGCTGCGGATCAGTGCCGCGCCCAATACGGTTTCGGAGTATAGCGGCGAGCTTCCCGGGAAGCTGCGGAGAACGATCCAGCTTACCGGCAGCTGGGCAGAAGAGATCGTGGCCATAGGCGTCCGCCATACCGTGGTGCTGGACGCATATGCGGCAGCCCTGCGGGAAGCGTTTCCCAACCGGCCACTTTTCATTGTGACCGGCGCGACGACTACCTTTGCAAAACGCAGGGCATTACGGCAAACACTCCGCGAGAGCGGAAACGGCATCCTGCTGTGTACGCAGCAGAGCTTGCCCAGTTCAGTCAACTTCGAGTTCGTCAACAAAGTCATCATCCCGGAGCTGCACTATAACAACTCCCGCATGAGCCAGTTTTACATGCGCTTCATCCGCTTTAATTCCGTTGACTGGAAGGACATCTATTTCCTGACCTATGCACAGAGCATTGAGTCCAACCTGATGCAGATGATATTGGCAAAAGAGAAGCTCAATCTCTTCATGAAGGGCGACGAAGCAGATATGGATGATATTTACGAACGATTTGGAGTGGACTACGATCTCACATCGCTGCTGTTATACCGCGACATAGATGAAGACGGCCGTTTCAGCATTCGCTGGGGCGAACAGGAAATTGCGTAAAGGAGGTATCGAGCATTGAGGCAAAGAGAAACCAAGGCGGAACGGTTCGTGCGTGTGGCTGAACAGCGCACACAACGAGCCGTAGACGCTATCCATTCACTTTCTAATTGTGCAAGCCGCGTGTGTTACGATTACACGCCGGAACAGGTAGAACAGATTATAGCGGCGCTGGAGGTGGAAGTAAGACGCCTGCAAAGTGCATTTACGGGCGAAAACCGCTTTACACTGCGCCCATAAGTCAGAGGCCCCGGATGATTTCCGGGGCCTCAAATATAAGTCAATAAGGAGTATAAACATGAAAAGAGAATCTGCCCCGCAGGAGTATACCTGTCGGAATTGCCCGGAACGGTATTACCATGCGATCCCCGCTCCCCAGAAGGCAAAGGGACTCATGATGCGCTTTGGCGAAAGCTATTGCACCCTGCCGAAGAGAGCCAGGCATCTTAAAAGCCGTGATCTGAACAGACGGGCACCGGAATGGTGCCCGAAGCGGAAAGTGCCGAACACGCTGCGGATCTACTATTACCGCAGCCCGGAAACGTATATGTTGGACAACGTGCTGCATCAGGGCTTTGCATTCACACCGCTGCCCACGGCAAGCCGCTATGCAATGGCATATGAGGGAACTTCCACGCTCTCCCCGCGGGAGTTTTGGCTAAAGCTGCTCACACAGAAGGATACGGAGCTGTTAGGCATAGAGGTCAAAGCCAAGTCCGTAGTAGAGATAGACGATGGGCTTGCCCCGTGCTTTTTCTTCAAAACGGAAGAAGGCTATACGCGCTGCCGGAGCTTCGATGCTGAACGCGCACGCGCCAACCGCATGGAAGGCTGGGAGGAATATTATCAGGAGGACATGAAATGATCATCAATAAAGACGGTATGCGTTACACATACAATGGCACGACCTATACCATAGGCGCCGCAGTCGTGGCAACAGAGGAAAGTGAATATCAGGGACTTTGCGGCATCATCACAGAGATCCGTGACGGTGTTGACCGAGAGACAGAAAATGATACGCCTGACATCTATTGCTGTTTTGAGACGCCGTTGTTTCCAAAGGAGATCCATGAGCTGGAGCAGCGGTTCTCTGACCTCTACCAGACGCCCAAGAAGCTCGACGAGATCACGCTGGATATGGTTATCATGGCACCAGAGATGGTTCGGGTGATCTCGGCTGACCCAAAGGAGTGTAAGGCCTGCGAGCTTTACCTGCTTACCACACACTGCACGACGAATCTGGATTCCAGCAGCTTCACTGAGCTATACGCCGACTACGATGCCGGACGTTTTGCCCTACTGCAAAGTGTCCGGGAGGAACAACAGGATGGCTGCGTAAAGGATTGGGCAGATAGGGACGTACTGGAAGAAGAATATGGCATTGACCGCTATGAGGCATGGTATCGTGATGAATACTTCGAGAATCATTTCGTCATATCGCTTGAAAAGCTGTCCCTCATGCTGCCGCCAGATTTTATAGAAAATCCGAAAAGTTATAATTGAAATTATTATAATTTGCGGTATAATACTTTATGGAGGCGGTGAGCTTATGAAGCAATTTGTTGATCGACAGCAGGAGATGGAGACGCTGCAAAGTGAGTATGCGCGGAATGGCAGCGCATTTGTCGTACTGTATGGGCGTCGGCGAGTAGGAAAAACTACGCTGATATCCGAATTTATTCGGGATAAAAACGCCCTGTTTTTCCTTGCAAGTGAAGAGTCCGAAGCCCAAAACAGAGCGGCATTCAAAGAGAAAGCGGCAGAATTCATTGATAGTGATCTTCTGCGTAATGCAGATGTCAAGAGCTGGGACGTGATATTCAAAGCAATCATGGATACCAAGCATGACAGCAAGCCCGTTATCGTACTGGATGAATTTCAGTATCTGGGCAAGGCAGA
>ENA-OZLH01000613-OZLH01000613.1-human-gut-metagenome-genome-assembly--contig:-NODE-613-length-19016-cov-5.699277_pt1 | contig 19016 bp, 9 predicted proteins | sample MGYA00244832_ERZ653776 | MGnify/ENA primary metagenome ERZ653776 (study PRJEB26926, sample SAMN06165218) | human gut metagenome | biome: ENVO:00009003; feature: ENVO:2100002; material: ENVO:00002003...
TTCATAAGATTTATATTATATCGCTTTTTATCCGTATCTTTGCCGATAGAGTTTCAGGAATTATGTCAAATACCTCTCCGAAGACAAAATTGGAAATCGTCCGTTTCTGTATCACAGGAACCATCGTTACTGCTATTTTATACGGCATATATTATACCATGCTGTATATGGATTTCAATGTCGATATATCTTTTACAACCGGATTCGTTGTCAGCTTCGCCTGCAACTTCTTCCTGACCAATTACTATACGTTCAAAACAAAAGTCGATTTCGAAAACGGCGTTCGTTTCTCTATTTGCCAAGCGATCAACTTTTTCATGCAGTATATCACACTGAAAGTCTTTATCGCCATAGGAGTCCCCGAAAAAGTAGCCCTGATCCCGGTATGGGCAATCATTTTCCCCGTCAATTTCTGGCTCATGCGCTCGATACTTCGCTCGGATCGCTTCCGTTTGCATCTACACAAACAACAGGAAGAAAAAAGCACCGAAACATTATAAATATTCGGGAAGAAAATTTACAAAATACATATCTGAATCCCGATTTTCCGGTATATTCCACTTTCCTATCCCCACCTTTTTCATCACAGACAAAGGCATCTTCGGGTACAGCATCTATTCATGGAACACTCATCACCATGTAACACCTATAAAATCAAAGATATTATTCTTTGAAGGGAAAAGTCGAAACCCAAACTTATGCAAAATATCGCATCGAAAATAAAAGGATTGTATTCAGTTCACGATTTGTGGGTAAAAAAGTATAGAGAATGATAGGTTTTATGCAAAAAAGAATCTATTTTTGTATTGCTTTTTAACGAATTCATTGAAAAGTTCATATAGTAAGCGTTTAGCTGCTTTCTGTGCGAGGTAAAAGTCGAAAATAAATCCCCAATGCACCCGGAAACAGACTATACGCCGTCCCCATCAACCAGCGGGAGGCGTTTCTTGTTTGTGCATAAGGGCTTCGACTCCCGACCTCGCAGATAGGAAAATGCTCTTCCGCGCTTTTTTTATCAACCCTAATACCCAGTTATCATGGAAACAGCCAAGATAGGTTTGAATGCGGGACTTGTATGGAGAAAACTAAATGAAAACGGAAGCTTTCCGATTCAAGAGCTCGCCCGTAAATTAGATTTGGGAGCAGAAGATACAGCTTTGGCTATCGGTTGGTTGGCCCGAGAAAATAAAGTATATCTCGAACGAAAAAACGGTGTACTTTACGTAAAGAATTCTTAATAAAATAGCTATGGACAAATTTAAGATCGGAGAAAATGCCGGAATCATTTGGAGAATGATGGACAATAACAAACATTGGGAGTATGGAGAATTGAAGAAAGCCACCGGATTGTCGGACAGAGAGCTGAATGCAGCTATCGGATGGCTGGCAAGAGAAAATAAGATACAATTCGGCACTGACGAATCGGGGCAAAAAGAATATTTTTATCTCGACATCAATCTGTTTATCGGATAATAGGACTCTCCGATAAATCCGAAAGCGACTCCACTCGCAGGCGTATATACGCCCGATCGTCGAACGAACACTGTCCCGCACCTTTTCCCTTAGTGGCTTTATATTGCCTGAAACAAAACGGATCTTCCCGTAATATCATTCTTAAATATCGCTCGGAGTCTTCTAAGGTCGGGTAAAGATAGGGATAACCGTCGGTCGACAAAATCAACTCCGTCCCGACCGGAATTTCATAACGTCGTACATCAGGAGTATAAGGAGTAAAACCATCGATAACCCCATAAGCATCGATGGCAGCAGGATTATTCTGAGCGAACATCTGCCGTCGCAAATCTCCTTCAATGGCTTTCCGACCTACATCTTCAAAGATAAGACTATCGATATTTCCTCCCTGCGATAAATATCTTTCTATAATCTCGGCACGCTTCTGTGCCAAACGTAAATCCACCGACTTTTCCGGCATATACACTTCATCACCGATGCGCAAGCGACAATCGCCCACCGTCCAAACCTCCCTCCTTGCATCGCTATATATCGCTACCGAAGCAGAAAGCCGGCATTGTGGTTCGGAAACGACTCTTTCCCGAAGACCGTTTCTACAATAAAAAGCCATAAATACCCGACCGGCCTCATCTATAAACTCCGACATCGTCGCATCATACGGCAACGACCGTATTACACCGGAGAGTAATTCCGATGCCAAACGACCTGTTGTTTTCCCATCGAAACTCAAATCGCATTTACTTGTTGCTCCGTCGACAACCGCAGCAAAGAAAGGGGTAATTACAAGTGCATCTTCACACAGGGACACATCGCTATATTTCCCGACGACACTCTGCTCTATAATCGTAAAAGACATATCAAAAGTCTGTATAATCTATACCGGCCGAAAACCGGAAGGTTCGTTTACAAACGTTCCAAAGGTAGAAACTTTCAGCGATAAACAAAAAAGGGAAGCAATGTTGTCTTGCTTCCCTTTTATAATAGCCTTAAATACCTATTCGGCACTATCCTCGGGTATACCGTAACGTATCACTTTCATAAGATTCTTGGACGTTACTACCTTCTTGGCCATTTTCTGCACATCTTGGGGCGTTACCGAATTGAGCGTTTTAAGATAATCGGTATAAAAGTCGTTTCCATACATATAATAGTTGATCAACGATGAAGCCCAGTACTTATTTTCCTTGATACTGCTTTCATACTCTTTCTGCATATAAGCTCTGATATTGTCAAACGTCTCGGTCGACGGACCTTCCTCGGCCACTTTCTTCAACTCTGCAATGGTACGGTCGGCCAGCGAAGAAGCTTGTTCTTTATTGGTATCGAAAGCGATAACATAAGAGAAACTATTCTTGGGTGTACGGGAAAGGCTACCCGATGTCGAAACCCCATACGTACCACCTTCTTCTTCCCGTATGGTCTCGGTATAAACCGTGCGCATCACTTGTGAAAGCATCGACATGACGATCGTATTTTTCAAGTTGTATTTCTCTTTTCCCGAATAAGTGATATACACCATTGTCTTGGGTGTCTCCATTTTTTGGTCGAAGATCGACTCGCGATAACCGGTACGCTCTTTCGGCATTACTTTCCCATTGGCTTTTTCATGTTTTCCGGTCGAAGGCAGCGCCCCGATATATTGTTCGATAAGCGGTTTGGCAGCCTCTTTATCGATATTTCCGATAAAGATAAATACGAAATCGGCAGCATTGTCTACTCTTGAAGAGAACAGATCGAGAGCCCGTTGATAATCGACCTTATCCAAGTCGTCCTGTGTAAAGCGGCGTACTCGTTCGTGATTTCCATAAGTAAGATAAGATACCGTATCGGATATAGGACGCATAGGATCGGACTCAGAAAGTTTCAACGAATTGGCCATGCGGCTCTTCCATGCCACATAACGGGCGCTATCGACTCGGGTCGTCGTAAACCGTAAATAAGTAAGTTGTAACAAAGTCTCGAAATCCTTGATCGTACTGCTACCCGACACCGTCTCGGCATAAGACGATACGCTGGCCGATACACTGGCTTGTATACCGCTAAGCTGCTTCATGAGTTCCATCGTACTGAAATCGCCCATACCGCCCAATGAAACGAGCGAATTCATCACATAGTAATTCGGACGGTCTTTGACATCGAAAAGGCTTGTACCGCCATGACTGAGAGCATACATTTGTATCTCATCGGCCTTGAAGTCGGTCGTTTTGATAACGACCTTCGCACCATTGGAAAGAGTATATTCGGTCGCATCGAAAATTTTATTTTCGGTCGTCTTTACAATACGGCCTTTTTCGGGCATTTGAGGTATAAGCGAACGTTCTTGATGCTCATCTTTATACGGTTCTACCGCAATCTTGCAGTCTTCAAAGAATGTATTTAAAAGCTCCTCTTCCGTAGGAATAACACTATTCTCATTTTCATCGCTCATGAGAACAAGAGACATGTTCTTGGAATCGGTCGGGAAGAACTGACGGAATGTCTCGTTGACATCTTTCAAGGTTACACCGGGCAGCAGTTGGTTATAGAGTTCGTAAGAATATTCTTCTGAAAACTCGGGTTCCTGTTGCAGGAAATGAGTCAATGCTTTATCTACGAATTTCGAATTTTTCTGTGTGGAACGCTCGTTGTACGACTTTCTTACATAAGATTCCATTTCGGCCACGGCACGGTCAAGTTCCGATTGGGTAAATCCGAATTCGTAAGCCTGCTTGGTTACACTCACCAGTCCTTCAAGAGCTTGTTTCCACTGCCCGGTTTTGAAAATGGCCACCAACGTATAAGCTTTACGTGTAGGGGAATAGAAATAATCGCCATAAGAACCGGCAGCCATGATGAAAGGCGGATTCTCGAGTTGAGACAATTCGCTACAACGCGTAGCAAACATCATCGAAACAAGAGATCGTACCAAATCTTTCCGAGTTGCTTCAACGGTCATTTTACTGGTCGTATCGACAGGCTGTTTAAAAGCGATACGCAATGAGTTGGAAAGCGCTTCCTTGTCCGACACAACAGCAACAATAGGGGCGTCGTTATCAGGAACCTGTACATATTCTCTTACCGCAGCATCGACGGGTGCAGGGACATCTTTCCACAATTCTTTGATACGCGCTTCAACTTTATCGACATCGATATTTCCCACCACGATAATACCCTGCAAATCGGGACGATACCACTTGTGGTAGTAATCGCGAATAGCTTGATGGGGGAAATTGTCGACAACCTCCATCAATCCGATAGGCATACGATAGGCATAGCGGTTACTGTCGGGATAAATGATAGGCAAAATTGCTTCGAGCATACGCAAATTGGCCGAATTTCTTGTACGCCATTCCTCGTGGATAACCTTACGCTCGGCATCTATCTCATCGCCTTCGAGCAAGATACCCGACGCCCAATCGTGCAAAATAAGCAGACAGGAATCGATGAGACCTTCTCGTGCAGGGACATCAGAAATATTATATACCGTCTCATCGATAGATGTATAGGCATTGAGGTTGGCACCGAATTTCACACCGTTGTTTTCGAGATAATTGATAATGTCTTTCCCGGGGAAATGGGTTGTTCCATTGAACGCCATATGTTCGAGGAAGTGTGCCAAACCACGCTGATGCTCTTCTTCGAGAATGGAACCTACACGCTGCGCAATATAGAACTCGACCCGGTTTTCGGGAAGATTGTTATGGCAGAGGTAATAAGTAAGGCCGTTCTCGAGCTTACCCACACGAATGGCCGGATCAAGAGTTTCTTTGAGCGGCTGCTGGGCCGACAACAACGCCGGAGCCAACAAACAAGCGACAAAGAAAATTTTTTTCATGAAATTCTTCATCATATCGGTTTATTTTAATTGGTTTTGTCGAGTTTATTTTCTTTCTTAGAAACTAAAAAAGAGGAAGATACGAGAGAAAAATCTCTGTATACTCCCTCTTTCTGCATTCAAAGATACAAATATCGCATTAAATTTAACGATACAATACGATAAGAGTTGTTAAAAACAAGAGCTATCGTTCGAGTGTAACGGCCATAAGCCCGATAACGACCTCGGTCGATACTGCCGAAACGGTTATACTTTGTAACGTACGTGTACCGTCGAGGGGCAAGTCCAATATGACACCGGCTCCTCCGGGTATATTCCGGTTATCGGCTCCCCTCAGTTTCAGATATGACTCTACATCTCGGGTTATCACACCGCTTTTCAACAGTACACGATAAGGACGGGGGGCTTTGAGACTGAAAGCATATCCGTCTACATAAAAATCCTGATCGATCGGACACCATGTTTCGGGATTGACAAGCGGAAGTGTTGAAGTCGTCCCATCGGTGTAAGTTACGGTAACAAGTCCGTTGACCATGTGGCATTGCATATGGTTGGTCGATCCGGCCATAAGCAGGTAGGCTCGCGACGCTCTCCCCGACAAAGGTACGGTTACCGAGTCGGGATAATTATCCCAACGGGTCGTAAAAAGAACATTGTTCACCGTCGTATCCTGACGGATACGGAAAGGAACACCGATAGGTGTATCGAGCACATCGCCCGAAGCTGCACGGCGCAATCCGCTATCATCGATCTCAGCGGTAGCTTTGGGATGACACCACTCCCCTATACCCTGCACAGGCACTTGCAATGTTGTATAAGGCGATCGGGGAGACAAATAGCGATTCTCAAATATATCTGTTACACGAGCATTCATGCAGGTATCCAAATCTACTGATTCATAATGCAAGGCATTGGAATTCTTAACCTCCCAGTTGATGCAGTCGAAACGGGCAACTTCTTTCTCTTTATCATACACTACGACACGGTTGGTACCCGGCTCGGCACAAGAGGCCGGTACAAAAATATCGGGTGATATACCGTTGGCCGGGATCTCGGTCGACACGACATACTCGTAGCGTCCGGGATTGACGACGCATTTCAGTGAAAGCGGCTTTGCCGTATGATTGGCCAAAGCAAATGACAAAGCATATCCTTCGGTAGCCGAAGAAGCCTGTGTTACAGGCTGCATTACTGTAAGAGGTATCGGTTGCCACCATGTCATATCGCCCTGAGAAAGTTGCACAAACAATGTACGTTCGCCGACGTTATCCCGAACGACTGCCGAGACAGAGTGGGCGTCCCATCTCGTCTGCGACAGCAGATTCTGCTCATCGCGTACCGCCATGAGTTGCACGCTCAACGGCAAGGACAATTTCCAAGAAGAACCCACAATCGCCAGTGTATCATACTCGGGCATAGACAAAGGTTTGCCTTCCCAAGCCACTTCGATCTTGCAAGAGGGTACCGGTTGTGCGAGAATTTCGATTTGAGGCTCTCCCACACTATTTTCTTTCAATGTCCAAGTCGTTTTCTTTCCATTGACTTTCACCGAAGCGATTTTATCGCGACGGGCTTTCAACTGTAACGCAAGCGTAGCCGGACGCTCGAAATGAAGCTGCACTTCATATACGTCTTTATTGCCCTTACGCTTGAAATCATAAGCAATATCGGAAGTCTCGAACGATGCATATTCCCAATCCGACGGGAAACCGGGACGCAAAACAACACGGTCGTTCATCATATCGGGCAGAATGCCGAACAGTCCTTGCACGATAACTCGCGATGCGACACCTACCGGGTCGCCGAAATCGCGATAGCACTCTCCGCGAGCGGCATCATAAGTACTTACTTGCCCGAAGTTTCCCGGGCTTCCGCCCAAATACATTCCATCGAGAATCGAGCTCTTGAAAAGTTTATAAGCCTCATTGCTACGACCGCTCTGCCAGTAAGCCAATGCCGTATGCATTACCTCGGCAAAAGCGACGTTATTGATAGACCATGCATAAGGCAACCACGTCGTTGTAGCGATTGTTGCATAATCGTCTCTATCGAGACCATCGGCCTTGACAGGAATATGGGGAATCTCGGTATCGACATAACGGGTCGCCTGCCACGACTGGAAATCGTCGTGAATTTCCGAGTCGATAGCATGATATATCGTCCACAAAGCTGCATCGGGGTGTACACGCTTCAAGCCCATGAAGTCTTTATATTCCGCCCAATGGCCTTTATCGGACAGCCACAGATTATCGTTGATAGCCTTTCCTATTTTTTCGGCTTCGAGACGATACGGTTCGGGATCTTCTCCTATTTTTTCGGCTATCTCGGCCGCCATCTTGTTGGCCCGGTAATTATAAGCCGACGAGTGCGTTACTCCGCCGCTGTTGTATTGGAGGGCATCGCTTGCCCATATACAACAATAGGCATCGTAAAGGCCGTCGTCGTCGGGGTCGAAATTACGCTTCTCCCAAGCAAGATGCGATTTCAGTACCGGCCACATACGGCGCACATAGTCCATATCTCCTGTCCAGTTGAAATGCCACAACAACTCATCGATATAGCAAAGATTCATATCGTAGTGGTGCATGAGCTTCTTCTGATTGGGATTACGGGTAATATAACCGTTGCTGTACATTTGCGTTCCCCATTTCTTCAAAGCCCGAGCCAAATTGAGCGAACTGTCTTGTGCCGGATGCGGAATGACAGGTTCTATCTCGGTAATCTGAGAAGCGGCATAACCGTCGAAGTGTTCCCTTGCCCGGTCGTGGCGACCTATGGCATCGCCCGTATAAGCGGCACGCCAACCGTTCAAAGGCATACGCCAACCAATGGCTCCGTGCATCCACACCTTGGCGGAGGAATCCCAAATACCGTCGGCTGCCATACTCAATGCCGGCCCGAGCGTATTGAAATAGGGATCGGGCGTAACAAGCTTCACTGTCGAGGCGACCTCGGCACGGCTCTTGTCGGCACGATCGAAACAGGCCGCCAAATCGTCATAACGCCATGCGGCCGGAGCGGTTTTAGGATTATATATCGCTATATAAGAGGGTTTCTTACGTAATGAGACCGTTCCCGAAACGACCGGATATTTGTCGGAAGGAGCCGTTTCACGCAAAGAGATCGGCGTAGTACGCGCCATAGCATCACCCAGTAACAGCGAAGATGCGTCGGGCACGACAGCCGTAAGTTGGCATACAGGATTTTTGCCCGTTTCGGGATTCTTACCGGCCAAATATCGTTGGATATTCTCGCGTGAGGTACCATACCACACATCGAAACCGTCATCGTCCAAACGATAAATATTATCGACACAATAATCGGGTTTCAAGTCGAAGCAGTCGGGTGCATCTACTCCCATATCTCCTTCCCGACTGAAACGCTTGTTGGTAGGTCCGCCGTAAAGCCATACGAGCCGAGTGTCCGAAGGCAACTTATTGCCTTCGATTTTGAGTATCATACCATCGGCCTCATACATGGCCAACGCTGTAACGACGATAGAACCTTTTCCCAAGAGAGAGTCGGTAATCGTATAGATACGGCTTCCGGCACTGTATCGGGACTCGATGTGTCGGGCATCGTTTAGCCAAAGGCTTTTCCCGCCGACAATCACGCCAAGCGAAAGATTCCCCCCCATACGGGGCATATACAGGGCAAACTCGGGAACATCGCTCGTTTCGAGTCTGAAACCCGTATTACTGCCATACAAAGCTCGGGTAAACTTGCGATTGCCATTGACGATGACAAAATCTTCTCCGTCGGGCTGGTAGCGCAACGTGCGGTTTTGGCCGGGAGCGGTACGCTTCGAGTCGGAAGAGGTAAACAACTGCGCCTGCGCAGGAACAAGGCAAGCCGCCGATAGAAGCAAAGAACAGAATAATCGTGATATATGCATAGCGTCAAAAAAAAAGTTATATATGTAATATCGGGAAAACACGAGTGTCCGAAGCAGGATATTCCGCTCCGGACACCTTGTCTTAAACAATGTCGACAGACATTAATTTCCTTCGGTCAAATCATAATCGATAAACCAACCTTTATCGGCAGAAAGTATCGATTCGACATCTCCGCGTCCGGCGGCCATCGATTTGATGAAATACTCTTTCTTTTCGGGATAGTTTTGCATCATACGATACAAAGCAAACATTACCTGACCTTCGCCCGAGAGTTCGAAGAAATACTCATCGGCAAGCAAAGAATCGAGTTTCCAGCATTGCTCTTCGGGAGTATACAAAGGTAAGCCCGAATCTCCATCGGTCGACAAAATATCGCCACCCACATTACCCATGGCTACACGACCGCGTATACCTTTGTGAATATACTGCGAAGCGCTTTGCGTATGGTTGGTTCCCCGATACAAGTTGGCAAGATATTTATTCGCATTGCTGGGATCGAAATACTTGATAACTTTATCGAAGCAGCTACCGGCCTTAAAATCACCGGTCGTCGTGTCCCAATAAGTTCCGATACCCTGGTTGAGAAGCACGAGGGCAGTTTCGATAAAAGCATCTCTCATCTCCGCGGTAGTCGCAGGATCTTTGGCTAAACCGGCCAAAGCCTCGCAAAGAATCAGGTGCAAACCGCTGGCACGATACAGAGGAATGACTGTTTCGGTCGTCTGAGCTACACCGCTGACCCATTTCCGAAGAATGATCTGTCCGGTTTCCGTTTCGGCAAACGTTCCTCCTCTACCGCGGTAACGGTCGGATAAAATTGCATTTTCGATACATGGTACACTTGTCGTATCGAAACGGGCCATAGCCACTTGGGTAGGACGCACATAATAACTATACGGAGAAACATTCGAAGCAAAATCTTCGAGACGGTTCGTTTCATACATTCTGGGATTGTACGAAGCCATCGTAATGTCTTCCCAACGGAAATATGTATGTATGCAATTTTTCCAACCGCTGCTGTAAGCACCGCGCAAAGGCATGATATAGCATTCACCGCCGCCGGTACGACCGCCGAGTGTAATCTCGGTCATCGCATTGATGGCAGCATTGTGATAATCTCGTTTATACAAGTACAACTCGGCCAACAGGCATTGCGGGGTAAATTGATAACGGTCGTAACGCATGTGTCCTTCGTTCTCGCCCGTAATACTCGGGAAAAGGAAAGTTCTCCACCGTGTTATCTGTTTACCGTCGACCCCATACATACCGGTATTCATGAGTTCCAGACATTTATCGATAATCTGGTCGAAACCGAGTTTCGGATATTTGGCAATGTCTTGATACTCGCTCAACGGATCGTCGAAATAGATAGCTTCACCGTATATTTTGGCAAGCATCATATAAGCCCATACTTTATAACGGATCGCGGTAGAAATATACAAGTCGAATGTTACACCGTATTTCTCCTCGAAATTAAGGGCCGTAGGGTTCTCTTTGCGATACTTGTCGACATGCGCCACATAGTCGTTGACATTCATGATGACACGGTAATAACCCGCAGGGTCGGCAAGGGTGTTACCATTGAGGTCGCTGTATTTCCAGATATTCCATACCTCGGTTCCGGCATTTTCGGTCGGTTCGAGCAGATTGCCCCGGAGAGCTTCGAGAATAAGCGCCTGATCGGCCACATCGGCTACGGTCGAGGCACACCCCCAAAGACCGGAATAAAGTTCGGAGTTGACTCCTACATAATTGCCTTCATCGAGGAGGTCGGTCGTCTCATCGGAACATGAGACAAAGAGAGCCGCAACGATAAATAAGGCAGCAAATTTTTCCATTATATTTTTCATAATCTTAAATCTCCTTATGGTTAGAATTCGAGCTTAACACCGACTTTAAACGAACGAGGAAGCGCCACTTTGGCATAGTCGAATCCGCGCAACGAAGCATCGTAAGAATAAGTTGTTTCGGGATCAAGACCTAAATACTTGGTAAAAGTGAATACATTCTCGGCCGAAGCAAACAGGGTCGTTCCACGCAAGAAGTTGAATTTATAGCTTACGTAAATCTCTTTGATTTTGAGATACGAAGCGTCTTCGATCCAACGGTCGGAGAAACGATTATTGCCCATCGGGTCGCCATAAGTGGCTTTCGGCATCGTGGTGATGTCGCCGTTGCTTTGCCAACGGCGGTTGGTCGACACGAGCTGATTACCGTAATCGCTCATGCTCTCTCCGATACGGCGCACGGCATTATAAGATTTATTGCCCTGGCTGTATCCGAAATTAACCGACAATTCGAAATTTTTATAGCGTAACGTCGTATAGATGTTACCGAAAATTTTAGGATCGGCGCTACCGAGGTTTACACGGTCTTTCTCATCGATCACACCATCATTATTTTGATCGACAAAGTGTACATCACCGGCACCAAAAGCAACACCGCCCGGAGTTTTCAAGTTGGCAGCCGCAGCCTCCTCTGTCGTAGAGAATACGCCGGCTGTCTCATAGCCGTAAAAATTGTACAGAGGTTTACCCACTTCTGAAATAATAGCTGCTCCGTCGCTCATTTCGCTTATGATAGAGGCATTGCCGTCGAGAGAAGAAAGACGGTTCTTATTGTGGGCAAGTGTGGCACCGATATACCATTTGAAGTTTTTGGTATATACGGGAGCAAACTGGAATCCCACTTCGACACCTTCGTTCTTCAAGGTTCCGATGTTGTCATACATCGTACTGGTACCAAATACCGACGGAATACTGCGAAGCATGATCACGTCGTTGGTTTTCCCGTTATAATAATCGACAGAGGCATCGATACGGTTGTTCCACAACGAAATATCGAGACCGACATCGAACGTACGGTCGGTTTCCCATTTCAGGCCGGTATTGGCAACACCGGCACGTACAAGACCGGACAAAGCACGGAAGCTGGCCTGCGAGTAAGCATATTTGCTGAGACCCGAAGAGAACCGGCTGTTACCCGTTGTTACATATTCGGCACGAAGAGTCAACTGATTGATGAAATCGACATTGCGCACACCGGGAGCATTCTTGGCATAGAATGCGGCATTTACAGAGGGGAACACGGCCATCGACGGAGCATCGTTTCCGAAAGAAGATGCGTAGTCCGAAGCCAACGTTACTCCTACTCCTACCAAGTGGTTATAGGTATAAGTCAAATTGGCATTGATGTTGACCCAGTTGAACTTGTCGATATATCCGCCTACTTTACGACCGATATTGCTGCTGGTGCTACCCAAGAGATAATAGTAGTCGCTCTCGGCGTTTATACCTTCACCGCTATCGTACTCGGTGCTGTTGATAACAGCCTGCACGCCCAGAGAACCTTTCAGGTTGTGCATTCCGGCAAAAGTCTGGTTGTAACCTGTGCGAGCCGCAAAATAGAAGTTGAGCAACTCGGTTTCACCCACACGCGAAGTATTCTCGGCCAATCCGTTTTGCAACGGCATGATGGTCTGGTTCGTTGCACCGGGAATGAAGATCGATTCTTGTTTCTTGTAGTAATAAAGACCGGCCGAAGCACCCAGCGTCCAATGTTCTTTGATCTTTCCGTTCAGACCGAAAAGAGCCTGAACATCATAGATATTGTTTTTGGCTTGTATCGTATTGACAACAGCCGAGGGATTGGATACGGCATTATTGGTGATGATTTCACCGTTTTCGTCGCGAATAGGCGCATATTCGGGCAAAAGCTGGTTTTTATCGTCTTTTTCAAAAGGCGAGAACAAAGGAACTTTACGCAAAGCCGTGAGGAGAGGATTGGTCTCATAAGAGAGTCCCTGCTCCTGCAAATTGCTGTTGATGTAAGCCAACGACAAAGCTGATGTGAGCGTCAGGTTACGGCTCAAAGCGATATCGGAGTTCAAACGGGCGTAGTAGCGATTGTAGTCGGTTTTATCGACCTGACCTTCTTTCCGCTTATAACCGATCGAAAGGTCATACTTGGCAATGGCATCACCACCTTTTATTTTCAAGGTGTTGTCGGTTACGAAACCGGGGCTGTAAATCTCGTCCTGCCAGTCGGTATTGTTGTTGTAAAGATAAGGATTGACATAGGTCGAGGGATCTTGCGAGAGATACGGGAAATCGGTAATAAGATCGTCCATATCCTCATAGGTACCATCGGTAAGACCCAACGCCGAGACATACTTTTTATAATCTTTTACATTGAGAACCGGCAAAGTCGACTGATTGAGATCGACACCATATTGTCCGATAAATTCCACCCGGGTATCGAGGTCGATAGCCCGCTCGGTCTCGATGGCGATAACGCCGTTCGATGCCAAAGAACCGTACATGGCGGCATCGGCACCTTTCAATACCGAAACACTGGCAATATCCTGAGCATTGAGCGCATCGAAGATACTCGACGAATACCCGTTGATGACACCCGACGTATTCAAGTCGCCGAAATAAGGCTGACCGTTGACAACGATCAAAGGCATACCGGTAGCATTGGCCGTGCGGTTACCGCGAATCTGGAAGAAAGCCCCCTCTCCGGGCATACCGCTTTTCTCGGCCACATAGAGACCGGGAATATTGGTAAATGTCTTTTCTACATCGACTGTCGACGAAGTAAAATCTTTACTTTGACGAGCATACGTATTGGTATTTTTATCCTGACCGGGAGTAACGGCATTGGGTGTAAGAATCTGGTCGTTATAACCGTACTTGTCTTCGGGAATCAGTATGACTTTGAAGTTTGTACGGCCGTTAACGGGAATCACTTTGGTATAAAAACCGGGATACCAAACATTCAATTCTCCTTTTAGGCTTGAAAGTTCAGCCTTAAACGCGCCATTGGCATCGGTCGTTACCGATTGTTTCAGGTTTGTTGCCGAAACAACGGCTCCTTCGATGGGCGACCCGTTGTAAGGGTCGACCACCTGACCTGTGATCGTATAGGTACGTTGCGCAACTGCCGGCATCGACACCAAAGCAATCAACAGGAGCAGAAATATGTTTCTAAGTTTTTTCATATCGTATTGTGTGTTTGATATCAATAATTATTCTCGGTAGGTACAAGACACCAGTGATAAAGTTGCATTTTCAGATTTCCCGATACATACGAGACTTTGATACGTACCGACTGCATACCTTCACCTTCTACGGTTACGGTACCCACTTTACCTCCATTGGAGTTCCAACGGTTTTTACCATTCGAGTACTGCGGCATCTCACCACCCTCGGCACGGTCGTAGTTCCACGGCGTAGCTGCCGTAAAGTCGATATTCGACGCAATAAGTTTATAAGGCGACATCAACTTCACATCTTGTACACCGGCGGCATCGGCCGAAGAGGGGTCGAGTTCGAGCCCGCCATTTTGAGTATCGGCCGTTGCAAAATAGACGTTACCGGTACACATGGCCGAGGAACGGAAGCCCAAATAGAGCGTATATTCACCTGCCGGAATTTTATACTCGGTTATCTTATAGGGAGCATACGGTGTTACCGGAGAGAACGCAACCGAGAACTCGGTTGCATCTTCTGCACCAGTTGCCTCCAATACCCTATAATTGGCAAAGTAGGTATAGGTGTACTCGGCAAAAGCCGGCGAATTCCAATCTGCTCCCGCATTGGCGGCCAAAGTAGGAATGGCGTCTTGATCTGAAACCTTTACTGCCCCCGCTGTTCCTCGGATACAGAAAAGAGCCGCCAGCGAATCGGGATTAGTTATATTCTCATAGTGGTAAACAAACTGTTTGAGGCGCGTTATAACCACATTGTTGGGAACTTTCAAATCTTGTACGTAATACACACGGCCGTTGGATAACTCTTCGGGGTTCTGCACATCGATTACCTGCACGGGATTTCCGTTCATATCGGTATTCTTCCACTGCTTATCATAAGCCGAGTAAAGATCTGGTACCGAAGCTTCGGCTTCGGAAAGAGTACCTTCGAAGATGGTAGCCCTCTTTATCCAGTTTATGGCAAGTTCCATATCGCTCTGCGCCAAATAGGGATATTCGGCACTTTCGTCGATAAGCGGACGACCGATAGCCTCATACGTGGAGTTCATTTTTGTGAAACAGTCTTTCATCACGTTATTGTCGGGAATGAAGCAGGTGAACTGCTTGAACTCCGAATTGATCTCGACCGTATCGAACAACGGATTGTACACGACAAATACCGAGTCGTAAATGGTGTTACCCGTTTTGTCCACGCCGATAGGTGTGGATTTCGACTCGTCAAACAATTCGACACTGTATGCCATGATAGAATCACGGTATATCGAATATTCATCGGGCAACTGCTTGATATACTCGTAAAGATTGATACGGGCAGCCATCATTTCATCGATAACATGTATCACACCGTTGTTGAGGCGATAGGTTTTGAGGACTTTCGAGGCATTGGCATATATATCGCCGGCCTCGTCGATGGTAATCTGCACATAAATACCGTTCAACGTTTTCAAACGGGCTCCGTTTTTGAGCTGATCCCGATTGAAGGAAAGATAATTGACATGGTATTTGACACGGGTCGTATCGGTGGCAAGCGACCCTTCGGTATATTCGCCGGCAGCAGCCGTTACGCCGGAATTGCCAACTGCCCAAACCGTAAGTTCCTGATCGGCTTCGAGCGAAGACATGGCACCTACGTCTTGAAGGAGTTTATAGAACTCGGCATACTCGGCATGGGTTTGGAAAAACTCTATGATAGAGCAATCCAATACTGTTGTTGCCGTATCGACACTCCCGCTCACTGACGATCCGTCGTAGTAATCATTCCAATTGTCATTGCAAGCCCACAGACCGCAGACAGCAAGGAGAAGAAAGAATGCTGTTTTTTTCATATTTCTCATCGCTTTTATTTTTTAGGAGTGAACAAAATATAGTCGAGGTAAATATCTCCACCTTGATTATCCTCGATACGCAACTTGTGTTTACCGGTAGTTTCAAAGGTTACTTCACCTACGATATATTCGTTATTTTCGGGTTTTTTCTGATCTACCTTAGGTATGGCAATCCATTCCTCGGGTTTCGGATCTTTTTTGAATCGGGAAGGAGCTTTGCCGCCACTGGTATACATCGTACCTACCAGCTCGTCATCGAGATAGATGGTAATACGGTTACCGGGAGCAGAACCAAACGTATTGTAGAAGCTCAACCCTACATAATAAGTCGTCGAGTCGGCAACAATCGTAGGCGATTCCATTTCGACATAACCATACTGTCCGAGGTCGATATTCAATGCATCGTGGTTCATAAAGTATTTACCGATCGAGTCGGTCGATGTTCCCACATAATAGGAAACCGGAGAGAAGCGGGAAGCGACTGTCTGCCACTGATAGGGGAACGACGCACCGTATTTCTCGAGAAGATCGCCGAGAGGATAGTCCAATGCCGACGTAAGCGACGAGAGACGGTACTCGGGTATTTCACGAGCCAATACATCATAGTCGGTCAACTCCCACGTCGTGGCAGGAATCGTGCTCGGAGCCTTGATATACATCGGGGCATCGACCGTATGTATCATACCGTTCTTGCAAAGGAGGTTGGTCGTTTCCAGGAATTGTACGCCCGACATGGAAGCCGTATCGTAATTGATATAGAAATTCGATTCGATACTCTGGAATTCGAGGAAATCGGCTTCCGAAAGCGTCTCCAAAATAAGAACTTGAGAAGATGTAGAGGTTGTATCGACTTTGACAAAATCATTGGTTGAATATGCCCCCGAGAGGAAATGGTAAGCAGCATAACGATACATGGCATTATCGGTTGCTTTCCATGCTTCGCGATCCTGCCCAGCATTGAGGGTATCGGCCAAAGCACTAAGATTGGAAATATTAGCTGCACCAAAAACCGAATTGGGAACGACGAAGAGCGTATATTGCGATGCCTTACCGCTCTCGGGTTGCTTAACGAGCGAATCAAGAGCCGTAGCTTCGAGCAGTTCCTTGAAAAGAGACCATTCGGCATCGTCTTCCAACCGATCATAGATGTACTCCGTTACCGGAGAAAGCATCTTGTCGATGATAAAGAGCGTGGCATTGGTCGTCGCGATGTCGAAATTCGTAATTTTCGCTTCGGTATTCACAAAATAATCGCCATTATCATCGAACGTTACCGTAAGGCGGTCGCCGGTTGCTGTCGTATCGGGCAACACGTCATTGGTAAAATCGACCTGCGAATACTGGTTACCCGCAATGGTATGGTATTTTACCAGCAATTTGGCATAATCCATGTTGATCGACGAAACCGAAGGATAGTTATTTTCCGAGAGATAAGCGTTTACCGCCTCGTTATTGGGGACGAAAAGGGTGTAATCTCCGGCATTGAGATTGATGGTACTGTACAGATTGGTATATTCGAGAAGACTCACCCACTGGGAATAGCCGTTCTCTTTCAGCCATGTAGCTGCCGGAACCTCTTCGGAGATCGTAAAAGTCGAATCCTCAAGATTATCGTTGCATGCCGAAAGCATAGCTACAGCCACGAACAGATATAAAATTTTATGTTTCATAGGATATTACTTTACTAAATTAATTTCCGAGGTTTGCATAAGCCGGATTCTGTACCAAATTGGGGTTGGCCTCCAATTCACTGGTGCTGATCGGCAAATACCACGAATAAGGGATATTTCTTTTCATCTTGGAACGTACCAAAGCGGCCGAAATCGATGTCAAGCCATTGGTACACTCATCGAGCAACAGATCCTGATAATTGGGATTATGCTCATAACGAAGACCGGTACGCAACAAATCGTACCAATTTTTTCCTTCGGCGAAAAGTTCGACAGCACGCTCATCCAAAATAGCCGTTATCACGTCATATTCATTTCCGTACAGTGTTTCTTGCAACTCATCGCTACCGGCACGGGTACGCACATCATTGAGAATATCTATCGCCCCACTGAAATCTTGTTGCAAAGCAAGAGCTTCGGCTTTCATCAGATAGACCTCGGCCAACCGGTAAATGATCCAGTTCTGATCATTTTCCAAGTCGTTTCTGACGGTCCCCTGCATATCAGAACCATAGTATTTCCACACCGTCGTATAATTATAAGTTGTCGTAGTAGCGGGATAAGAACCTCCGGCTCCGCGTACATCGGTCGGAGCAAGCGAAGCAAGTCTCATGTAGCTGATAGCACTGGTATAGAAATAACGTCCGTTTGCCGTAGATATTACGTCTTGTGTACCACCGAACCAGTTCATAAACGAGTTCGTCTGTGAAAGAGCATTGGAGAATTGCAATTCGAAAATACTTTCGTTACTGTTTCCGGGATAGAAATTGGTAAACCATTCCGATCCGGCGATAAGACCTACACGGCCACTATTAATTACCGCATCACAAGCGTTGACGCAATTCTGCAAATAGGTCTGCGCATTGCTTGCATCGGAAGCGCTCAGCCACAGGTTCATATCGGCCAAGAGCGTGTAGATCGCCCAACGGGTAGCCCGTCCTTTGGTATCGACTTCTTCGGGGAAGAATTCCTTAGCATACTCGATATAGGGAGTAATGGCAGCTATTTCGGATCGGAGGATCTCATTTCCGTCGGTCTTGGGAAGCCAAAAATCGGCATCGTCATTGACATACGGTTCGGTAACGTAAGGCACATCGCGGAAAGTACGCACAAGCGTAAAATAACAGAATGCGCGCAAGAAATAGGCTTCGGCCAATATAGAGCGCATTTCTCCGTCATTGAACGATGCGTCTTTCTCTACCACGGTAGGAGCATACTTGATCACCGAGTTGGCCATACCTATGACATTGTACATGTCTTCCCATTTGCAAAGCGAGTTACTGGGTAGGATATTTCCGTTACGGATATCGCTGTCTCTTATACACATCTGACGCTGCCGACGAT
>ENA-OZLH01000619-OZLH01000619.1-human-gut-metagenome-genome-assembly--contig:-NODE-619-length-18933-cov-5.969488_pt1 | contig 18933 bp, 19 predicted proteins | sample MGYA00244832_ERZ653776 | MGnify/ENA primary metagenome ERZ653776 (study PRJEB26926, sample SAMN06165218) | human gut metagenome | biome: ENVO:00009003; feature: ENVO:2100002; material: ENVO:00002003...
GTTCTTTAATTGAGCGTTTAGGTATCAGAAAATAGTATGGCCTAAGGATAGAGCGGAGTCTTTCCGCTCTATTTTAGCGTTTATTCCGCGAAAAATATGGAAGATAAGATTTTAGCGGATATTTTGTAACCGGCAGAAGAAGGAACCCGGGACCACTGAAAAGGGTATGAAAAGAGCATAAGAGTAAGAGGTATATCGTAGCTTTTTCAGTAGTTTCGGCATCTTCTGTCAGAGCAGGGAGTCAGGCTCCCGGAAAGAAAAGGAGAAAAGATATGTTCAAAAGTTTTACAATGGAACTTGCCGGAAGACCACTTACGGTAGAGGTAGGCAAAGTCGCAAAGCAGGCAAACGGAGCAGCATTTATGAAATATGGTGATACTACGGTATTATCTACTGCAACTGCATCCGATAAGCCAAGAGATGGCATTGACTTCTTCCCACTCAGCGTAGAGTTTGAAGAAAAATTATATTCCGTAGGAAAGATTCCTGGAGGATTCAATAAGAGAGAGGGAAAAGCATCTGAGAATGCAATCTTAACATCCCGTGTGATCGACAGACCGATGCGTCCGCTTTTCCCAAAGGATTACAGAAATGATGTTACCTTAAACAACATGGTTATGAGCGTAGATCCGGCCTGCAGACCGGAAATCGTAGCAATGCTTGGAGCAGCAATCGCAACCTGCATTTCCGATATCCCATTTGACGGTCCTTGTGCCATGACACAGGTTGGAATGATCGATGGAGAATTCATCATCAACCCATCCCAGGAGCAGTGGAAAAAAGGTGATTTAAATCTGACCGTAGCATCTACCAGAGAAAAAGTCATCATGATCGAAGCCGGTGCAAACGAAGTGTCCGACGAGGATATGTTCAACGGCATTATGGCAGGCCATGCGGAAAACCAGAAAATCATTGAGTTCATCAAGGATATCCAGAGGGAGATCGGCAAAGAGAAGTTCTCTTACCCGTCCAATAAGCCGGACCCGGAGATGTTCGAAGAAATCCGCGATTTTGCCATTGATGACGTGAAGGCCGCACTCGATACGGACGACAAGACCGTTCGCGATGAGAGACTCAAGCCTGTTTACGAAAAAGTGCACGAGCACTTCGACGAAATTTACCCCGATCAGGCGGCAAAGATCGACGAGTGCATGTATTTGACGCAGAAGTTCGTCGTGCGCCGCTGGCTGCTCGACGAGCAGAAGCGTGTTGACGGCAGAGGTATGGATGAGATCCGTCCGCTTGCCGCAGAAGTCGGTCTGCTGCCGCGCGTACACGGCTCCGGCATGTTCACCCGCGGCCAGACGCAGGTGCTTACCGTTGCAACGCTCGGCTCCACGCGTGACAACCAGCTTCTCGACGGCATCGACGACGAAGAGTCCAAGCGCTACATCCACCACTACAACTTCCCGTCCTACTCCGTAGGCGAGACGAAGCCCTCCAGAGGCCCGGGCAGACGTGAAGTCGGCCACGGCGCACTGGCAGAGCGTGCACTTGTGCCGGTTATCCCGCCGGTCGAGGAGTTCCCGTATACCATCCGTCTGGTTTCCGAGGTGCTTTCCTCTAACGGTTCCACGTCTCAGGGCTCCATCTGCGGTTCTACGCTGGCGTTGATGGACGCAGGCGTGCCGATTAAAGCGCCGGTTGCCGGTATTTCCTGCGGCCTCATCACCGAGGGCAGCCGCTGGATGACCATGGTCGATATCCAGGGTCTTGAGGATTTCTTCGGCGATATGGACTTTAAGGTTGCCGGTACAAAGAAGGGCATCACCGCCATTCAGATGGACCTGAAGATTCACGGCCTCACGCCGGAGATCATCAAGGAAGCGTTTGCAAAGACGCACAAAGCAAGAAATTACATTCTGGACGAAGTTATGCTGCCGGTTATCGCAGAGCCGCGTCCCGAGCTTTCCAAATATGCACCGAAGATGCTGTCCACCATCGTGCCGGTCGATAAGATCCGCGAGGTCATCGGCTCCGGCGGCAAGGTCATTCAGAAGATCTGCGCCGAGTGCGACGTTACCATCGATATCGAGGATGACGGCCACTGCTATGTTGCGGGCATAGACATTGAAAAGTGCCGCCGCGCTATGGACATCATCGATACCATCGTCAACGACCCGGAGCCGGGCTCCTATTACAGCGGCCGCGTGACGAGAATCATGGACTTCGGCGCGTTTGTGGAGATTGCCCCGGGCAAGGAAGGCCTTGTGCATATCTCTCAGCTCGATATCAAGCGCACGGAGAACGTCACGGATGTCGTCAATGTCGGCGATATCGTGAAGGTCAAGGTGCTTGAAATCGACGATAAGGGCAGGCTGAACCTCTCCCGCCGCGAAGCACTGATCGACCTTGACGGTGCCGTGCCGGAGAACGTCCTGCCGGAGAAGCAGCCGCGCCGTGAGCGCAGCGACCGCCCGCGTGGAGATCGTCCGCGCCGCGACAGAAACGACAGACACTAAGTTCGATAACGGGGGACAAGCCGAGGCTTGTCCCTTTTTGTTTTCTAAACCAGAAAGGCATGATAAACATGAAAACGAAACTTGTTTTACTCGGTACGGGAACACCAAACGCCTGCCCGTGGGCGAGCGGCCCGGCTTCCGCCGTCGTTGTCGACGGCCATGCGTACCTCGTCGATTTTGGCCCCGGCGTCGTAAGACGCGCAGCGGAAGCGTACCGCCGCGGCGAAGATGCCCTTAGACCCGATCTGCTCGATACCGCGTTCTGTACGCATTTGCATACCGACCATACCGCCGGGTTTGCGGACCTCATTTTCACCCCGTGGGTGCTGGAACGAGAAAAACCGCTGGGGGTCTTCGGCCCGAAGGGAATCCGAAATATGGCGCAGCATCTGCTCTCTGCCTATGCGGTCGATATCGATTTTCGCCTGCACGGCTTTGAGCGCGCGAACGAAAACGGCTATAAGGTGGAAGCGACGGAGATTGAACCGGGCGTTATTTACGAAGACGAGCGTGTTACCGTGGAGGCGTTCACCGTCAGCCACGGCACACTCGAAAGCTACGGCTATAAGTTCACAACAAAAGACGGAAAGACCGTTGTCATCAGCGGCGATACCGCCCCGCTCGACATCGTCGCGGAAAAGGCCAAAAACTGCGATATTCTGCTGCACGAGGTCGAGTATGCCGCCGGCATTGCCGCGCGCGAACCGAAGTGGCAGAAATATCACCGCGAGGTGCATACGCTCAGCACGGACTTAGCTGAGGTTGCGAAAAAAGCGCAGCCGAAGCTGCTCGTCACCTACCACCGCATTTACCACATGAATATTCAGGATAACGCCATTGATGTCGAAGCCGAAACGCGCCGCCGCAGCGACCTCATTTTGCAGGAGATCCGCGATGCGGGCTACACGGGCAAGGTCGTAAACGGCGAAGACTTAGACGTTTTTAACGCCTGAGTTTTTGCAAAAAGGCTTTCTTTTTGCGTTGTTTCCATGTATAATGGAGCAGAAAAGAGAATGGGGAAAGGACGTTTTTGCCGCGAATTTGCGGTGAAAACAAATAAAATCATGGATTTAAATACAGTAAAAACCGTTGTGGTGAAAATCGGCACCTCAACCTTGACATACGAAAACGGCAAAATGAACCTGCGCCGCATCGATAAGCTCTGCCGCACGCTGTGCGACCTGCAAAACGGCGGCCGTCGCATCGTGCTCGTTACGTCCGGCGCCATTGGCGTGGGCATGGGCAAGCTCGGATTGCCGGAGCGCCCGGACGACACCGCCAAAAAGCAGGCGCTTGCCGCCATCGGCCAGTGCGAGCTGATGTTTGCCTACGATAAATTCTTCGGCGAATATCATCAGAACGTCGCGCAGGTCTTGCTCACGGCAGATGTCACCTCGCAGCCCATCAGCCGCCGCAACGTGGAAAATACATTCCGTGAGCTGCTCGATATGAACGTCATTCCGATTGTCAACGAAAACGATACCGTTGCGGTCGATGAGCTCGAGGGTCGCAACTTCGGCGATAACGATACGCTTTCCGCCATCGTCGCAAGCATCATCAACGCAGATGTGCTGATGATCTTAACGGACATCGACGGCGTATACGACAAAAACCCGAAGGCCTATCCCGACGCAAAGCGTCTCAGCGTCATCGAGAAGATCGACGACGAGGTGCGTGCCATGGCGGGCGGGGCAGGCTCCGCACGCGGTACAGGCGGCATGGCGACGAAAATTCGCGCCGCAGAGATTGCAGGGCGTGCAAATATCCCGACATATATCCTCTCCGGCGAAGATCCGGAGAACCTCTACCGCATTTTCGACGGCGAGGACATCGGCACGGTGTTCATGCCGTAATTTACAGAAAGGGACACAACGCGTATGACAGAACTTCAAAAAATGGGCGCTGCGGCCCAAAAAGCCGCCGCTGTTCTGCGCACCGCGGGCGAAAAAAAGCGCACGGCATTAAACGCCGCCGCGGCTGCCCTGCGCGCGCGTCAGGCAGAAATTCTTGCCGCGAACGAAGAAGACCTTAAAGCCGCAAAAGAAAACGGTATGAGCGAAGCCATGCTCGACCGCTTGGCGCTCACGCCTGCCCGCATTGAGGGCATGGCAAAGGGCGTAGAAGACGTATCCGCCCAACGCGACCCCGTAGGCCGCATTTTAAGCGGCGAAACGAACCCCAAAGGGCTTAAAGTGGAAAAAATCACGGTGCCGATGGGTGTTATCGGCATCATTTACGAAGCTCGTCCGAACGTGACGAGCGACGCGGCTGCGCTGTGCCTTATGGCGGGCAGTGCCGTCATTCTGCGCGGCGGCAAGGAAGCGTTCCGCTCCAATAATGCCATCGCCGAGGTTCTGCGCGATGCGATAGAATTCGCCGGCCTCCCGCGCGACAGCGTTCAGCTTGTACAGGATACCTCCCGCGCGTCCAGCGTGGAGCTCATGGGCATGACGGAGTACCTTGATTTGCTCATTCCGCGCGGCGGCGCAGGGCTTATCCGCGCCGTGGTGGAAAACGCCAAGGTACCGGTCATCGAGACCGGCGTCGGCAACTGCCACGTGTATGTCGACAAAGACGCAGACATCGAAATGGCGGCGAATATCATTTTCAACGCGAAAACCTCCCGTCCGTCCGTCTGCAACGCCATCGAAACGATCTTGGTGCACAAGGACATTGCCGAAGCGGCACTGCCCGTCATCTCAAATAAGCTCAAAGAGAAAAACGTAGAGCTGCGCGGCGATAAGCGCACATGTGAACTTCTGCCCGAAGCCAAACCCGCGACCGAAGCGGACTGGGCAACGGAATACCTCGATTATATCTTAGCCGTGCGCGTCGTAGACAGCCTTGACGCGGCCGTCGCGCACATTGCGCAGTATTCTACCGGCCACAGCGAGTGCATCGTCACCGAAAACCTCCGTGCGGCGGAGCGGTTCACGGCACAGGTCGATGCGGCGGCGGTCTATGTAAATGCGTCCACGCGCTTCACGGATGGCGGCGAGCTCGGGCTCGGCGCGGAGATCGGCATCTCCACGCAGAAACTGCACGCCAGAGGCCCCATGGGCTTAAATGAGCTCGTTTCCTACAAATTCATCATCCGCGGCGACGGTCAGATCAGATAAGCAGATAAAAGAGCGCGAACAAAAGCTCCGCACTGCCGCCTTCGTTGTAAAGCAAAAGGAGGAGTGCAAGCAAAAGCGTGCGCTCCTTGTCTTTTAGCAGCGTATCGAGAGGAGAAAGAGGTCTATTCGGAGCAGCCTGAAATTCCTTCGGTATTTCAGTTGATGTTTCCGCATTTCCCTGCGGCGATTCCTCCGTTGGCTTTTCCGGCGGGGGCGGCGCGTTATGCGCCGAGCGCCCCTGCATTTCCCGTGCGCGGCGCAAGGCTTCTTCCACGGCGCGTGCGTCCGGCATGTTACTCGGCATCTTACCCCGCCTTTCTCAAAGAATATTCTGTAAAACGCCGCTCTCTTTCAAAAGCGGCAAAAGGTGCAAGAGCTTTAAAATTTTCGAGGCTTCATCCAGCTTTTTCTGCCGTGCTTCGCCGAGCAAAGGGCGCAGCGCCGCAAGCAATCGCGTGGAGTCATCCTCGCGGTTCGCGCTTGCCAAAAGCGGCGCGGCGCGCAAAAGCATCGCCGTCATCGGATCGCTGTTGTTTAGAGTGTTCAGCAAATTGAGCGGCGCGGCGGCCGCCGGTTTTTGCTGCACCGGCGGCGTAGCCGGAGCAGGGGCTTGCGGCGGATTCATGCCAAGCGAGTTCATCACGCTCTGCAGCTGCGCCATGCTTTGCGGGTCGTTTAAAATGGATTGTACGGCTGCGGCCAGGTCTTCCACCGCCGCTCACCTCCTTTCTATTTTTTGCCGCCGAGAGCCTCAAATAGTTTCTGCGCGGCGGGTGTGGAAAGCAGTTTTTTCGCGGCTTCCGGGTCGCTTAAAACGCGGTTTAGCTGCGAAGCCGCCGCGTTATTTTGACCGCCCGTAATGTTCTGCAGGTCGCCGTTTTCGGCGGCGGCGCGCAGCGCTTCCGGCGTGGTGTGCAGCCGTTTCGCCGCCAAAGCCAAAAGAGATTGCATTTCACGTTCGTTCATGGTAAACCCTCCCTTTAGGGAAACTTCCGTTTACAGTTTATGCGCGGCGCGAAAAAATGAGACCTCATCTGCGTTAAATTCAAAAGAAGGAGAATTTTCATGAAACTGCTGGTTTTTTCGGATTCCCACGGCATGCCGCTCTATATGCGCGAAACGCTCGAGAAGCACAGAGACGTGGATGCCGTCATTTTTCTCGGCGACGGACAAAACGATTTTCAAATGATGCGCGCCCTGTTCCCGAATATCGCATTTTACTCCGTGCGCGGCAACTGTGACCTCGGCTGCGCAGACGTGCCGGTACGCGAAATTTTAGACCTTGACGGCGCTAAAATTTTCTGCACACACGGGCACCTTTACCATGTGAAATCAGGGCTCTATACCGTTGTGTGCGCCGCAAGGGAGGCGGGTGCGAATCTTTTGCTGTTCGGCCATACGCACGAGGCGCTCGAGACCTACGACGACGGACTGTATATCTTAAATCCCGGCTCCTGCTCGGGCTTTCGCGCGACCTGCGGACTGGTTGATATTTCGCCTGCCGGGATACTAACAAATATTTTACACATAAATTGACATGGAGCGACGCAACTTGTCATTGACATTGCACAGATAAAATGGTAATCTAATTATAGCGTGTAGGTGCGGGTCATCCGCATTTAACATAAGGCAGATACGTTTTTTCGCACTGCCGAAAATTTAAACCATGGAAGGAAGAATAGAGTATGACCGAGTATGAAAGATGGCTTAGCGTCGAACTGGACGATCCAGACTTGAAAGAAGAGCTGCTTTCCGTTAAGGATCAGCCCGAGGAGATAAACGACCGTTTTTACAGAGACCTTGCCTTCGGCACCGGCGGTCTTCGCGGTGTCATTGGCGCAGGCACGAATCGCATGAACGTCTACACGGTGCGCAAGGCGACACAGGGCCTTGCAAACTACCTGAATAAGCACAACACGGAGGGTAAGCCCCTTTCCGTTGCCATTGCACACGACAGCCGCAACAAGGGCGTGCTGTTCTCCAAAGAGTCCGCAGCGGTGCTCGCCGCAAACGGCATCAAGGCGTACCTCTACCCGCAGCTCATGCCGACCCCGGCGCTGTCCTTCGCTGTGCGTCACCTGCACTGTGATGCAGGCATCTGCGTTACCGCAAGCCACAACCCGGCAAAGTACAACGGCTATAAGGCCTACGGCAACGACGGCTGCCAGGTAACGGAAGGCATGGCAGACGGCATCATGGCGGAGATCGAAGCGCTCGATATTTTCGCGGACGTGAAGAAAATCCCGTTTGAGGAGGCGCTCGCTTCCGGCAAGGCGGAATATATTGGTGAAGAGACCGTCAACGCGTTCATCGACGCGGTTTACGGCGTGAGCATCCTCGGTAAGCCGGCGGATAACCTCAAGCTCGTCTACACCCCGCTCAACGGCAGCGGCAAAATGTGCGTGCTGCGCATCCTCGACCGCATCGGCGTGAAGGATATCACCGTTGTGCCGGAGCAGAGCGAGCCGGACGGCAACTTCCCCACCTGCCCGTACCCGAATCCGGAAATCCGCGAAGCACTCCAGAAGGGCCTTGATCTCTGCAAGACCGTAAAGCCCGACCTGCTGCTCGCGACCGATCCGGACTGTGACCGCGTAGGCATCGCCGTCAACCAGCACGGCGAGTATGTGCTCATGACCGGCAACGAAGTGGGCATTCTGCTCCTGAACTTTATTGCACAGTGCAAAACGGAACTCGGCACCATGCCGAAGGACCCGGTCGCGGTCACGACGATTGTTTCCACCGATATGGTCAACGGCATCGCGAAGGATTACGGCATTGAAATTCGCCGTACCCTCACCGGCTTCAAGTATATCGGCGACCAGATCGCTTTGCTTGAGAGCGAAGGCCACCCGGAGCGCTACCTGCTCGGCTTTGAAGAGAGCTACGGCTACCTCTCCGGCGGCTATGTGCGCGATAAGGACGCCGTGGACGGCAGCATGATCATCTGCGAAATGGCTTCCTACTACAAAGAAAAGGGCATGACGCTCGTCGATGCCATCAATGTTCTGTACGAAAAGTATGGCTACTACAAGAATGCCCTGTGCAACTTCGCGTTTGAGGGCGAAGACGGCATGAAGAAGATGAATTCCATCATGGATCATCTGCGCCACAACGCTCCGGCAGAGATTGCCGGCTTCAAGGTCGTCGGCGACAGCGACTATCAGCTTTCCGTGCGCACAGAGGGCGCGGAGAAGACGGAGATCACGCTTCCGAAGTCTAACGTGCTCGAGTATCGTCTGGAGAACGGCAGCAAGCTCATTGTCCGCCCGTCCGGCACAGAGCCGAAGATCAAAATCTACCTCTCCGGCAAGGGTAAAACCGCTGCAGAGTCCGATGAGATCATCGCAAAAATGGAGAAAGCGGCAACCGAACTGCTCGGTCTGTAATTTCTACATAAGCTAAAAAAGGGGCAGAGTTCCGGTTTTCTCCGGGGTTCTGCCCTTTTTGCGCAAAAAGATGTCCGCCGATGTCCTGTGATGTCCTCTTAACTGTCGCTTATTTGCTCACCTCAGCAAGAAAAGAAAATATGTTCGAGAAAACCGTTGCTTTTTTTCAACGGATTTAGTATAATAGAGGCAGAAAAAAAGAGTTTCACCTTTGGAAACCGCAGCCTTTTGAAAAAGGTTGGCGAAAACTTTCAACCACGCTCGACGGAAACACAATCAATCAGGAACCATAACCCAAATTTCAAAAGAAGTGAGGATATAACCATGGCGAAGGAAAATAAAAGCCCCGTAAGCAAAAAAGTGGAGGACATCAAGCCCGAAGACAAGCGCAAAGCGCTTGAGACTGCGTTGACGCAGATTAAAAAGCAGTTCGGCGAGGGTGCTGTCATGCGCCTCGGCCAGAACAACGGCATGCACGTGGATGCGATCTCCACCGGCTCTCTTTCGCTGGACCTCGCGCTCGGTATCGGTGGTCTGCCACGCGGCAGAATCATTGAGATCTACGGGCCGGAATCCTCCGGTAAGACCACTTTGGCGCTCCACTGCGTCGCCGAAGGCCAGAAAATGGGCGGCAACGCGGCGTTTATCGACGTGGAGCACGCACTTGACCCGGTCTATGCGTCCGCGCTCGGCGTAGACGTGGATTCTCTGCTCGTTTCGCAGCCGGATACCGGCGAACAGGCGCTCGAGATCACCGAGGCGCTCGTGCGCTCCAACGCCATCGATGTTATCGTTGTGGACTCTGTGGCGGCGCTCGTTCCGCGCGCGGAGATCGAGGGCGAAATGGGCGACAGCCACGTCGGCTTGCAGGCGCGTTTGATGTCGCAGGCGTTAAGAAAGCTTGCCGGTGCCATCTCGAAGTCAAACTGCGTCGCCATTTTCATCAACCAGCTGCGCGAAAAAGTCGGCGTTGTCTACGGTAACCCGGAGGTCACACCGGGCGGCCGCGCGCTGAAATTCTACTCCTCCGTGCGTCTCGATGTGCGCAAGAAGGAGGTTTTGAAGAGCGGTACCGACATCATCGGCTCCCGCACAAAGGTCAAGGTTGTGAAAAACAAGGTTGCGCCGCCGTTCCGTGAGGTCGAATTCGACATCATGTACGGGCAGGGCATCTCGAAGGTCGGCGACCTGCTTGACCTTGCCGAAAGGCTCGAGATCGTGCAGAAGAGCGGCGCGTGGTTCTCCTACAACGGCACGCGTATCGGTCAGGGCCGCGACAATGCGAAGAACTTCCTGCGCGACAACCCGGATATTTTTGAGGAAATTTCCGAACTCGTCCGTCAGAACGCGGATAAGCTCTACGCAAAGTCCATCAAGGGCGGCAGTGCGCCGAAGCCCGTTGAAAAGGCCGAGGAGGAAGAATCCCCCGAGCAGGCGGAGAACACCCGTAAGAACGTGCAGGCAGACATCGACATCACGGTCGATGACGACGAATAATGAAGATCACGGACATCGCGCCGCGCCGCCACAGGCTTTCACAGCTTTATATTGACGGAGAAGCGGCGGTGAAGGTGGACACGGAAACACTTTTGCGCCGCGGCATTGCCATCGGCGACGAGCTCGACGATGAGGAGCTGCACGCGCTTTTGCAGGCCTCCGCAAAGCACCGCGCCGAGGAAAAGGCGCTGTACCTTTTGGAGCACCGCGCCCACTCCAAAAAAGAGCTGGAAAATAAGATCACCCGCGCGGAATTTGACCGCGAGGCTGCCCGAAGCGCCGTGGAGCACATGGAAGAGCTGGGCTTACTAAATGACGAGGACTACGCCCGCCGCCTTGCAAACGAGCTTTTCACACGCAAAAAATTCGGCGCGCGCCGCGTAAAGCAGGAGCTGCGCCAAAAGGGCATTGACGACGCGCTCATCGCCGCGGTGATGGACGAGTTTTCCACAGAACGTTCGGAAACAGAGGAAAACATCCGCGCCATTTTGGAGCGAAAGTATCCCATGGCGCGCGAAGACGAAAAAGTGCGGCGCCGTGCCGTAGCCGCCTTGCAGCGCTATGGCTACGGCTTTGACGAGATCTTCTCTGTCTTAAATTCAGAAGAATGACCGTAAAACGGCGCTGCTTTGGTTGCAGGGCCGTTTTGTGTTCCGGGGGTGAAGCTGTGAAAAAGTCGGTTTGCATCGGAATTCTCTGCGTGTTGGTTTTCGGTGTTTCACTCGGCGTGGGACTGAAATTGGGCTTTATGCAGACGAACGCCGAACGATACGCGGAATTATGGAAAATCAAGCTACCGCAGGGCATGACGGAGGTTTATTCGGCACATTCCAAAGATATGGCGCTCGGCGACGGTGTGCGGTACACGGCTTTTGAGGCGGAAAAAGCGGACACGTTTTCGACTTTTGTGCAGGAAAATGTTGAATTTCCGCAGGATGAGCTTGGAACGATTTTGAAGCAGATCGGTGTGCCGGAAGAAAGCATGCCGCCGTTTGAAGAAAATTTAAGCGGCAAAATTCTGGAAAAAGAGGACGGCAGCAGGTTGTATATACTGGTATCGATGCAGGAAAAACGAGTGTATTTTGTACAGATCACGGTTTAAAATCAACAGGAGAGCTTTTATGTTTTGAAATCGGGATGCCGGGGCGCATGATATACTTACGAATGTCATCAACCGCAGGACGCACAGAATATTGTGCGGAGCGGGTGCGGATTTTAAGCGGGAATTTACACTGAGCTCCTATGAGCAGTTCTTTAAGGACGCGGACTATACGGATGCGGAATACATCTGGTGCCCGGGCAAAGTGCCGTGCGTGGTGGCTGTGCTACACAAAAAGGCATGATTTCCGGGCGGCAAGCGTGTTTTTGCGCGTATAATTGTATGATTTTTGTGAACGGGCGGCATTTCGATTGAAAAGCCGCTCGTTTTCTGCTAAAATAGGTAGCGGCAGAACAGAAATTATATAAGAGCATGTCTAAAGCTTGGATATGCACCGAGAAAGGGTTATATACATGGCAATTAAAGTGGGAATGGTCAGCCTTGGCTGTGCCAAAAACCAGGTGGACGGCGAAATGCTGATGGCGAACCTGAAAAACGCGGGCTTTGAGCTGTGCGATGACGCTGCGCTTGCGGACGTTGCAATCGTGAATACCTGCGGCTTTATCGACAGCGCGAAGCAGGAATCCATCGATGAAATTCTGGAGCTTGCGACACTGAAAAAAGAGGGCCGCATCAAGAAGATTGTGGTGACGGGATGTCTTGCGGAGCGCTACCGCGAGGAAATTCACAAAGAGCTGCCCGAGGTGGACGGCGTGTTCGGCATCGGCGCGAACGCGGACATTGCGGCGTGCATTGAAAGTGCAATGAATGATTTTACGGAGAGCTTTCCCGAAAAGAGCAAAATGCCGCTGTGCGGCGAGCGCGAGCTTTCGACCCCGAGTTATTTTGCGTACATCAAAATTGCAGAGGGCTGCGACAACAAATGTACTTACTGCGCGATTCCGATGATCCGCGGCGGCTACCGCAGCCGCACGATGGAGAGCATTGAGGAAGAAGCGCGCGGTCTCGTTGAAAACGGAGCGAAGGAGCTCATCCTTATTGCGCAGGATACGACCCGCTACGGCATTGACCTGTACGGCGAATATTCCCTTGCAAAGCTGATGCGCCGCCTGTGCAAAATTGACGGCCTCAAGTGGCTGCGCGTGCTCTATTGTTACCCGGACGCTTTGACGGATGAGCTTTTGGAGACGATGGCGGAGGAAGAGAAGATTGTGAAGTATATCGATCTGCCGCTGCAGCACGCTTCCGCACGCGTTTTAAAGCGCATGAACCGCACCGGTGACCGTGAGAGCCTGACGGCGCTGATGAAGAAGATCCGCGAGAAGATTCCGGGCGTGACGCTGCGCACAACGCTTATTACGGGTTTCCCGGGCGAGACGGAGGAGGAATTCACCGAGCTTGCGGAATTTGTGAAAGACATTGAATTTGAGCGCCTCGGCTGCTTTGTCTACTCGCAAGAGGAGGGCACGCCGGCGGCTTTGATGCCCGACCAGATCGACGACGAGGTGAAGAATCACCGCGCGGAGATCATCATGGAATCACAGATGAACATTATGGACCGCCTTGGCGAAAAGCAGGTTGGGGGGGACATCACCGTGTTGACGGAGGGCTTTGACCGCTACGCCGAATGCTGGTTCGGCCGCAGCGCCATGGACGCGCCGGACATTGACGGCAAGGTGTTTTTCTCTGCGGAAACGAAGCCGTACTACGGTGAAATGGTAACGGTGCACGTGGACGAGGCCATTGACGGCGACCTGTTCGGTACGCGCGTCTAAACGGGAGAACCGCTATGAATTTACCGAATAAACTGACGATACTGCGCATCATCTTAGTACCGTTTTTTGTGTTTTTCATGCTGCTTTCCGGCGACATATTCCCACACCACAATTTAGTGGCGCTGGCAATTTTCGGCATTGCGTCGTACACCGACCACTTGGACGGCAAAATCGCGCGGCGCGATCACCTCATCACAAATTTCGGCAAGCTGATGGACCCCTTGGCCGATAAGATCATGGTGATGTCGGCGCTTGTTTGCTTTGTGGCGAACGGCATGACGAACACGGTATTTGTGCTCCTTATTATGGTCCGCGAATTTGCCGTGACGTCCATCCGCCTTATTGCGGTGGAGCAGGGCAGGGTGATCCCGGCGAACAACTGGGGCAAGGCGAAAACCGTATCGCAGATTGTCGCAATCTGCATCGTGTTGTTGACGCAGTACATTCTCGATCTTGGCGCATACGGCATTTTGGCTTTGCCGACGGAGACGCTTTCTCCGATATTTACATGGATGAATTTTGTCGTGATGGCGATTGCAACCTTGCTCGCCGTCGTTTCCGGCATCATTTACGCCAAAGACGCAAAAGATTTATTTACAGAGCTGTGATTTGAATTTCGCGCTTACATTACCCCTTTGGAAGGACCTTAGCATTCCCTATGAAAATTACCGTTATCGGCTGCGGCCGTTGGGGCACGTTTATCGCGTGGTACCTCGATAAGATCGGCCACAGTGTTTCCCTTTACGGGCGGAAAAGCTCTGCCCACATGCAAAAGCTCATCGAAACCCGTACGAACGGGCTTGTAGAGCTGCCCGAAACCTTACATTTGACAAATTCTTTGGACGCTGTGAAAGACAGCGACGTGATTGTAATCTCCGTCAACTCGCAGGGCCTGCGCGGCCTGATGCGCGAGCTTCAGCCGTTTGAGCTGAAAAATAAAATTTTCGTGCTGTGCATGAAAGGCGTGGAGATTGAAACCGGCATGCGGCTTTCCCAGGTGTGTGCCGCGGAGTGTGACAGCTCAAACGCGGTCGCCGTTTGGGTTGGTCCCGGCCATGTACAGGAGTTTGCGGCCGGTGTGCCGAACTGCATGGTCATTGACAGCGACAGCGAAGACGCAAAAAAGACGCTGGTGGAATCATTCGGCAGCGACCTCATTCGCTTTTACTACGGACAGGACCTCATCGGCAATGAGATCGGTGCGGCGGCGAAGAATGTCGTCGGCATTGCTGCCGGTATGCTGGACGGCCTCGGGCTTTCGACGTTAAAAGGCGCTTTGATGGCGCGCGGCACGCGTGAGATAGCGCGGCTGATTGACGCTTTAGGCGGCAACGAGCTTTCGGCTTACGGGCTTTGTCACCTCGGAGACTACGAAGCGACGCTGTTTTCGCCGTATTCGCACAACCGCATGTTCGGCGAGAAGTTTGTGAAAAACGAGCCGTACACCGATTTGGCGGAGGGCTATTACGCCGTGGACGCGCTTTTGCGCCTTGGCAAGACGGTTTCAGCCGATTTACCGATTTGCCGCGCGGTATACAATGTGTTGTATAAAGGCGAAAATGCACACGATGAAGTCAACGCTTTGTTTACAAGGAGTATAAAAAATGAGTTTTGAGCTTCAAGGCAGCGGGACGTATGAAGACATCGTTTTGCAGGCGAAGGCACTCATTGAAGACGAGCCGGAGCTTGTGCCGAACATGGCGAACCTTTCGGCACTGTTGAATCTAACACTGAAAAACATCAACTGGGTGGGCTTTTACACGGTGCAGCCGGACGGCAATTTGCTTTTAGGGCCGTTTCAGGGTAAACCGGCGTGCATCCGCATCAAAGCGGGGCGCGGTGTGTGCGGCACAGCGCTTGCGGAGAAGAAAACGCTGCGCGTAGCGGACGTGCACGCGTTCCCGGGGCATATTGCCTGCGACAGCGCGAGCCGTGCGGAGATTGTGGTGCCGGTGATGAAAGACGGAAAAGTCTATGCTGTTTTGGATGTGGACAGCCCGTTTGAAGATCGCTTTACCGCAGAAGATGAGGTGTTTTTAGAGAAAGTCGCCGCGCTTTTGGCGGAAAAATTTTGAGTCAATAAGCGGATGACCGCTTAAAAATAAGGGTACATACCCGAAAAATCAAAGAGAGGAAGCGTTTTTATGACAAATGAAGTGATTCAGAACATTTTGACCCGCTGCAGTGTCCGCGCGTATGACGACCGCCCGGTGGAGAGAGAAAAGATCGACACGCTTTTGCAGTGCGCTGTGCATGCACCGAGCGCGATGAACCGCCAGACATGGCATTTTTCTGCTGTTTTAAATCGCGAGAAAATCGCGAAGCTTGCGGTGGCTGTAGGCAAGGCGCTCGGCAACGAGAAGTACGACATGTATAAGCCCGCCGCGCTTATCATTCCGTCGAACGAGCTGATTGGCGACACGAGTATCACTTCCTGGGATAACGCTTGCGCGCTTGAAAATATCTTCCTCGCGGCGCATTCCATGGGGCTTGGTACCGTGTGGATCAACCAGCTTTCTGACACGTGCGATGTGCCCGAGGTGCGCGCCGTTTTGACGGAGTTCGGCGTGCCGGAGAACCACAAGGTATTCGGCATTGCGGCCATCGGTTATGCGGCAGCAGAAACGCCTGTGAAGGAGAAGAAATTCCCCGTTACGTATGTGGAGTAAAGAAGAGTAAAGTGAAAGCGCCTGCAAGGTTTGACCCTGCGGGCGCTTTTTAGTAGCTAAAAAGTCTGCCTTTGTCGTTCCGTTTACCGAACAGTTTTCCAGCGGCGGAATTTTCGATGAACCACGCGCGAAAAGCTTTGCGTACGGTAGGATTGAAATATACGCGCCGGGAAACGGGCGCGGCTATCTCCTGAGATGTCAAATTAAAATCCTATTTCGTACTTTTATTTTTGTAACCGCTTGAAAAATGGGAGAAAAGGTGTTAGAATGGGCGTATGCGTGTTTAGAGCGCGGTTTAAGAATAGGCGTTATAGGGTATCAAAGGGGGAGGACGTTTGGAAAAAACAAAAAACGGGATCACGGAAGGTGTTATTTGGAAACAGCTTTTGCTTTTCTTCTTTCCGATCTTGATCGGCACTTTTTTTCAGCAGTTGTATAACACGGTTGACACGATCATTGTCGGTCAGTTTGTCGGCACCGAGGCGTTGGCGGCTGTGGGCACGACGGGCACGGTCATCAACCTGCTTGTAGGCTTTTTTGTCGGCGTAGCTTCCGGCGCGACGGTCATTATTTCGCAATATTTCGGCGCAAACGACCGCGAAAATCTTTCTAAATCTGTCCACACGTCCATGGCGCTGGCGGTGGCGGGCGGCGTTGTCATTATGGTCATCGGCATTGTGACGGCGCGCCCGACAATGCTGGCGATGGGTGTGCCGGACGACATCATGGATGACGCGGTTTTGTACATGAACGTATATTATCTTGGCATCATCGGCAACCTGATTTATAATATCGGCACAGGTGTTCTGCGCGCCATCGGCGACAGCCGCATGCCGCTGTACGTTTTGATTGTGTGCTGCCTTGCAAACGTGGTACTCGATTTATTGTTCGTGGTGGTGTTTCACTGGGGTGTGTTCGGTGTAGCGTTTGCGACGGTTTTATCGCAGCTGATCAGCGCCGTGCTTTTGATGATCCGCCTGATGGGCACGCAGGAAGCATACCGTGTGGAGCTGCGCAAAATTCGCTTTCACAAGGACATTCTAAAGAATGTGGTCCGCATCGGCTTGCCGGCCGGCTTGCAGTCTGTGATGTATTCATTCTCAAATATCCTCATTCAGGCGAGCATCAACAGCTTTGGCACGACAGCTATCGCGGCTTGGGCGGCCATCGGCAAGATTGACGGCTTTATCTGGATGGTGATGAACGCGTTTGGCATTGCGGTGACGACATTTGCCGGGCAGAACTTCGGCGCACGCCAGTATGACCGCATGAAGCGCTGCACGCGTGTGGGCCTTGGCATGTGCCTTGGCACGATCATCGCGCTTTCCGCGCTGCTGTTTATTTTCCGCTATCAGCTTTTGATGTTCTTTACGGGTGATGCGGAGGTTGTAAATATCGGTGCGCAGTTCTGTTTGGTGTTGGCGCCGTCTTACTTTACGTTTGTTTTTATCGAGATTTTGTCCGGCGCGATTCGCGGTGCCGGCGAGGCTTTGCAGCCGATGCTCATCACCTGCATCGGCGTATGCGGTCTGCGCGTAGTGTGGATATTGCTTGTGGTTCCATATTGGCACACGATGCAGATGGTTGCGATGAACTACCCGGTATCATGGGCCATCACGGCGGTGATCTTCGTTATTTATTATTTGCGAGGCAAGTGGCTTGACCGCTGCATCAAACGCGAGCACGACCCGCAGCATGGCACTGCGACGGAAGCGTAAGCAAAAAGCATCTCGGCATAGCTGGGTGTACGTAAGACAGTATTGCGCCGAGATTGACGAAGCGGCACGAAACCGCATGGAGCTGATCGTGCCGAAGCTGGCAAAGCAGTACGGCGTGACCGAGCAACTGAAAGCCGATAATCAAATGGAATGGGTGCGGCAGATGAACGCTTGCAAGGCACAGGCAGAGGAGATTGTGAAAGCGGAATTGATTTATGATTGAGCGAGGAAGTCCGGGCAGAAAACTGTTCGGACTTTTCTCATATATTCCAAAGTTGCGGTAGAATTGTTCACAAGTTTTATGGTATAATTTGAACACAAAAATTGAGCAACAAATCGGAATTTGATGAGGTGATTGGGTGAAAACTTATACAATTTGTGGAAGCATGAAATTTGCCGAAGATATGAAAAAAATTGCTTATGACCTTGAAATAAGCAAAGGATATAATATATTACAATGTGTTTATTGTGAAGATAATATTGTTCCAACTGAAGATGAACTTTTAAAACTTGAAGATGCTCATTACAGAAAAATAGATTTAAGTGATGGAATATATGTTGTAAATATGGATGGTTATATTGGAACATCTGTGAAAAAAGAAATTGAGTATGCTGAAAGGCATGGAAAAGAAGTGTTGTATCATTACAATCAGTAGATTTTAATTCATAAAACAGTTAGATAAATTTGAATTTGACGAGGTATTGATAGAATGGTAGAAGTAAAATTTTATGACAATGTCGCAGATGAATTTTTGAAGTTTGCAGTGATAATATCCAAAACAGATAACAAGTGGGTATTCTGTAAACACAAAGAAAGAGAGACTTATGAAATACCAGGAGGTCACAGAGAACCTGGAGAAAGTATTTTAGAAACAGCTAAAAGAGAATTACAAGAAGAAACAGGAGCAGTTGATTTTAGAATTGAACCAATATGTGTGTACTCTGTTAAAGGAAAGACACGAGTAAATGAAAATATTGATGATGAAACTTTCGGAATGTTATTTATTGCAGACATTAACTCATTTGAGGAATTACATAGTGAGATTGAGAAGATATTGATTTCAGATAAGTTAGTTGAAAATTGGACATATCCTTTAATTCAACCTATATTGATTGAAGAAGCAAAAAAAAGAGGCTTTATATAAATAGACAAGCAACGGAAACTTTCAGTTTGGCGAACTGATAAAATCCCTTTAGGAACTAAAGGGCGCACTTCTATACTCTCTGTCGAGAGTAGTGCGTCC
>ENA-OZLH01000621-OZLH01000621.1-human-gut-metagenome-genome-assembly--contig:-NODE-621-length-18907-cov-4.124655_pt1 | contig 18907 bp, 20 predicted proteins | sample MGYA00244832_ERZ653776 | MGnify/ENA primary metagenome ERZ653776 (study PRJEB26926, sample SAMN06165218) | human gut metagenome | biome: ENVO:00009003; feature: ENVO:2100002; material: ENVO:00002003...
GGCTGGTCGGGGTTGGGGGAGATGTACTCCGGGGCGATCATGGTCACCCGCGTGCTTTCCAGCAGTCCACGGCGATATAGTACCGGCATTTCTCTGGCCTCCTTTCTGGGAACACCCAGAGTTTACCATTTTCTGGAAGACCTTTTCTTGGGAACGGCGTCGAGGGGGAAATATTTTCTTACTACAGCAACAGCAAATCACAGCGTTGGCGCCAGGGGGCGCACCTCTCCACCGCCTGACGGCGGTCCCCCTCCCCTTTCAGGGGAGGCATAGTTTTTCCGCAACGTATGTTATAACACACAACAAAACTGGCTCCCCTGAAAGGGGAGCTGTCAGCGCCAGCTGACTGAGGGGTTGTCCCCGAAGGGGCAAACCACTTGCCAGAATGCTGTATGCAAACGTGGATGTGGGACAGGCGGTACCGCCGGAATTGTACCAGGCGGTAGCAGAAGTTCTGGCGTTTGTATATCATCTGCAGGGGAAAGTATAGAAGTATAGAGAAGAAATAGAAACATTAGCAAAAAGATGAGAATACACAAAAAGAGAAAGGAGGTCAGGCACAGATGAAAATGAAAAAAGCGGATGTGGCGGTAGCAATCTATATTATGGCGGCCATTATCATGTTTATCGTGCCGATTCCCTCCTGGCTTCTGGACGTTTTATTAGCTATTAATATTTCCGTGGCACTGACGATCCTGTTTGCTACAATGTTCAGTAAGGAAGTTCTGGATATGTCCTTCTTCCCTACGATGCTGCTGTTTACCACGATCTTCCGTATTGCGCTGAATACCTCATCCACCCGTCTGATCCTGAGAGACGGCAATGCAGGTAATGTCGTAGAAACTTTCGGTGAGTTCGTAGGTGGCGGTGATCTGGTCATCGGTGTCATTATCTTCATCATTCTGATCCTGATCCAGTTTATGGTCATCAACAAAGGTTCAGAGCGTGTATCTGAAGTAACAGCGAGATTTACCCTGGATGCAATGCCCGGTAAGCAGATGGCTATTGATGCGGATCTGAACACCGGAGCCATTACAGATGCGGAAGCAAAGAAGAGAAGAGAGAAAATCCAGGAAGAGGCAAGCTTTTTCGGTTCCATGGATGGTGCTGTAAAATACGTAAAAGGAGATGCGGTTGCGGGTCTGCTGATCACCACCATCAATATTGTGGGCGGTATCATCATGGGAATGACGAGGCAGGGCATGGATATCACCAGTGCTCTGAATAAATACGCTATCCTGACTATCGGTGACGGTCTGGTAAGCCAGATCCCCTCCCTGTTGATCTCACTGTCCACCGGTATTCTGGTGACCAAGGGAAGCAAGGATGCTGACTTCGGTACGACACTGGTAAGCCAGTTGTTCGGTGTACCCAAGGGTCTGTACCTGGTGGGAGCCATGCTGGCAATTCTGGGATTTGTGACGGAACTGAATACGATCCTGTTCGTGGGACTGGGACTGGTGTTTATCATCGTGGCAAGAAATATCGAGGGTACGATAGAAGCAGCCCAGATCGAACAGGAGGTAGACAGCGAGGAAGCTGCGGCGGAGGAGATCCGGCAGCCAGAAAATGTCAACAGTCTGTTGCAGGTGGATCCCATCGAGCTGGAATTCGGTTACGGTATTATTCCTCTGGCGGATGTGAACCAGGGTGGTGACCTGTTGGATCGTGTGGTTATGATCCGAAGACAGATCGCGCTGGAACTTGGTACGGTGGTGCCTATTATCCGTCTGCGTGATAATATTCAGCTGAATCCGAATCAGTATATCATCAAGATCAAAGGTATTCAGGTCAGTGAGGGAGAAATCCTGTTTGACCATTATATGGCAATGAATCCCGGTTATGTGGAAGAGGAGATTACGGGTATCCCCACGTTCGAGCCTTCCTTCCATCTGCCGGCTATCTGGATCACGGAAGGTCAGAGAGAGCGGGCGGAGAGCCTGGGCTACACGGTAGTAGATCCCCCTTCCATCATCGCTACGCATCTGACGGAGATCATCCGCCAGCACATTGCGGAGCTGCTGACCAGACAGGATGTACAGAACCTTATCAACAATGTAAAAGAGAACAATCCTTCTCTGGTGGACGAGCTGGTACCAAAGTTGTTGGGACTGGGCGAGATCCAGAAAGTATTGCAGAATCTGTTACGGGAGGGAATCTCCATCCGGGATCTGCTGACGATTCTGGAGACTCTGGCGGATTATGCACCGACGACAAGGGATACCGATATCCTGACGGAGTATGTGAGACAGAGCTTAAAGAGAGCAATCTCCACCAAGTATTTCCCTTCCCACGAGACTACCAGTGTGCTGACGCTGGATCCAAAGATCGAGCAGGAAGTCATGGGAAGCGTAAAACAGACAGAGACAGGAGCTTTCCTGAATCTGGATCCCGCCAGAAGCAAAGCAATTCTCAATGCGGTGGGAGAAGAGATCAAAAAGCTGGAAAACATGGGAAAGACCCCCATTATCATGACATCACCGATCGTAAGAATGTATTTCAAGCGGCTGACCGAAGATTATTATCCGGATCTGGTCGTAGTGTCTTACAACGAAGTAGAATCGAATGTGGAATTGCAGTCTGTGGGTATGGTCACAGCTTAAGATATTAAGCGCATTGAACCGACACAGGAACGAGGAACAGTATGATAATTAAGAAATTTACCGGGAAAACAGAAGCAGAGGCAACAGAGGCTGCGAAAAAAGAATTGGGAAACGGACTGGTGATCATGAATGTCCGTGAAGTGAAAAAGAAAGGGCTGTTCTCTTTTCTGTCACCGAAGCAGATCGAGGTGACCGCTGCGCTGGAGGATGAGTCCCCCCAGAGATCTGTGGTAAACAGTCTGAATCGTACGGAAGCTTCCGGGGCAGGTGTAGGTACGGCGAAGACTGTATCGATGAAAAACAGCACGGAAAATATAGAAAAAAAGCTGGATAGTCTGCAGACGCTTTTGGAAAGTCAGTTAAACAGCAGACCGGTAGATGCAAATACGGAGAAGGCAGCGGAAGCACAGAAAGAAGCTTTGGACAGTGAAGCGGAAGCAGCAGTGGAAAAGCAGGAAGAAAAAGAGGACGAGCAGAATCCGGAGCAGGATAAGTTCATCCGTCTGCTGTATAACAAAATGCTGGATAATGAGATGGATGAAAAATATGTCAACAGTATTCTGGAGGATGCTTCCAAGACAAAGAAAGCGGATCTTCCCTTTGATTATCTACTGGCGAATATTTATCAGAAGATGGTGTTGAAATTCGGAAAATCCGAAGGAATCACTCCGGCGGAGGACGGACCGAGAATCGTATGGTTCATCGGACCTACCGGTGTGGGTAAGACGACTACCATCGCCAAACTGGCAGGAAAATATTGTGTGGAAGACAAGAAAAAGGTGGCTCTCCTTACGGCAGATACCTATCGTATTGCGGCAGCGGAGCAGTTGCGGACCTATGCCAATATTCTGGAGACACCTTTCCGCGTGATCTATACACCGGAGGAGTTGCAGACCGCCATTGATGATTACTGGGACTGTGATTATATTTTTATCGATACAGCGGGGAGATCGCACCAGAATGCGGAACAGTTGGAGAAAATGAAGGAAATGGTGGGTGGACTGAAGAGACCGGAGGACTATCAGGTATTTCTGGTATTAAGTGCTACCACAAAATACAGGGATCTCCAGAAGATCGCAGACTGTTACGGAAAGATCGCAAAGTTTGAGTTGATTTTTACAAAGTTGGATGAAACAGAAGCAGTGGGGAATCTGCTGAACATAAAGCTTTATACGGATGCACCGATCGCATATGTGACCTGTGGTCAAAACGTTCCGGATGACATGGAAATGTTCAATCCTCAGAAGACGGTGAAACAGATCCTCGGAGGTAAGGAATAGAGAGGAAGGAAGAAAGCTTTAACAGAAAGGCGCGTGAAAATGGATCAGGCGGAACAGTTAAGGATCATTAAAGCAAATCAGCAGATACGACCTACTGCAAGAGTCATTACCGTTACTTCCGGCAAGGGTGGCGTGGGAAAATCCAATATGTCCATCAATCTGGCAATTCAATTCCGCAAAATGGGCAAACGGGTGATCATTCTGGATGCGGATTTCGGGCTGGCGAACATCGAGATCATGTTCGGAGCAATACCGAAGCACAACCTGTGTGATCTGGTTTACGAGGGCAAGAGCATCAGTGATATCATTACCTGGGGCCCTATGGAAGTGGGATTTATTTCTGGTGGTTCGGGAATTGCCGGGATGTCCAATCTGGGAAAAGATGCCCTGACCTGTATCATACAGAATCTGGCGGAGCTGGATGCCCTGACGGATATCATTATCGTGGATACCGGAGCGGGAATCTCTGACAGTGTGTTGGAATTTCTGGTGGCCAGCGGGGAAGTGCTGCTGGTGACCACACCGGAGCCTACTTCCATCACGGATTCCTATTCTCTGCTGAAGGCACTGTACAGACATCCGAGATTCCAGGAGGATTTCACGAAGGTGATGATGGTGGCCAACCGGGTAAGTAATATCAAGGAAGGCCAGGTACTGTTTGACAAGCTGAATGCAGTCGTGACCAGATACCTGAAAATTCCCATGACTTATATGGGATGTGTACCTCAGGATCCTCAGGTCATGCAGGCGGTGATGCAGCAGGTACCCGTATCCATACAGAATCCGGGAGCAAAGGCAAGCCAGGCTTATCAGAGAATCGCAGAGAGAATGTGCGAAAAAGAAGACGATACAGCGCAGGAGCAGCAGCCCAGGCGCGGAATGGCAGCATTTTTTTCTCACATTATAGGTACGAGAAATGGAGCTACAAAACAGTCCAGATAAGAGAGGTATGAACTTATGTTATCCAGATTTGTGGAAGAAGGATCGAAAATAGAGCTCCGCGCATTGCAGCGGGGGTTGGAGGAAAAGGGAGCAGAAAGCACGGCAAAGGTGTACCAGAGCCGGGTGCTGCAGATTCTGTCGGAGGATACCCTGGAGATCTCCATGCCCATGGAGCAGACCAGACTGATACTTTTGCCGGTGGACTCGGAATACGACATGATCTTTTTCGAGGAGAACAGCCTGTACCAGTGCTTTGCAAGGATCATAGACCGGTACAAAAGCAACAACGTATATGTGCTGGTCATGGAACTGACCAGCAATCTGCGGAAATATCAGAGAAGAGAATATTATCGTTTCAGCTGCGCACTGGATATGTGTGCCAGAAATCTGGAGGAAGAAGAGATCCAGGCACTGGAGAAAAATTCTCCTTATGAACTGCAGCCGGGACTTCCTTTGAAACACAGCGTGATCGTGGACATCAGCGGCGGAGGACTGCGATTTGTGTCTACCCAGCGATATGAACCCGGCAGTCTGATCCTGTGCAGTTATCATCTGGTGAAAGACGGAGAACAGAAAAAGTACGAGGTGGTAGGCAAAGTACTGGCGGTAAGAGAACTGGAGAAACGCAAGGGGACGTTCGAACACCGGGTACAGTACTATAACCTGGACGTAAATACAAGAGAAGAAATCATCCGCTTTATTTTTGAAGAAGAGCGTAAGAGTCGTAAAAAGGAGAGATTGGACTAATGCCAAAAAAAATACTGGTTGTTGATGATTCTGCACTCATGAGAAGAGTGCTGTGTGATATAATAGATACTGACATAAGGTTCCAGGTGGCTGACCGGGCAAAAGACGGATTGGAAGCATTCGATCTGTTGAGCCGAAACAGTTACGACGCAGTTGTCCTGGATGTGAATATGCCGCGTATGAACGGCCTGCAGCTTTTACAGGAGCTGCGTAAATACAAGATTCCCGCCCGTGTGATGATGGCCAGCACCGATACGAAGGAAGGCGCCAGAACCACTCTGGATGCTCTGGAACTGGGAGCGTTGGATTTTGTACATAAGCCGGACAGCGCAGTAGACTGTCGTGGTGAGAATTTCCGCAGAGAATTCCTGCGGACACTGAATGTGGTAGCGAACAGCAAACTGCCGGTATTTGCCGAGGAAGCGAAGCTTACCGAGGAAAAAGGCACGGTAAAAGAGATGATGAAGATCATCAATCATCATCCGGTCAGCGTGTCGGGTAGCAAGGTCGTAGCCATTGCCAGTTCCACAGGAGGCCCGAAATCTCTCCAGTCGGTGATTCCCTTATTGCCGGCGAATCTGGATGCACCGGTGCTGGTAGTACAGCATATGCCTGTGGGATTCACAGCATCCCTTGCAGAACGGCTGGATAATTTGAGCCAGCTTCATGTAAAGGAAGCAGCAGAGGGAGAAGAACTGAAAAAGGGATGGGTCTACATCGCCATGGGCGGCAAACACCTTAATGTTGTCACATCCCCGGCTGGACGCCATACGCTGCATCTGTCGGAGGAACCTTACAGGGAAGGTGTCAGACCCTGTGCCAATTATATGTATGAGTCCCTGCAGACCAGCCGCTTTGATTCGGTAGTCTGCGCCGTTATGACGGGAATGGGAGCGGACGGAACGGAAGGAATCGGGAAACTGAAAGCTTCCAAAAAGTCCTATGTGATTGCACAGGATCAGGATACCAGCGTAGTATTTGGAATGCCTAAGAGTATCATCGCAGCCGGGCTGGCAGATCAGGTAGTACCGTTAGATCAGATCGCCCAGGAGATCATACTGCATGTAGGAGTAGTAAAGTAGCAAGCAATATATGCCGTTTCCGGCAATACCGTGACCGGCAGAATGGAGGAAGAGATGGACGTAAGCCAATATCTTGAAATTTTTCTGGATGAAACAAATGAACATCTGCAGAACTTGAACACACAGATTCTGGAACTGGAGTCAGATCCTGAAAACATGGACAATATCAATGAGATATTCCGTGCCGCGCATTCCCTGAAAGGAATGGCAGGAACCATGGGCTACAAGCGTATGCAGAACCTGACCCATGACATGGAGAATGTGTTCTCGGAAGTACGTAACGGCAATATTAAAGTAAAACCGGAAATGATCGATGTATTGTTCCAGTGTCTGGATGCTCTGGAAGAGTACAAGAACAATATTCAGGAGACCTCTGATGAGGGAACCAACGACAATGAGAATCTGATCAAGGCCCTGAATGATATTTTAAACGATGGCAAGACGGAGGAGGCTCCCGCTGCCAAGGAAGAGGCTCCCACTGCCACAGCACCTGCAGCTGAATCCGGCGCAGACGGTGGTGAAAAATGGAATGACATTGCTTTTGATGACAGCCAGATCCGTGTGATCAAAGAGGCTATGAAGCAGGGTAAAAATGTATACGGCATCAATGTAGTGGTACAGGAAAGCTGTATCCTGAAGGCCGCAAGAGCATTCCTGGTATTCAAGGCCGTGGAGGAAAAAGGTGAGATCATCGTATCCATGCCCAGCGCACAGGATGTAGAGGATGAGAAGTTCGACAAGGACTTCACACTGATCGTTCTGTCTGATTACTCTCTGGATGATATTATCAAGTCCGCAGAGAGCGTATCTGAGATCGCACAGGTAACCGGTGCGGTACTGGAACTGGAGAAGACCAAGAATTACCATGCGGAAGAGGAAGCAATCGAACCCGCAGAAGAGAAGAAGGAAGCAGTGGCAGAGGTCAAGGCTGCAGAACAGCCCAAGAAGGAAGAAAAGAAGCCTGTAGCCGCAGCCAAGGCACCGGAAAAGAAACCCGCCAATAAGCCGGTCGTCAACCGTACCGTGCGTGTAGATATTGAAAAACTGGATTCCCTGATGAATCTGGTAAGTGAGCTGATCATTGCCAAGAACTCTCTGGTAGCTGCGTCCAGCAATGACCAGGGCAATAATTCCGCATTCAATGAGCAGATCGAGTATCTGGAAAACGTAACCACGAACCTTCATGAATCTGTAATGAAGGTACGAATGGTACCTATTGAGAGCGTTGTTGTGAAGTTCCCCAGAATGATCCGTGATCTGTCCAAGAAGCTGGACAAGAAGATGGAATTGTATATGAGTGGTGAAGAGACCGAACTGGATCGTACCGTAGTAGACGAGATCGGAGATCCTCTGATGCATCTGCTTCGTAATTCCGCAGACCATGGTCTGGAATCCGCAGAGGTACGTGCACAGCGTGGCAAGCCGGAACAGGGATCTATCTTCCTGGATGCTTATCAGGATGGTAATAACGTAGTCATCGAAGTAAGGGATGATGGTAACGGTATTGATGTAGAAGCTGTTAAGAATAAAGCAATCGAACGTAATCTGGTAACCACGGAGCAGGCTGCTAATATGTCTGAGAAGGATATTATCAACCTGCTGTTCCAGCCTGGATTCTCTACTTCTGAGAAGGTGACCGACGTTTCCGGCAGAGGTGTAGGTCTGGATGTTGTTAAGTCCAAGATCGAATCCTTAAGCGGTGAAGTGGAAGTGAAATCCAAGTGGGGAGAGGGAAGTACCTGGACCATTCGACTGCCTCTGACCCTTGCAATTATCCAGGCACTGATGGTAGTCGTAGGAGGAGAAAAATATGCGATCTCTCTGGGATCCATCCAGACGATCGAAGATATCTCTCCCAACGATATCAAACTGGTAGAGAACAAAGAAGTGATCAACTTGAGAGGAACCGTGATTCCTCTGATCCGTCTGACTGAGGTACTGGATGTAGAGAGTACCAGATCCCCTGAGGACAACCTGATCGTTGTCATTGTCAAGAAGGGCGATAAGATGGCAGGTCTGGTTATCGACGAACTGATCGGACAGCAGGAGATCGTTATAAAGTCTCTTGGCAAATACATCAAGCAGTGCAAATTCATCAGTGGTGCAACGATCCTTGGTGACGGCGAAGTAGCACTGATCCTGGATGCCAACGCATTACTGTAAGGAGGGAGATGACAGTTATGGAAGAACTTAGCATGAAAGAAACTTTAAAGGCCGGAGACGAGCGTAAAGTTGAGGAGGATTTTTTCCAGTATATTGTGATCCGCCTCGGAGATGAGCAGTACGGTATCGATATCCGATACATTGACAATATTGTAAGAATGCAGCATATCACCAGAGTGCCCAAGGTACCCGCATATTTAAAAGGTGTCATCAATCTGCGTGGTGAGGTTCTGCCGGTCATGAGTCTTCGCGTGAAGATGGGACTGGAGGCAGACGAACTGACCCGTGCTACCAGAATCATCATTCTGAAGCAGGAACAGCAGGGCAGTGTAGGAATCATTGTGGATGAAGTAAGAGAAGTAGTGACTCTGGGAAGCAGTGAGATTGAGAAATTATCACAGAATACCGCTGAGAGCAAAAAGAGCTTTATTACAGGTGTAGGCAAACACAATGGGGAACTGATCTCTCTGTTGGATCTGAATTCCATCACATTGGAGGAAAATGCATAAAGGAGACTGATCCATGGGAGATCTGAGTTTAGAGAAAGTTTCGGAAACATATCTGGATGTTTTAAAAGAAATTGGCAACATTGGAGCGGGCAACGCTATGACAGCACTCTCCCAGATGCTGAACTGTAAGGTAGATATGAAGGTACCGCAGGTAAAGCTTTTGGATTTCAACGAAGTAGGAGCATTGATGGGAGGAGAAGAGCAGGTAATGGTCGGTGTCTTCCTGGGAGTGGAAGGAGATATCACCGGCAGCATGATGTTTCTGGTAGAACAGGGCAGCGCCAAGCATCTTCTCCATAAGATCATGGGAGACATGGTACAGCAGGAAGGGTTCTCCGAGATCGAATTTTCTGCCATGCAGGAGATCGGCAACATTATTACGGGAGCTTACCTGAATTCCCTGTCCATGATGACGAATCTGACCATTATTCCTACCCCACCGTCTCTGACACTGGATATGGCAGGAGCTATTCTCAGTGTTCCAGCCATTGAATTCGGAACATTGGGAGACAAGATTCTGCTGATACAATCTCAGTTTTATGACGAAGTTGAGATCGACGGATATTTTATTCTGGTTCCCGATATTGAATCCTACCCGAAGATTCTGACATCTTTGGGAATACCTATAGCATAGATTCAGAAGCGCAGAAGAAGGGGAGCAGAATGAGCGAGATTATTAAAGTAGGGATGGCGGACCTGAAGACCTGTGTAAGCCCAGATGGAGTGACAACTCTGGGACTGGGCTCCTGCGTGGGAATCGCAATCCGCGACCCGGTGACAAAAATAGGCGGTCTGGCACATATTATGCTGCCGGACAGCACTACGATCCGTAACAGCAGTCAGAACATTGCAAAATTTGCAGATACCGGAATCGATGAACTGGTACGACAGATGGAGAAGCTGGGAGCCAAAAAAGCGAGAATGGTTGCCAAGATTGCTGGCGGAGCTACTATGTTCACGTTTCAGGGGAAAAACGACATGATGCAGGTGGGGGACCGTAACGTGGAGGCTGTGAAGAAGAAACTGAAAGAGATCAGTATTCCTATTTTGGCACAGGATACAGGTAAGAATTACGGAAGAACCGTAACTTTTTATCCGGAGACCGGAGAGTTCCATATTCGTGCGGTAGGAAAGAGTGAGTCCATCATTTAAGGATGGATGACCGGATGGGTAAATTATGAACAGAAAGAATATGCCATTGCTTTTGATGCTGATCGCAGGTGCGTGTACCTGGATCGTAACGCTGGTGAGAAGTTATTCGTTACTGGCAAGTCTTGTGGCACTTTTTACTGTTATGCTGCTGTTTTATTGTCTGGGAAGTGTGATCCGGCTGTTGCTGGACCGGTTCGACAGACAGAATGAAGAGAAGGCAAAACAGGAGCAGGAAGAAAAAGAGAAGGCTTTACAAGAGGAAGAAGCTGCTGGGTCACAGGAGGACACAGCGCAGAAGGGTGTAAGCGATTCGAATGGATGAAGCCGGTAAGAAAAGGTTATTAGAAGAATATGCTGCTAATAAACGACCGGAGACCAGAGAACAGTTGATACTGGAGTATGCTCCGCTAGTCAAGGCAGTAGCGGGACGGCTGAGTATGTATCTGGGCTATAATGTGGATTACGAAGACCTGGTCAGTTACGGGATTTTTGGACTGATTGATGCCATTGACAAGTTCGACTGCCTCAAAGAGGTAAAGTTCGAGACTTATGCCAGTCTGAGGATCCGGGGAGCCATTCTGGACCAGATCCGTAAAATGGATTGGATTCCCCGAACGATAAGACAACGGCAGAAGAAGATCGACGCGGTCATCAAGGAAGTGGAACAGACCACGGGACGCAGTGCAACGGATGAAGACATTGCAGCGGGACTGGGAATTTCTTCAGAGGAATATCTGGACTGGCAGTCACAGATGAAGATCACCGGCCTGATATCCCTGAACGAGTATATGGATCAGGGAAGTGATGTCTCACAGGATTATAGCAGACATACGACAGCACGTTTTGATGGTCCGGAAGAAAGTGTGGAAAAAGAAGAACTGACCAAGGTTCTGGGAGAAGCACTGGAACTTCTGACGGAAAAGGAAAAGAAAGTAGTTACGCTATATTATTATGAGGATCTGACATTGAAGGAAATCAGTAACATTCTGGAGGTGTCGGAGTCCAGGGTATCCCAGCTACATACCCGTGCTTTACAGAAAATGAAGACAAAAATGGGAGACTACATGGGACTTTTGTAGAACCTCGTTGACCCGTAATGGAATGCGGGATGGGAAGGCAGAGGAAAAGGCGTATGCAGAATGGCTATTTTCAAGTGGTGAGAACACCGGGAGGTTATGGATTACAGATCTTCCAACCCAAGGATGGAGGAGAGGACGTAAGACTGCAGGAGGTAATGGATTATCTGGACAGACAATCCATACCTTATGATCCCATGTCCATTAAAAAGGCGATACTCGCAGAAGAAGACGCGGTCTGCTTTCTGGAACGAAAGGATTGTCCGGAAATCGAGGAATCCTGTCGTATAGAAGTCAGTGAGGACAATTTGCAGGCAATCGTACGGTTCTATCCGGCTTCACAGACCGGGAAACGGGCAACAATGGACAGTGTGATCAAAGATCTCCGGTTCCGGAATATTGTCTATGGAATCCAGATGAGTGTTCTGCAGGATCATTTTATGTCTGACGGAATTTATTGCACCGATCTGGTAGTGGCCCGGGGAAAAGAACCCAGACATGGCACAGACGCCTATATCAAATATTATTTTAATACGGATGTTCACGCACAGCCGACACTGAAAGATGACGGGACGGTGGATTATTTCCATCTGAACATGATCAATCCCTGTAAAAAGGGACAGCTGCTGGCAGAGGTCATTCCCGAGGACGAGGGAGAGTACGGAACTACCGTACAGGGTGTCAAGATCCGGCCCAGACAGGTGAAAAAAGCCCATCTGGAGTTCGGTCATAATATAGAGATTTCCGAAGACCGGAGAAGACTCACTTCCCTGGTAGACGGACATGTTTCCCTGGTAGAGGGAAAGGTGTTTGTATCGGATGTTTACGAAGTGGAAAATGTGGATCTGTCTACCGGAAATATTGATTTTGAGGGCAGCGTGCAGGTAAATGGCAATGTTTCCTCCAATTTCGTCATCCGGGCAGGCAGCAATGTGATCATAAGCGGTGTCGTGGAAGGTGCCTACATTGAGGCTGGGGGCAATATCATCATTGCCCGCGGAATGAATGGTATGGCAAAGGGTACGTTGAAAGCTGGGGGCAATATTGTGGCAAAATTCCTGGAGAATGCTACAGCCAGTGCCGGAGGCTATGTCAGCACGGAGTCGATCCTGCACAGCAATGTGATAGCGGCAACAGAGATTCAGGTAACCGGCAAGCGAGGATTTATCACCGGCGGTCATGTACGTGCCGGACAGAAGATTGAGGTTAAGACGCTGGGGGCAATGCTGGGAGCGCCGACGGTAGTGGAAGTTGGTGTGGATCCGGAGAAAAAGGCAGAATATATGAAGATGCAGAAGGAAGTCTCCGAGATTGTGAAGAATATCCGCAGTCTGCAGCCGATCCTTGCGAATTTTGCAGAAAAAAAGAGCAAGGGAGTCCGTTTTACACCGGATCAGATCAACTATATCAGAAACACTGCAGCTTCCATGGAGACACTCAATAAGAGTCTGGAGGAAAAGAACCGGCATATGCAGGAACTGCAGCTGGAGTTCAATCCGCAGGAGCGGGCCATGGTGCAGGTACGGGGAGAAGTGTACCCGGGTACTACGATCATCATCGGAGATTCTTCCATGCAGGTGAAGAGTACCTATCATTATTGCCGGTTCGAGCGCATTGACGGAGATGTGAAGTCCACACCACTGTAACCGGCAGCAGATTGTTGCAGGAACAGAAAATGGCAGAAAAGAGGAATGTCTTATGTCGTTTGGATCTTTGGAGGTTGCGTCGATCCCGCGAACGCAGGATTACACGACGATGAAGCAGAATGAAGACAATAAGGGTGCATTTCAACAGATGACTCTGGGAGAGCATGCACAGAAACAGAGTGAACAGCGGACCAGAGAAGTGCACAGCAGTGATAATGCAGACTGGTATACGGGGCAGTATGATGCCAAGGAAAAAGGAAAGAATGAGTATGCCGGTAACGGTGGTAAACACCGGAAAAAAGAAAATTCCGAAAAAGATGGTGTGGTGGTGACGAAACAGCATCAGGGATTTGACATTAAGATCTGAGAATACAAAGGAAAAGCAGTATGGGTATATTAGAAGTGGTTCTGCTGATTGCAGGAATCGTAATATTTATAGGAAGTTTTTTATTGCCTTCCGGAAAAGAAAGCGGAATCAATAAAGAAGCAGCAAAAGAAGAGATCAAAGGTCTTATGGAAGAAGAAATGCAGACAGTTCGCAGTCAGATGCAGGATAAAATGGACGAGACCTCGGAAGATGCGCTGGAGAAGGCGGAACGTTCCCTGGAACGTCTGACCAATGAAAAGATCATGGCAGTGAGTGAATATTCCGATACGGTATTGCAGGAGATTCACAAGAACCATGAGGAAGCCATGTTTTTATACGATATGCTGAACAATAAGCATGCCAATATCAAAGATACCGTATCCAAAATGGATAAGGCAGTGAAGGCGGCAGAAGACAAGGCTAAGGTCAAAGCGGAAGAGAACGTGAAGACACAGAAGGAGAATGTGACGGAAGAACAGCTGATAGAAGTACAGGAACCGGCAGAGACGATAGAGCCGTCCGGCTCCCCGGAGATCGGATTCATGGGGGAGACTGCAGAAGAAGGTCAGAACAATAACGAGAAGATTCTGGAAATGCACAGACAGGGCAAATCCACAGTGGCGATTGCCAAGGAACTGGGGCTGGGTGTCGGTGAAGTAAAGCTTGTGATCGACCTGTATAAGGCCTGACAGTAATCGTGTGAATTAAGGACGGAGATATCGATGAAATTAAAATATTATCTGCGAGGTCTCGGAATCGGTATGATCGTGACGGCATTGATCCTGGGAATCAGTTTTTCCAACCGGCAGGATCAGACATCCCAGATCATGACGGATGACCAGATCAGAGAGCGTGCGGCAGAACTTGGAATGGTGGACAGCAGTGAATTGACGCTGGCGGCACTGCAAAACAGTGCAAAACAGCCGACGGAAGGCACACCGGAGGAAACCACACAGACACAGGAACAGAACAATATAGAAGCGGAACCGGAGACCACGGTTCCCGCAGAGACACAGGCTACGGCGGAACCGGAGACAACCGCAGAGCCGGAAGTAACCGAAGCACCACAGCGGACACAGACCGCCAGCATAACAATCCAGAGAGGCGATGATTCCGGCAGTGCCAGCAGACGGCTCTATGAGGCCGGACTGGTGGAGAATGCAAAGGCATTTGACAATTATTTATGCAACAACGGCTACAGCCGCAGTATCAATCCCGGCACATATGAGATCGCTCCCGGGACTTCCGAAGAGGAAATTGCTAAAATAATCACAGGAAAACATTAAAACCCCCTTGTCATAGGGGGTTTCCTATGTTATAATCGCACTGTTGTGACAAAAAACACGCCTTTCGATTTGACGATGGTGCTCCTGCCAAAATGCAGAGGTCTTCGCCAGAGCTAACCGGGTTCTTAACGCGTCCCGGCAGAAAAGAAATGCGGAAGATTTTAACCAAATGGAGGTAAAGACATGAGCGTTATTTCTATGAAGCAGTTACTTGAAGCAGGGGTTCATTTTGGACATCAGACCAGAAGATGGAACCCTAAGATGGCTCCTTACATCTTCACCGAGAGAAACGGTATCCACATCATCGACCTGCAGAAGTCCGTTGTAAAGGTTGACGAGGCTTACAAGGCAGTATCCGAGATCGCCGCACAGGGTGGCACTATTCTATTCGTTGGTACCAAGAAGCAGGCACAGGACGCTGTAAAGGTTGAGGCTGAGCGTTGTGGTATGTACTATGTAAACGAGAGATGGTTGGGTGGTATGCTGACCAACTTCAGAACCATCCAGTCCCGTATCGCAAGACTGCATGCAATCGAGACCATGTCTCAGGACGGTACTTTCGATGTACTGCCTAAGAAGGAAGTTATTCAGTTAAAGAAAGAATGGGAGAAGCTGGAGAAGAACCTTGGCGGTATCAAGAACATGACCAGAGTTCCCGACGCTATCTTCGTTGTAGATCCCAAGAAGGAGAGAATCTGCGTACAGGAAGCTCATGCACTGGGCATCACTCTGATTGGTATCGGTGATACCAACTGTGATCCTGAAGAGCTGGATTACATCATCCCCGGTAATGATGACGCTATCAGAGCCGTTAAGCTGATCGTTTCCAAGATGGCTGATGCTGTGATCGAAGCAAAGCAGGGCGAAGCTGTATACAGTGACGCTGACGTTGCTACCGAGGCTGAGGATATCGAAGAGGTTGCAGCTGACGCTGAATAATCCGATTCCATAAGAAAAGCATAGGAACCCAGATTGCGATGCCTGTCATTACGGTCTGGGTTCTTGAGGATAATATATTAATTAAGAAGAGAGGATAAAAAAATGGCAATTACCGCATCTATGGTAAAAGAGCTCCGTGAAATGACCGGCGCTGGTATGATGGATTGTAAGAAGGCTCTGAACGAGACCAATGGAGATATGGACGCAGCTGTTGAGTTCCTGAGAAAGAACGGACAGGCTAAGGCTGAGAAGAAAGCAAGCCGTATCGCAGCAGAAGGTGTTGCTCGTGCAGCTATCTCCGCAGACGGCAAGACCGCTTGTGTAATCGAAGTAAACTCCGAGACCGACTTCGTTGCAAAGAACGAGACCTTTACTTCTTTCGTAGAGGCTGTTAATGCAGCAGCACTTGCTTCCGATTTACAAGGTGGCAAGGATGGCGAAGATATCGAAGCACTGTTAGCAGTTCCTTTCGAAGGCGCAACCGTTAAGGATGCTCTGGTAGAGAAGACTGCTACCATCGGTGAGAAGCTGTCCATTCGCCGTTTCGAGAAGGTAGCCGGAGATGTAGCAGTATCCTACATCCATGGTGGCGGACGTATCGGTGTTATCGTTGCAGCTAACGGCGCATCTGATGACGCAGCAAGAGAAGCACTGACCAACATCGCTATGCAGGTAGCAGCTATGAATCCTACCTACATCAGCAGAAATGATATTTCCGCAGAAGAGCTGGCTAAGTTACAGGAGATCACTGTTGACGCAGCTTTGAACGATCCTGCATCCCTGCCTAAGCCCATTCTGAACAAGCTGATCGACAAGGCTATGAACAGTTCTGCATGGAGCGATGAGGACAAGGCTATCTACGAAGAGAAGAAGAGCAACATGAACTACCTGTTCAACTTTCTGTCCAAAGAAGCTGCAGCTGCTCTGGCTGAGCTGGCTATGGCTGACAAGGACGCTATCGTATCTGACAAGATCTTCAAGGGTCTGGCAGACGGTCGTGTATCCAAGCAGTTGAAGGAGATCTGCCTGTTAGATCAGACCTACGTTAAGGCTGAGGATGGCAAGCAGACCGTAGCTAAGTACCTGGAGAGCGTTAACAAGGCTCTGACCATCGCTAAGGTTGTTCGTTTCGAAGTTGGCGAAGGCATGGAAAAGAAGAACGAAGACTTCGCAGCAGAAGTTGCCGCTCAGATGGGCAACTAAGCGAAGTTTGCAATCCCAACAATGAAATAAAAATGTAAGGCTCTGAAAGCCTTGTAACACTGGAGTTTCTGGTGATTATGAGGATTTCAGAGCCTTTTTGTATTCTGAAAGCGGATAGTCGGAAATACCGTCTTTTACCGTCTGAAATCACTTCAAGTTGAGTATTACTCAGCAGCCATGTTGAGTAAAATGAGTATTTACAATCTTCGGCGAAGTTTACTCAATTTATCGCAATTCCTTAAAACCCTTTATTTCAAATCCTTTATTTATCAAAAAAATTTATAGGAGCAGAATGGAATCATTGCGGGATGTAAAAAGGACTATGGAAAGGGAAATACAGAAGGGGGGTGTCCGTTGCAGTTTGAACGGTTGGAATTTGGAGAAAAGCCATTCCGGTTCGTGAAATCGGAAGAAAAACTGAATGAGGTACTGTCGTATCTGTTACGGCTTGGAGAGTTTAAGCAGTATGCTGACAAGAGGATCAGCAACAATGTGTATATGAATTTAGATATGCTCTGTCGGAAAATCCAGTTTATCATAGATAAAGGTGAGCAGGGAAGAATGGAGATTGAACTGGATACATACGCTCAGGGCATTTCTGTTTCATACTCCGGTAATAAAAAAGTTATGGAAGCCATTCTAAAAGACATTCACAGATTTTATGGAGTGTCACAAGCGGACATTGAACATAAGACGGACAGATATAAGGCGTTGGTAGCAGTGTTGAGTGCCTAAAAATTTATATGATGTTGTTCTGCAAATTCTAGTTTATCTGAGAGAAAAATAAGAATTTTACGCATGCTCAATTTTTTGATATAAAGTGCCGATATTATGGATATAGAAACGGATTTTAGAAAAAGAAAGACAAGGTGGTTCTATGAATATTAGATTTTCTGGTTTTAGTAATTCACTACAATCCTTAAACAGAAGACAGAGCCTGACGAATATCTTGCTTAATAAGCAAAATGTTGGTCAAAGCGGGAAAAAGGATTTGTTTGTCAGAAGTACAACATATGATGCAGGTACATATACAATTTCAGCGGGACAAAGAAGAAAAATGATTCCGGGTAGCGTATTAGCTGCTATGAATAATGATATTTCTAAGGTGCGAAAACAGGGAGATATATACGAATGCGGAGGAACATTTTTTACAGCGGAGCAGATACCTAAAATCAGTGGAGCTTGTCTGAATGAAATTAAGGCAGAAGATAATATCATTGACTTTGGGAAGAATAAGTATTTTAAATATGTTTCCGGTGACGGACAGGAGCATTGTTTATACACAGATAATAAGGGGATAGGCTCTATTGTTTCCGAGATTATGCGTGGTGAACCTTATGATCCGGTGTTGGAAAGGTATGCGAGCTTTTGGAATTACATGATGACAAAAGACCCTGTATATGTTCAGTTGTCTTATTCAGATGAAGAAATAAGAGGCTATATGGAAAATGCAGGGATAAAAAACGGCTTTTTCACTGTAAAGATGGGAGATAGGGAAGCAACTCAATTTTATTCTGCCACTAAAACAACAAGCCCAATTCAGTCTAAGGAACGATATGATGCAAGATACAAGAATTTGACTTCTGGTGGCATTTTACTTGATGAATATGAAGCCGGGGATATTTTTAAGATTGGCGATAAGGAATATATTTTAAGTGAAAATCATACTTTGGATATTCCGTATGGAGAGGATATTTATAATTTGGAGTATCCAAGTAATTATAAGTTTGGGAAAAAGGTTGGGTGAGAATAACGGACAGAAAAGGATTTCAAAGGAGAACACTTTGGTGGAAATCGCATCAAAATAAGCTCTTATAAAAGGACAAAAACTCTTATTTTTGTATTTTTTTTAGCAAAATTGGCGTTTTTAATATAAATAGAACTCCCAGAGCAACGGAATGCCCTCAGGTAG
>ENA-OZLH01000625-OZLH01000625.1-human-gut-metagenome-genome-assembly--contig:-NODE-625-length-18805-cov-5.156053_pt1 | contig 18805 bp, 18 predicted proteins | sample MGYA00244832_ERZ653776 | MGnify/ENA primary metagenome ERZ653776 (study PRJEB26926, sample SAMN06165218) | human gut metagenome | biome: ENVO:00009003; feature: ENVO:2100002; material: ENVO:00002003...
CAAGGGCTAATCTCCCCTTTGTTTCCCCAGTTTATTTTATTACATAAATGAAAGGAAAAAAGAGTCATGACTAAGAAAAAGATCGTATCCCTGTGCCTGGCCGCTGTCCTGGTGGTTATGGCCATCGCCGGCGCCACCGTGGCGTATTTCACCGACGCCAAGACCGCTGAAAACACCTTCACCGTTGGCAACGTTGATATTACCCTGACTGAGCCCAACTGGGAAGGCAGCGGCAAAGAGGATGCTCCCGAAGTGTACCCCGGTGAGCCCCTTGCCAAGGATCCCACTGTCACCAACAGCGGTAATAATCCCTGCTTCGTCCGCATTAGTGTTGCAAACCTGAAGCAGTTCGGCGACAAGGGCGATATTACCTATCGTACCGATTATGTTGCCGGCAAGCTTGGTGAAAACTGGGTGCTGCACACCGATGGTTATTTCTACTACAACAAGGTTCTTGCGATCAACGAAACCACTGATGCTCTGTTTGATCAGATCGTGATGCCCACCGGCCTTACCGGTAATGAGACTACTCTGCCTATTATTGTTACCGCTCAGGCCGTTCAGGCACAGGGCGCCAAGCCTTCTTTCACGGCTGTTCAGGCTATGACCGTTGAGGAGATCGCTGCATGGTTTACCACCTGCGGTATGGTTTGATTTACCCCATCGCATATCTGTAGCTCTGCATAATATGACCTGCGCCCTGCGGGGCGCAGGTCATAGGAGAGTACCCGGCACAGTGCGCCGGATATTCTCCTATGACCTCAATACTGGAGAATGAGGAGTGTAATTATGAAGAAAAGAAGCCTGAAAACCAAGCTGCTGGCGCTGTCCGTGGTGCTGATCCTGGCGGCGCTGTCGGTCTACGGCACCCTGGCCTATTTCACGGCCCAGGGTACCGCCCGGAACGTCATCACCACCGGCGATATCAAGATCGCCCTGGAGGAGCGGATGCTCACTCCGGACGGTGAAAAGACCGTGCCCTTTGAGAATCAGCTGGGCGTTATGCCCGGCAGCGATGTCTCCAAGATCGTCACGGTGACCAACACCGGCGGCCAGCCCGCCTGGGTGCGTGTCTCCCTGGATAAGGCCATTGAGCTGGCCCGGGGCGTGGAGGGGGAGGTGGACCTTTCCCTAGTCACCTGCGACCTGAACACGGAGAGTTGGACGGAAAAGGACGGCTATTACTATTATAACGCCGCCCTGGAGCCGGGCCAGACCACGGAGCCGCTGTTCACTGCGGTCCACTTTGCCGAGACCATGAGCAATATGTACCAGGAGAGCCGTGCCATTCTGCAGGTGAATGCCTTCGCCACGCAGACCGCGCACAACGGTGCCTCTGCCCTGGAGGCCGCCGGCTGGCCTGAAGCCTGAGAAGGGAGGAAATGAGAAATGCTGCAATATCTGAAGCGCCAGGCAATGAAGCTGCGCAGCGGCCTTACCAAGGGGATTGTGCTGCTGCTCTGCCTTGCCACGCTCTTTTCTTCGGCCCAGCTGGGCGGGCTTGCCCTGATCGCGGAGGCGGCGGACGGGGATACCGTCACCGTCACCGTGAACTATGTATATAAATCCAACTCGGCCATGGTGGCACAGCCCTACACAGCCCAGATCGCCAAGGGCGCAGCCTTCCATAAGACCATTGAGGTCCCGTATCTGTTCAACTACAGTATTCCTGTTAACCAGGCAGTGGGCCTGGGGAGTGGGATTGAGCTGAATAAAGATAGCGTGTCCAACAAGTACAGCATGAATTTTAACCTTTCTGCTGTGAATGAGGACATTACCGTTACGCTCTATTATGTGGCCGGCACGGCAAAGTATACGGTGATGCACTACTATCAGGATTTGGAGGACGGCAGCCGGTATACCATGGATCCCAAAACCGTGGAGCTGACCGGCGACATCGATGCCTATACCCAGGCGGTCGCCAATAATAAGAAAGGCTTCCGCTGCAAGGGTATTCCGCAGACTACCATTGCGGCCGACGGCACAACGAAGGTAGAAATTTACTACGACCGGGAGTATTATACCGTTGTTTTTGACGTGAACGGCGGTATCAATGGCCCGGAGCCTATCTATGCTAAGTACGACACGACCTTTAAGGTGAGCGATATTCAGCAGCCCAACCGCAAGGGCTATGTATTCGAGGGCTGGCTTGCCCCCGATGGGAATTCCATTGCGGGAGACGTTGCCATTGAAGGCAATGTGACCTATACGGCCAAGTGGCGGCCTGAAAAGGCCCAGGCGGACTACACCATCGTGCTTTGGGGCCAGAACGCCAATGATGACGAGTATTCCTACCTCAGTTCCCATGAAGCCTGGGGCAACGTGGGCAACCAAGTCACCTGGAACGAGGATACCCTCATCAGCCATGTACATACCGATGAGTGCTGGGAGTTGACCTGCGATAAGAAAGAACATACGCATAGTGCGGATTGCTTGACCTGCGGGCACACGCATGATCTGACTTGCTATGGCCTACGTGCAAATGCAGGACAGGTAACTCCAAGTGATGAAGCTGTTAAGTATTTTACAAAGCTTGGCTTGGAAGAGGGTAAAATCTATTTCTTTAATGATAATGGTTATAACTCAAACGGTGATAAATACTATTTGTATTTAAATGGAGGATATTACGAGTACTCCGCCAAGCCTACTGTCAACATGGGGAGTCAGATAGGCTCGAGAGTTGAATGTGATGAAGGATTGTTTCATAGTACTGACTATTTCTACAAGTACGAATCCAAGATGTCTTGTGGCCATCACACGGACGCTTGCTACGGCTGCGGCAAGACGGAGCATACGCATGGCCCCGATTGCGGCAAACTGACGTGCGGCTTGAGCGATACGCCCGAGAAGTACATGCGTGACATCCGGCCGGACAGCAACCTGTGGAAGTTTAAGTCCAGCGATACCGTGACGGTGGACGCCAACGGCAGCACCGTGCTGAATGTGTACTTTGACAGGAATACCTTTACATTGACGTTTAATTACCGTACCCAGGGTGATTGGGACGGTCGTGGCGGAACTAAGGAAACCGAATACATCTCTGAGCGCTGGGGCGCTAATATCCTCGATGAGTACAACCAGATCAAGACAAACTCCAATAACGGTGTTCTGTGGAGCAAATCCAGTTCTTCTCAAGGTACGATGAAGTACACGAGTCATTTTGAGATAATGCCGTCTGAGAATGCCACTTATTATCTTTATCGCACAAGTGGTAGTCTTACAAACCAAATGCGTTACTATTGTGATGATTTGAATGGTGTTCCTCAGCTTGTATTTTCACTTACGTTCAATTCTTCGAACAAGTATTTTACTGTAAGTGAAAAAGAGGATTATTACGAATTTGAGGGCTTTACCATTGACAGAAGTAAAAGTGCTAAGGAGAGTGACAGCTGTAAAGACGCTAAGTTCTACTACACGAGAAACAGCTACAACCTCGAGTTCTATTCGGCGTCCCAAAATACTCCGGATAAGCCCTATAGAGTAAAATACCAGGATTCCCTTAGTAGATATTACTACGTGCCGACCGACAAGCCGGCTACTGTGGAGGCCGAGGCCATCTTTGTGGGCTGGTACCAGAACCCGGATTGTACCGGCGAGCCCTATGATCTGTCCGCGCACACCATGCCCTCCCATGACATTGCCCTGTATGCCAAGTGGGTCAACGGTCTGTTCAAGGTGAAAACCTTTACGGACGAAACCAGGACGGCCCTCTACACCTATGACGGCTACACCGGCGTGCAGGAGAACATCGTGAAGTACACCCTGGCCACTGCGCCTGCGGACCCCGAGAGGAACGGCTACCAGTTCATCGGCTGGTTCTATAAGGATGGAGAGGCCGAAAAGCCCTTCTCCTTCACCATGCCCATCACCAAGGACTATGACCTCTATCCCAAGTTCTCCAAACCGACGATTATAAACTACACGGTCCACTACTATAAGGATGGAACGACAGTGAAGGTGGCAGACGACAGCGCCAAATCCGTGATGATCGGCACGACCGTTACGGAAAAGGCCAAGATGGGTGCGAAGCTGAATCTGGTGCCAGAAGGCATGCAAAATAAATATTATCCCACCAAGACCAGCACCAGCGTCATTATTAACCAGATCGACCAGGAGATCACCTTCTACTACACCGAGGCCACGAATGTGAAGTACACGGTGTACTATCAGGATGCGAATGGCAAGAATCTGCGTTCCCCCAAAACGGAAACCACAGAACTCTCCACGGTGGTCGAATATTATGTGCCCATCAACGGCTATGCACCCCGGCAGTTCAGCATCACGCAGGATCTGACCGCTAATTCGGCGCAGAATAAGATCGTCTTCATCTACGACCCGACGCTGACGACGCTGACCATTCAGAAGCAGGGCTGTGAGGACATCGATGAAAACCAGACCTTCCTGTTCCATGTCAAGGGAAGTTCTACTGATCCCAACACCAAGGACATCGACCTGACCGTCACCGTCCATGGCAATGGACAAACAACGGTTACTGATTTGCCGGTGGGCGATTATATCATCACCGAGGAAACCGGATGGTCCTGGCGGTATACCCCTCAGAGCGGCGCGGAGAGAAAGGTAACTGTGGGCGTTGGCGGCCTGACGGTGCAGTATCAGAACAGCCGCACACAGACCCAGTGGCTCGACGGCGACAACTACAGCGTCAACCACTTTGATTCTAAAAACCAGTAAGGGAGGGAGAACAGCATGATGAAGAATGAACAATACGATGGAAAGTATCTGCGGAGCGAGCATAAGCAGCTGCGCCGTCCGAAGCGCCTGGCCACCTTGCTGGTTTCCCTGGTTTTGGTGCTGGGTGTGGCTGTGGGCGGAACCGTGGCGTTCCTCTCCACCCGCACGGACAGTAAAGAAAATACCTTCACCCCCTCTAAGGTCACCTGTGAAGTGACGGAGACATTCAATAATAATGTCAAGAGCAATGTGGCTGTCAAAAATACCGGCGATACCACCGCCTTTATCCGCGCGGCAATCAACGTCACCTGGATGAAGGACGCAGAGGCCGGTACAGAGTATGATGCTGCCAATCAGACGGTATCGGCTAAAGTTCCGGGGAAAGATACGGATTACAGCATTCAACTTGCGAAGAATACCAACTGGATTAAAGGCGATGACGGCTACTATTACTACCAGCTGCCTGTGAAGCCCCAGGACAGCACAAAAGTGCTGATTGAGGAATGCAAGCTGCTGAAAGACGCATCTGTTCCGGATGGGTATCATCTTTCCGTAGAGATCGTGGCCTCCGCTATTCAGTCTGCACCGGATTCGGTGGTGCAGAGCATGTGGCATGTGACCGTGGAGAACGGTATAATCACAAGAGCTAACGGAAGTGAGGTGATGGGAGGATGAAAAAGACAATGAAAAAGCTGTCTTGCATCGTTCTGATGGCGGTTATGCTGCTGACACTCTCCGTTACCGCTTTTGCTGACGGGCGGGTCACCTATGACGGCAACGCCCGGGAGTTCATCTTTGCCCCCGGCAGCGAGTATTCTCCCACCGACCTGTTTACGGATTTCAAGAATGTCATGCCCGGTGACTCCATTACCCAGAAGGTCACCATTGACAACAAGGTGGAGAAGAACGTCAAGATCAAGGTCTATATGCGCGCTTTGGGCGCGGTGGAGGGCTCGGAGGAGTTCCTGTCTCAGATGAACCTGACCGTGAAGCTGGACGGTAACTCTAAACTGTTTGCCGCTCCCGCCCATGAGACCGCGCAGCTGACCGATTGGGTCTGCCTGGGTACCATCTATTCCGGCGGCAAGATCGACCTGGATGTGACGCTGAATGTGCCCATCACCATGGAGAATGATTTCCAGGCTTCCGTGGGATACTTGGATTGGCAGTTCAAGGTCGACGAGCTTCCGGTAGAGCCCAGTGATCCCACCCCGCCTCCCACGGGTGATACCTTCAATGCGGCCCTGTGGGTGATCGTGATGGTGGCCAGCCTGGCCGTGATCGTGTTCCTGTTTGTGAGCCGCAAGCGGAAGAATAAGGCCGACAATTAAACAAAATAGTGCAGCAACAGGCTGCAGCAGAAAGCATCCGCATGGAACTCCATGCGGATGCTTTTTTGGGCAAGTGGACAACCTCTCGATCATACCATAGGATTCGGGAGGTGGCATATGAAAAATAAAAGTATTCTGGTTCATTGCAGCTACTCGGATACCGGCCCGGCGCTGGAGGAGCTGGTCAGGGAATCCTTTCGGGTCTATCTGAAAAAGGAGCTGCCGCCATATGGGCAGGCACAAAAGCCGGATGAGGCAGAGCGGGGACCTGACCTGGGGGAGAATGCATGTTTCAGGAAATAAGCAGCCCCGCAAGTTACCGCGCAGCGCTGTATATCCGGCTGTCCAAGGAGGACGAAAGCGAGGGGCCGTCCCAAAGCGTGACCAATCAGCGGTCCCTGCTGGAGGAATTTGTGAGAGAGCATCATTTGCAGGTCTATGACACTTATATCGACGACGGTTGGAGCGGCACAAGCTTTGACCGCCCGGCTTTTCGGCGCATGATCGATGACATCGAGGCCAAAAAGGTTAACATGGTCATCACCAAAGATCTCTCCCGGCTGGGGCGCGACTACATTATGACCGGCCATTACATGGAGAGATATTTCCCGGAGCATCGTGTGCGATACATCTCGCTTTTGGACGGGATTGACACGGGCGTGGAATCCAGCGCCAATGATATTACGCCCTTCAGGGCTATCATGAACGACATGTACGCCAAGGATATTTCAAAAAAAATAAAGTCCGTCAAACGGGATAAGCAGCGCAAGGGACAGTTTATCGGAGGGAAGCCGGTTTACGGATACAAAATGCACCCCACGGAGAAGAATCGGATCGTCATCGACGAGGAGGCCGCATCCACGGTGCGGCGGATTTTTTCCATGGCGCTGGAGGGCATTAGCTGCCGAAAGATCGCTGCGGCCTTGAATGAGGAAGGCGTGGCTGCGCCGTCTGTCTACTGTGGTCGGGTTGCAGGGTGCAAAGGCCCCTACGAGGGATTATGGAGCGGCGAGCGCATTTCTGAAATGCTGCGCAATGAAACCTATATTGGCAGTATGGTGCAGGGGCGGCAGGTGAAGATCAGCTATAAATCGAAAAAATGCCTCCATCAGGATCGGGAAAACTGGATCGTGGTGCCCCATACCCACGCACCGCTTATTGACGAGGAAACCTTCCGCAAGGTGGGGCTGCTGGTCAGCAGCCGCAGGCACACCCGTTGCCGCACCTATGACTTTCTGCTGAAGGGCTTGATATTCTGCCATGAGTGCGGCTACCCGCTGGCCGTGCTGAACCGGCCTAACGCCAAGGGGGAGGATGTGCTGTACTTCGTTTGCCGCACTTATCAGCGATTTACCAGAAACGGCGCCTGCGCCACGCATTATATCAAGGAAAAGACAGTGACAGATGCGGTGATTTCAAGGATGCAGGAGGTTTGCAAAGACTTCTTGGATGGTCAAGTGCTATTGCCGATGGCACAGGAGGCGGTTCGGGAGACATCCAGGCAGAGCAGATGCTCTGCTAAAATGGATGCGCTGCAAGAAAAAATAGATAGCTTGACGAAAAATATCGACCGGATGTATACCGACCGGCTTTCCGGGCTTCTGCCGGAGACGGACTTTCAGCGTATCTTTATCCGGTTGAAGGACCAACGGGGACGGCTGGAGGAACGCCTTCAAAAGTTGGAGCAGTGGCAGAAATATCCCATCAATCAAAGGGACAGGGCGCTGGAGTTGACACAGCGATACAGGGATACTGCCTGCGCCAGCCGGGAGCTGCTGGTGAGCCTGATCGAGCGGATCGAGTTGACAGAAAATAGAGAAGTCCTCATTCAGCTTCGCTTTGCGCAGCCGCATATAACGAAAGAAACCACAAATGCGGCAAGCCGCGATCAGCCTTCTGCGCCACAGCCTGAGGCGGGAGGCACCTTACAATAGCTGCGGCGCTATGTATCCCGCATTGAAAAGCGGGCACTGCAAAAGCTGGAGGCGGCGCTGAAGGAGGAGATGCCAACAAGAAACAATAAATGATTACAACCGTGCGAAGCAAGTTCGCGTATACCCCCTTGCACAGAATGGACAAAAATGGTATAATATCATGTGGCAAAGTATACAAAGAACAAGGAAGGTACACGCATGAGAAACATTTACTGTGGGATTGCTGATATTCGCAAGCGGGTTTTTGCGGAAGTGGCAAAGCTCGCCTACGAAGGCGGCGACTACCATCGTATCGATAAACTGCCGTATGAGATTCTGCCGGGTGAAGTGGGGAACGAACGGGACTCCATCTTCCTGGAGCGGGCCATTGTGGGAGAGCGGATTCGATTGGCCATGGGCCATAGTCTGCGTTCCGCTTCGGAGCAGGGACTTCTGTCCGACGGTGTGGACAAGAGCGCAGTGCGGGAAAAATATTACGAGCCGCCGCTGATTAACATCATCAAATATGCTTGCCACGCCTGCCCGGACACCCACTACGAGGTGACCAACGCCTGCCAGAGCTGCCTGGCGCACCACTGCTCCAATTCCTGCCCCAAGGGAGCCATCAGCTTCCGCTATGGCCGGGCTGAGATCGACCAGAGCAAGTGCATTAAATGCGGCAAGTGCAAGGCGGCGTGTTCCTACCAGGCCATTATCCGCTTTGAGCGGCCCTGCCAGGAGGCCTGCGGCATGGATGCTATCGGCAAGGACGAATATGGCCGGGCAGAGATTGACCAGGATAAGTGCGTTAGCTGTGGCATGTGCCTGGTGAACTGCCCCTTTGGCGCTATTGTAGATAAAGGGCAGCTGTTCCAGCTGATCCATTCCATCCGCAGCGGTGACAAGGTCGTTGCTGTGATCGCGCCGGCCTTTTGGGGTCAATTCGGCGATGGCGTGACCCCGGGGCAGATCGTTTCAGCCATGAAGATGCTGGGCTTCCATTCCGTGGAGGAGGTCGCCGTAGGCGCAGACCTGTGCGCCATCGAGGAAGCGGAGGAATTCATGCGCCATGTACCGCAGATGCAGCCTTATATGGCTACCTCCTGCTGCCCGGCGTGGTCCGTGATGGCTAAGAAGGAGTTCCCCGGCGCCGCGCCGTATATCTCTATGACCATGACTCCCATGGTGCTTACGGCTCGACTGCAGAAAAAACGTGACCCGGGCTGTAAGGTGGCTTTCATTGGACCCTGCGCCGCCAAAAAGCTGGAGGCCAGCCGCCGCACCGTCCGCAGTGATGTGGACTTTGTATTGACCTTCGAGGAGCTGCGGGGGATGCTGGAGGCCAAGAACATCGACTTCACCGATATCCCTGATGTGCCGGCCAATTATGAGGCGTCTGCCCTCGGCGTGGGTTTTGCCGCTTCCGGAGGCGTTGCCAAGGCGGTGGAGGATGTGATTCACCGGCTGGACCCCGACCGGGAGGTAAAGACGATGTATGCCGAGGGGCTGCGGGAGTGCCGCAAGATGCTGCGTATCGCACGGACAGGGAAGTATGACGGATATCTGCTGGAGGGTATGGCCTGTCCGGGTGGATGCATTGCCGGCGCAGGCACAATCCAGCCGCCGGAGAAGTCCCGGCGGGTGCTGGAACAGTACAAGGCCAGCGCACCCAAGGATAATCCGCTGGATTCGGACTATAAGGACGACCTGTATCTGCTCCACGATGGAGAGGATGATTGGAGCTTTGTAGGCAGACATTGAGAGGATGCTAATGAACGAACTGATCCTGTTGTGTATGGAGATGGTGGGTACCGTGGCCTTTGCCCTGTCCGGTGCTATGACGGCGCTTCGGAGGCAGATGGATCTGCTGGGCGTTATGATACTGGGCCTTATTACCGCCGTGGGCGGCGGTGTGCTGCGGGATTTGCTGCTGGGCATCACACCGCCCAAGATATTTGACGACCCGCTGACGGTATGTGTAGCGCTGGTTTCCTCCGCAGCTGCGTTTTTGCCCCCGCTGCGCGGCCTGCTGCTCAGAAGCACGCTGCTATTTGAGCGGCTGCTGCTGTGGGCAGATTCCCTGGGCCTGGCGGCATTTACCGTGGTGGGCGAACAGATTGCCTATAGCCATCTACCGGAGGGAAGCTGGTTTGCCGTGGCCCTGCTGGGGACCATTACCGGTGTGGGCGGCGGCGTGGTGCGGGATTCCCTGGCGGGTAACGTGCCGTACATATTCCGCAAGCATATCTATGCCCTGGCGGCCCTGGCGGGCGCCGCTGTGTGGGTGGTATGCCACCTGTATTGGGACGACACGGCTGCGCTGCTGATGGGCAGCACGGTGGTGGTGGCCATCCGATTGCTGGCGGCTCACTTCCGTTGGAGCCTGCCGAAGGCCAAGGTCCTGGAGGAATAAGAGGTTTGCTTCAAAAGCGTTTCGATACGGAAAAGAAAAAGCTCCCCCTGCCGTAATGAACAGGACCAGTAAAAACAGACAATAGACAAAACACCCCCTGATGTAGTTATTATCCTACATCAGGGGGTAATTGCATGTCAGGAAGTGCCGTGAGGCGGGGGGCTTTTGATGCTTTTATCTATGGAACAGGCCGTGCTTTTCATAGGGCTTGGATTCTACAGCCTTGACCTCATAGCCTGTTTCGGTGATGGCCCTGCGCAGGGCCTCCTCGTCCAGCGGCTCCGGGGAAATAACGGTGGCCGTACCCTTGGAATGGGACGCGCTGACCTTCTTCACGGCGAACCTGTTGCGAATTACATCACACACATGGCTCTCGCACATGCTGCACATCATGCCGTCGATTTTCAAAATGGTTTCTGTCATATACTTATGCCTCCTTAGCAGAATTATCCCTTTTCTTGAGAGGAAGATCCAGCTGCGCCAGCACCACGGCAATGAGCATCAGCACGCAGCCAATCAGCTCCTTGCCGGTCATGGTTTCATGAAGGAAGATGGCACCGGACACTGCGCCGAACACGCTCTCCAGGCTCAAAAGCAGAGCCACGATGGTGGGATTGGAGTCCTTTTGCGCCAAAATCTGCAGGGTGTAGGCCACACCGCTGGAGAAAACACCCACATACAGGACTGAGCCCATACAGGGGACAATGTCCGCCCAGGTGGGGTTTTCAAAGATCAGCATGAGTATAGCCGAAAGGATAGCGCATGTCAAGAACTGGATGCAGCTCATTTTCACGCCGTCCACCTTTTGGGTGAAGTGGTCAATAACCAGAATGTGCAGCGTATAGCCAAAGGCACAGAGCAGCACCAAAAGGTCGCTAGGAGCGATGGTGAAGCCGTCCTTGATGCACAGGCAGTACAGGCCCGCTACGCCCAGCAGAACACTGATCCAAACGGTGGGGGAGACTTTTTTCTTGAGAAACAGGCCACAGATGGGCACCAGAACCACATAAAGCGTAGTGATAAAGCTGGTTTTTCCGACGCTGGCACCGGCCACCAGGCCCAACTGCTGCAAATTGCAGGACAGAGCCAAGGCGATGCCGCAGCAGATGCCGCCTAAAATCAGGTCCCTCCGCCCGGCCTTTTTCTCCGCAGCGGTCTGCTCCGCCGGGGGCTCCTTGCGAAGCATTTTAAAGATTTGTACCACTACCAGCAAGGCCAAAAAGCCCACGAAGGAACGGGCGGCGTTGAAGGTGTACGCGCCCACGTGCTCGGTGCTGGTGCTTTGGGCAACGAAGGAGGAGCCCCAGATCATGGCGGTGATGATGGGGAATACCACCTGACGAACCTGATTGTGTTTCATAGTGCTTTCCTTTCTGTATCCTGCTTTCTCGCAGCTAATGATTTTCACCTGTATCGATGGGATTCACATGCCACTTGAATTTATTTTCTGTGCCGTGTAGCAGACGGCGGATGTTCTCCCGGTGGCAGAAGATGACCAGCGCTGCCACTACTGCGCACAGAGCGGTCAGCAGTGGGTCATGGCCAAAGACAAAGAACGCCGACACCGGCATACTGGCTGTGGCCACGATAGACCCCAGGGACACATAGCGGGTCAGAAGCCACAGGAGGACGAAGAGCCCCCAGGCGATAAGACCCATGCGCCAATCCAGCATCCACACCAGCACTCCGCCGGAGAGAATGCCCTTGCCGCCCTTGAGCCCGTAGTAGGCCGGGAACATATGCCCCAGCTCGCAGCCGATGCCGCCCAGCAGCACGCCCAGGGTCCAGCTGCCGTTGGTGCAGAGCATCAGATCCCCGCCTATGAGGCAGGAGAGCAGGGTCTTGCCCATGTCACAGAGAATCACTATGAGGGCAAATTTGGCCCCATAGGTGCGGTAGAAATTGGTAAGCCCGGCATTGCCGCTGCCGTGCTTGCGTACATCATCCCGGATGATGAAGTGGGAGGTGACCACCGAGCCGTTGAAGCAGCCCAGCAGGTACGACACCAGCAGCGTCAATCCCACCACAAAGTAGATGGACAGTTTAATTGTCATCGTCTCCCTTCTGCCGGATGGAGAGGATAATGGGGGTGCCCTCCAGGCCGAATACGCTGCGGATCTGATTTTCCAGATATCGCTGATAGGAGAAGTGGAAGAGCTTCTTGTCGTTGCAGAACACCACAAAGTGGGGCGGCCGGATGCCCACCTGGGTCATATAGTAGATCTTCAGGCGGCGGCCCTTGTCCGTGGGGGGCTGGACCCGGGTCTGGGCGTCGGCCAGGACGGAGTTGAGCATACCGGTGGTGATGCGCATGGAGGCCTGCTCCCGGACGTAGTTGATCAGCTCAAACAGGCGGCTGACCCGCTGACCGGTCATGGCGGAGATGAACACAATGGGGGCGTAGGGCATATAGCTCAGGTCCCGGCGGATATCCTCCCGCATACGGTCCATGGTCTTGCCGTCCTTTTCCACCAGGTCCCACTTGTTCACCACAATGATGCAGGCCTTTCCGGCATCGTGGGCCAGGCCCGCCACCTTGGTGTCCTGCTCGGTGACGCCGTCCTGGGCGTCGATCATAATGAGGCACACGTCGCTGCGCTCGATGGCCATGGTGGCCCGGAGGACGCTGTATTTCTCGATGGCGTCGTCCACCTTGGACTTCTTTCGCATACCGGCGGTGTCGATGAAGTTATACTTGCCGGTGGCGTTTTCAAAGTAGCTGTCGATGGCGTCCCGGGTGGTGCCGGCCACATCGCTGACGATGACCCGCTGCTCCCCCAGGATCCGGTTGGTGAGGCTGGACTTGCCCACGTTGGGCTTGCCGATGATGGCCACCTGGATCACGTCGCTGTCCTCCTCCTCGTCGGTCTCCGGGGGGAAGTATTGCAGACAGGCGTCCAGCAGGTCGCCGGTGCCGTGACCATGGACGGCGGACACGGCGATGGGGTCGCCCAGACCCAGGTTGTAAAACTCATAGAACTCCGGGTCGGCGGGGCCGGTGGAGTCCATCTTGTTCACTGCCAGGACAATGGGCTTCTTGGACCGCTGCAGCATCCCCGCCACCTCCTGGTCGGCGGCGGTCATGCCGGTTTTGATGTCCGTCACCAGGACAATGACGGTGGCGTTGTCGATGGCGATCTGGGCCTGTTGGCGCATGAAGGCCAGAATTTGGTTATCCGTGTTGGGCTCGATGCCGCCGGTGTCCACCAGGGTGAACTTCCGGCCGTTCCAGTCGCTTTCACCGTAAATGCGGTCCCGGGTGACGCCGGGGGTGTCCTCCACAATGGAAAGACGCCGCCCGATGATTTTGTTGAACAGCATGGACTTGCCCACGTTGGGCCGGCCCACGATGGCAATCAGGGGCTTGGACATAGGGGGTACCTCCTTTTATTTGGGTATGGCGGTCATTCCGCCGCAAACATGGCGTCCACCAGGGCGAAGCCGTCCTCGTCCACCACCTGGACGGGAACGCCCAGCTCCCGGCTCAGACGCTCCACGGTGTAGTCGTCCAGAAACACGGTTTCGCCATGGCGCATCATGTGGATGGGGATCAGCACCCGGTCCCCCAGGTCCCGGTCCCGCAGCTGGGCGGAGATATCCTGCCCGGTAAGCAGGCCCGCCACGTCGATGGTGTGGCCGAAGAAGTCGTTTTCCACGGCGATGACCTGTCCCCGCAGGCCGGGATAGTCCCCCATGGCCCGCTGCACCAGGCCCCGGAGAAACGGGGCCGCCGCCGTGCCGGTGGCGATGGTGAAAGGGGAGAAGCGCGCAGGCACGTCCACGGTGGCAAGGCCCGCCAGAAAATCGTCCTCCAGGGAGCGCATCAGGCCCACGCCGTTTTCCAGCTGACGGTAGCCCTCGTAATACTCTGCCTGTGGCAGGGGACGGCCCGCCCGCAGATACAGCTCGTCGGCGCAGAAGAAGCGCCGGGTGCCGAAGCGCTCCAGATTCTCCCGGCCGTATTCGTCGGCGATATCGATGATCTCGGCGGCGGTGGCCGCGTCCACGGGCCGGAGCTTAGCCAGGCCCTGGCGGTATTTGGTGATGCCCACCGGCACCAGAGAGCAACTGGAAAACTGCATCTCCGTCAGGTCCCGGAGGGTCCGGCGCAGCTGGTCCCCGTCGTTCCAGCCGGGGCACACCACGATCTGGCCGTTCATCACGATCCCCGCCTTGCAGAAGGCCCGGATATAGTCCAGGGACCGCAGGGCGTTCTTATTCCCCAGCATGGTGCAGTGGAGCTGTGGGTCCGTGGTGTGAACGGACACGTTGATGGGGCTGATGCGCAGGTCGATGATCCGCTGGGCCTCCCGCTCCGTCAGGTTGGTCAGGGTGATATAGTTGCCCTGCAGAAAGCTCAGCCGGGCGTCGTCGTCCTTGAAATACAGGGTCTTTCGCATACCGGGGGGCATCTGGTCCACGAAGCAGAAAATGCAGTGGTTGGCGCAGGAGCGCATTTCGTCCATCAGAACGGTGTCGAAATTCAGGCCCAGGTCCCGGCCCTCGGGCTTGCGCAGGGACACGGTCCGCACGGCGCCGGAGGGCTCCCGCAGCTCCAGGCGGCAGTCGGTATCGTAGCCGTAAAAGCGATAGTCCAGCACGTCGATGATCTCGTGGCCGTTGATGGTCAGCAGCTGCTCCCCGGCGGCGATTCCGGCCCGCTCTGCCGGGCTGTGCCGGTCCACGGAGGTGATGATGGTGCTCATGTGTTGTTCCTCTTTAGCTCTGGCGGCATAATACCACAGTTTATCTAAACTATTATACCCAAGTTTTCCCGGTTTTGCAAGACCGATTCCGGTCATTTCTGCCGGGAAAAAATCACCCCTTTTCTTTTGACAAAATATACGCTATAATATGATTTTAGATTGACTTACACCGGGAGGGAATCATATGTCCTCACAGCTGCTTGAGATATTGAACGGCGTGAAAACCATGTCCATTGTGGGCATGTGCAAAAACGCGGGAAAAACCACCATGCTCAACTGGATGCTGCACCATGACCGGCTCCGGGGGACCCTGGGGCTGACGTCCATCGGCCGGGACGGCGAGTCCACCGACGTGGTGACGGGCACGGAGAAGCCCGGCATCTTCGTCCGGGAGGGAACGCTGATCGCCACGGCCCGGGATATGCTGCGGCTGGGCGATGTGACCACGGAGATCCTGGCCACCACCGGCATCCCCACGCCTCTGGGCGAGGTGGTGATCCTCCGGGCCCGCAGCGCCGGAAACGTCCAGCTGGCGGGGCCGTCCATCACCAGCCAGCTGCGGGAGGTGTCCCGGATGTTTTTTGAGCTGGGGGCGGACAAGTCCATCATCGACGGGGCACTGGGCCGGAAATCCCTGGGAGCCCGGGCGGTGGCCGAGGGCGTGGTGCTGTGCACCGGCGCGTCCTATCACATGAGCATGGAAAAGGTGGTGGCGGACACCGCCAACATCTATCGCATCATGAACCTGCCCAAGGCGGAGACTCTGCCGCCGGAGGCGGAGGAGGGCCTGGAAAAGTGCCTGAAGGAGCACGGCGAGGCCCTGGCCCCCGGGGCGCTGACGGACTCCATGGTGGTGCCCCTGCTGCGCAGCGGCGTGCTGCGGGGCGGCCGCCTGGTGGTCAAGGACCCCAGCCGGGTGCTGCTGACGCCGGACACCCTGGATAAGCTCCGGACCCGCCAGGTGCGGCTGGAAACCGCCGAGGCCGCCCGGACCCTGTGCGTCACCATCAACCCCGTGTCCGCCTACGGGTGGAAATTCGACAAGGACGAGTTCATGGCCCGGATGAAGGAGGCCGTGGACGCACCGGTCATCAATGTAAAGGAGGAGCTGGCATGATCCAGATTCGTTTTGAGGAGAGAGAGAAGATCGGCCTGCAATACATCCTGGAGAGCCTGCACGGGTGCAGTCCCTTCGGCCAGGAGCGCATCCGCCGCCTGCGGTACTATACCCCGGACGAGCGGCAGGAGCTGGAGCAGGAGCTGCGCAACGTGGAGCGGGCCGCCGCCCATGCGGAGGAGCTGAAGGACCTGTATGACCAGATCTGCGTGGTGCTGTGCCAGATGAAGGACATCCGGGGTTCCCTGCGCCGGTGCCGGGAGCTGGAGGTGCCGGACCATGTGGAGCTGTTCGAGCTGAAGGGCTATCTCCAGCGGCTGGAGACCCTGCGCCCCCTGTTTGAAAAGCTGCGGGACACGGCGGGCCTGACGGGCCTTGCCTTCCACGATCCGGCGGCGGCCCTGGCCATTCTGGACCCGGAAAACACCCGCAGCCGGGGCTTTTACATTCCCGATGCCGCCACCCCCAGACTCCGGGAGATCCGCTCCGCCAAAAAGCAGGTGGAGGAGCAGCTGTATCGGGCCCAGACCGATGCGGAGAAGGACGACCTGCGGCAGAAGCGGGTGCGCATCTGCGCCGAGGAGGACAGTGAGGAGATGAAGGTCCGCCGCTCCATGGGCGCGGCTCTGGCCCCCATGGCCGACGACCTGCTGGCCGATGCCGACACCGCCGGACGGCTGGACTTCCTGATCCAGAAGGCCCTGTTTGCCCACCGGTTCGGCGGCGTCCGGCCGGAGCTGACCGACACCGCCCTGGAGCTGACGGATATGATCAACCCGGAGCTGTGCGATCTGTTACAGGAGCAGGGCCGGGCCTTTGTGCCGGTGTCCATCTCCCTGGACCGGGGAGCGGCAGTGATCACCGGCGCCAACATGGGCGGCAAGTCCGTGGCCATGAAAACCGTGGCCCTGAACGTGCTGCTGCTGCAGGCGGGCTTCCTGGTCTGCGCCAAAAGCGCCCGGATGCCCCTGTTCTGGAGCGTGCATATGCTGTTTGACGATCTGCAGTCCATCCAGTCGGGCCTGTCCGGCTTCGGCAGCGAGATCGTCCAGTTCCAGAAGGCCCTGGCGGAGGTGGAGCAGGGCTACTCCCTGTTCCTGCTGGACGAGTTCGCCCGGGGCACCAACCCCGACGAGGGAGCCATCATCGTCCAGGCGGTGACCCGGTATCTCAACGACGTCAACGCCATCTCCCTGCTGACCACCCACTATGACAAGGTGGCCGAGCACGCCCGGGTCCACTATCAGATCATCGGCCTGCGGGACGTGGACCCCGAGCAGATCCGCCGGGAGCTGGCCGCCACCAACGAGGACGGCGTGGCCGTTATCGCCCGGCACATGAACTATGGCCTGTACCGGGTGGAGGGCCGGTCCGACTGCCCCCGGGACGCCCTGAACATCTGCCGGATGCTGTCGCTGAAGCCGGAGATTCTGGAGAAAATCGAACAGAGCTATTGACGCCTTCACAGGGGGAAATGTCCGCGCACGGCGGACATTTCCCCTTGTGCGTTCTGTCGCCCCCGGCGTTTATTCAGGAGAAACGGAGTGCGAAATTTTGTCAGATGTGCAAAAAAGTTATTGTGATTTCTGTCACAAATTCTATTGACAAATTCGAGGCCATCGCGATATAATGGGTGCAACAGAAGTTCATACTACAATCAATAGAGGCGCGGGCGACAGGGTACTGCTTCGCAGGGGACAGACATCCGGTATAACCGGAGCAGGAAGGGGCCGCCCGCCGAAAGGACAATGCCGGTCTGTGACCTTGCCCTTGGGGACGTCTGCGTAAGCGGCGTTACTGTCATGTTATCGTGTTTGTAACATGGAGCGCTATTGGTCAATGACCTTGACCGATAGCGCTCTTTTTATGCCCGAAGGAGCGCCGGAGAGAAGGAAGGCCTGTTTGCAGCACGGCTTCTGTTGAAGGCGATCCCAAAAAATCTGAAGGAGGAAAATACTTATGGAAAAGATGACTTCTCTGCTGCGTCTGCGTATGAGCGCCAAGGATGCTCATTACGGCGGAAACCTGGTGGACGGCGCACACATGGTGCACCTGTTCGGCGACGTGGCCACCGAGCTGCTGATCAAGTGCGACGGCGACGAGGGCCTGTTCTGTGCCTATGACAACGTGGAGTTCCTGGCTCCCGTGTACGCCGGCGACTACATCGAGGCTTATGGCGAGATCGAGAAGGTCGGCAACACCTCCCGCACCATGAAGTTCGAGGCCCGCAAGGTCATCGTGTCCCGTCCCGACATCAGCGCTTCCGCTGCCGACGTTCTGGAAGAGCCCATCGTGGTCTGCCGCGCCCACGGCACCTGCGTGACTCCCAAGGACTGCCAGCGCAAGAAGATCGAGAAGTAAGGGAGCGGCAGAAATGGAAAAGCTGATTATCACCGCTGCTATCTGCGGCGCCGAGGTCACCAAGGCGCAGAATCCCGCCGTACCCTACACCGTGGAGGAGATGGTCCGCGAGGCCAAGTCCGCCTACGAGGCCGGCGCCGCCATTCTGCACATCCATGTCCGCGAGGACGACGGCACCCCCACCCAGGACCGCGAGCGCTTCCGGGTGGTCATGGACGCCATCCGCAAGGAGCTGCCCGACGTCATCATGATCCCCTCCACCGGCGGCGCCA
>ENA-OZLH01000628-OZLH01000628.1-human-gut-metagenome-genome-assembly--contig:-NODE-628-length-18768-cov-5.718217_pt1 | contig 18768 bp, 12 predicted proteins | sample MGYA00244832_ERZ653776 | MGnify/ENA primary metagenome ERZ653776 (study PRJEB26926, sample SAMN06165218) | human gut metagenome | biome: ENVO:00009003; feature: ENVO:2100002; material: ENVO:00002003...
GCGGCATGGGCGGCTCCGGCTCGGTGGTGCGGATAGTCTGAATTTCAATGTCATAGGGAAGCTGGCTTTTCTCGCCGGGGTAGAACGCTACGGTTTCCGTGGTAAACTGCGGCTGCTCCGGTTTTGCTGCTTCCGGTGGTGTCTGTTCCGGTTGGGAAACTTCCGGCTCTTGAACGGAAATGGTCTGTTCAGCTTGTGCCCGTGTCCGGCTCTGCGCCTGCGCTTCCTCCAGAAAAACGGCGCGCAGCACGGGAGCGGCGTCCGGCCACAACAATCCGAGGGCGTGTACGCCCTTTTCCCCATGCACCTGCGCCTGAAAGCCGCTTCTTGAGGTGATGAAATCTGCCTCGGTGCCGTCCTCCAGCGTCATGGTGTCCGCGTCCGACGCGGCGAAAACGTTGGAAAGATACGCACCGATGGCGGCGTTGCCCCCGCCCTGCCGGAACAGCTCCCGCACCTCGTCCCGGATGTCAGGCGTGAGGATGCCGTTCATCAGGAGGTCGCGGAGGTCGTCGTTTCTGTTCCGTTCGGGAAGATAATCTGTTATGGCGGCGTTTCTCTCATCCCGGCGCAGCAGCCGTTCAAAATTCTCGCGGCTTTCGGCGCGGAATACGGGATAGCGGAGCGCAGGGTCACGAAGCTGCACATTGAGTGCGCCGACCTCCGTGATCTCAAAGGGTGTGTTGTCCAGATAGACGGTATCGCCCACGGCATACGGCGCACGGAAAATCATGTTTTCCTGTTCGTTTTCGGCAGTGATCTCCTTGACAGGTTGCGTCTGCTCCGCAGCGAAGAAATAGCCGGTGTCGAGGTAACGCTCAAAAACGGTGCGGTCTACGCTGACCGTTTCCTGCTCCGGGACGCTTGGCAGAGTGTACCAAACATTATCTTCGTCTACACGCTCGACCACCATCAGAGTATCCCGCTGTTCGGCTGCGGTGGAAGAAAAGCCGTCGCCCACGCGATAGGCATTCCCCAGCGGCGTTGTGAAAACCGACACGTCCGGCTCCATACCGCGGCTGCGCTGAATACTGGAGAGGTAGTCAATGGCGTTAGATTGCTCCGCGAAGCGAAGCACCTGCCCGCCCTCCTCATAGAAGCGGTCAAGGGCCGAGTCCCAGATGCCGGTAATGCCGCCCTCGTTGGGGTGCAGACGGATGGAAAAACGGTCCGGTGAGTCCATGTGCGCCGCCTGCGCTTCCTGCGCCGCGATCTGCTCCACATCCGCCATAACCTGCCGGACGAAGGGGCTGTTGCGATTAGCCTCCGCATCCACAATCTGCCCATTTACAATACCGCGTTCAGCAAGCGCTTCCCGGATGGCGATGGGGTCAATATTGTCAAAGTTATCCTGTTCCTGCTCGGTGTAGAAGTTGTCGGATTGAATGAGCTGCGCAATGCGCCGCTGCACCTTTGCCCAAGACAATACAACCGGCTCGGAATTTCCCACGGAGATTTGCAGCGGTTTAGAGGTATCCTTCAAGCCGTACTCCCGTGCCAGCCATGCGGCGGTATCCCTGTCGCGGGCGTGAGCCTTCATATAGCGGACAACTGCGTGCTTGCTTTCAATCCTGCCGTTCCAGCTCTGCAAGGCCGCGTCGATGTCCGCCTGCGTGACCTTGTAGGGCGAGGGCGTAACCGTCGTTGCCAGCGTGGGGTAAAGCTCGTCCAAAAGCTCCTGATGGAGCCGGTTGTGGAACGCGGGCATATCGAAATAGAGGCGCGTGAGCTGCAAATCCTCAGACGCCATGACGATGCGCCGGATTGCCGCCGCCCCCTCCAGATAGGCGTTCTGACGGTCGGAATTGCGGCAGGCGTTGAGAAATACTTCATCCTTGGAAAGCGCGTTGCCCACGCTCAGGCGGTATCGCCCGAACAGCTCCTGCACCGTGGGCTGCGGCGCATCGGCGGCGGGGTCGCGGAACACCCTCGTGCCGTCCGCGCCGAACTCCGCTTCATAAGCATTGATGGCAGCTTCGGCCTCATGGTCGATAGAGCGCAGCGTGTAAATGTGACGCTCACCTCTAAAGTCCGGCGCTTCGGCAATCGTCACATCATACTTATCGCGCAATTTCTCTACATACATCTCTAAATTGTGCGACGGTACACCGCACATCTCCACACGCCCGGCACCGGGGATACTGCGGGTGGTCAGATTCATATTCAGCAGCTCCGCCGCCTGCTTTGCGTCCTCGCCGTACATCTCAAAGAAATCGCCCACCTGAAACAGCACGAGGTTATCCGGGTGGGCTTCCTTTACGGCATTGTAGTCATTCCATGCTGCGCTTCGCTCTGCGGTCTGCCGCTGAAGCTGCTCGTACTGTGTCTTTTCCTCCGGGGTCAGGAAACGATCCTTGCGGATCAGCTCGGAGATACGGGAGGCAACCTTGCTCCATTTTAACTGCACATCGGGACAGTCCTGCTTTTTCAGGCTGATGCCCTTGCCGCTGTGATCCTCACCGCTGTGGGATGCGCCGGATACCGCGTGGGAGCGTCCCCCAATGCCGTATTCATCTTTCAGGAAATCCGCCTGCTCTTTGGGGCTGTGTTTCTCTTTGAAATAGGCGTAGATGCGCCCCTTGCTCCCTTCAACATTGCTGCCACGGGTCAGGGTCGCGGCGATCTCGTCCTCCGTAATGAACCGCTGCACGGCGGGGATCTCCGCCATTTCGGTGCGGTATTCCCTGCGGGACAGGGACAGCTCCCGCAAACCCTGCTCGATTTTGTCCGGCTTGTGGTGATGGAAGCGCAGCAGGCTCCTGTCCTCCCGGTAGTCGGATCGGAGCTGTGCAAAATCGTCCATGAGGACTTCGCGGAATGCAGGGTCTCTCAGCCGCTCGGCAAGCCGCGCCGTTTCCTCCGGGAAACCGCCGCCCCGCATATCCGACAGGCAGGAAAGATAGTCCTGCGCCCGCGCCTTTTCACTTAAATCCTGCCGGAGATACCAGATAGACTGCGCCAGCTCCGCGCGCTCATGCCCCGGCGCTTCCGCAAGCTCCACATTGGCGGCGTATTCGCCCTGCTCCAAAAGCAGCCCGATGCGCTCCGCCGCCTCCTGCCAGCTTACGACCTTTGCGGAGGTCAGGTATCTTGCCGCGTCCCCATTGGCGATGTGGATGCCGTCCTCGGCGTACCAGGCGGAATATCTGCCGTTTTCGGTGACGATGCCGTTGCCGCCGTGGAAGCTGCTTTGAAGAAACGCCGCGATTTCTTCCACGCTCTTGCCCTTGGAGAACTCCGTGGCGATCTTCATGCGGGCATAGTCGGCGTTGCCCTCCATGCGCAGAATGTGGTCGATATCCGACTGCGGGATGGACATGGAAAAAGCGGAGGGCGTGCAGCTCTCCGCTTCTGCGATATATGCGATTTGCTCTTCCTCCGTGGGGAACAGGCTCAGTTGATATGCCTGCGGTATCGGAGGCTGCGCCGGTTCCGCTTCCGGCGCGTCATTGGTCAGTTGTACACCAGCTCGCTGAGAATGATCTCCTCCGCCTGCGCCTTCAGGCTGTTCATCAGCCCCACCCATTTCATCTGGTCGCGGGCTTTCAGCTCCTCCGTCACGCCCGCCGACTTCATCAGCTCCGGCATCATCTGCTCCAATCTCCGATTCGCCGTCTCGTCGATCTCCCGCAGGTGCGGGAACAGCTTCTCCGACAGCACCAGACGGCTGTACAGCCCCGGTCTGTGCTCCTGAAGGTAGCTCCTGCGCAGTCTCCCGTACTTGCCCAGGGGTCTCGTGTCCTCCGGCGTTTCGCTCAGCGTCAGGTCGGGAATCAGGTAGTCCCCGTTCTTGGTGTAGGTCAGTTCTGTCATGGCTATGGCTCCTTTCCGCGAGTTTCTCGCGCTCGTAATTCTTAATGGTGACTTCGATCTGCCGCAGCACCTCTCCGTTGATCCTGCTCACCGCCGTGCCCAGCTCGGCGGCGGCTTCCGGGGTGTTGAAATCGAAGATGCTCAGGAAATCCTCATGCTCGAAGCGGTCGTCCGCTTCAAGCCCGCAGCGGGACATGAGCGAGTAGGCGATGCTGACGGCGGCGGCGCTTTGAAAGGTCGCTCCTACGTTAAATTCATCATATCCGTAAAGAAAGGAATCGTCAACGATGGCGAGGATATCCCGCTTATAGTCCCGCCAGTATTCCTCCGCAAGCTGAGACGCGATGCGCTCAAGCTGGTCGGGGAGCCCTCCTTTTCCGTCCACACCGTAGCGGCTTTCCAGCATGACGCTTACCGCGTTCGCGTGTTCCTCCCGGTATTCCCACAGATAGCGGCTCTTTGGAAATTCTCTGCCGCCCGTGTCCGACACGTCGAACACATACCGAAGCCTCGGCCTTTCGCCGCTGCTGTCGATGAGGGCGATGCCCTTGGAACCCCTGCGGACATACCGGCCCATCTTTTCGTTCCAGAAGTCGTACTCCGCGCAGGCGGTGGCGTCCGGACGCTGGGCGTGGATCATGACCTGCTCGGCGTAGGGGTATTTGTACAGCCTTGCGGCGGTGGTGAGAAAGCCCGTCCAGCCCCGGTAGCTGCCGGTGATCTGCCGCTGCGCCTCGTCCGCCATCTGCATATACGTTTGTAGCTTGCTCGGCATATTGCTCCTCCTTCATGGCATAAATTTAGAGCGCCCGGAACGGACGCTCTATGTAAGGGCGGTATATCCGAAAACGTCCCGAATCCTATGCATGAAACGGGACGCTTTCTCCTGTATGTCGATGTTCTATTTCCCGAAATCAGATTATTTTCATTTTTGGGAAATAGACGGCTGTTCTGCCAGCCAGTCCGCAATATCGATGATCTGAACGCCCTCATACTGGTACGCTTCATCTCTGATCCTGGCGAGTACCAGCTTCGGATAAGCGTCCTTGATTTGAAGAAGGGGGTTTACTTCGCGCTCAAAGGTTTTCTCGTCGCTGATGTTGTCTGAAACCTGAATATAGAGCTTTTCGTTGCGCTTGATGGCAACAAAATCTATCTCCTTCTTGTATAAGACCCCGACATAGACCTCATATCCGCGCCGAAGCAGTTCAATAGCAACGATGTTTTCCAGTACGCGCCCATAATCCAGATTCTTGGTTCCCAGCTTCGCATACCGGAAGGTGTGGTCGCTCAGATACAGCTTATCGCTGGATGCCAGATACTTTTTCCCCTGAATGTCATACCTGCGAACGCGATAGAAAGCAAAGGCATTGCACAGATACTGCATATAGTTTCCGACGGTCTTGTGGTTGATTTTATCCTTGTTGCCTGTGAGGGCATCCGCAATATTTCTCGCAGACGTGAGATTTGAGATATTGTCCATGAGAAAATCGACAATGCGGTTCATCAGGATCGGGTTGCGGATTTTATATTTCTGCCGTATGTCCCTGACGATCAATGTATCGAATACATCCGCGATATAGTCGTACTTGGCTTCCGGGTCTTGATAAAGGTACGATCCGGCCATGCCGCCCTCTCTCAGATACCGGGAAAAAGCGGCATACCTGTCCGTAAGGGAATAATACTCGCAGAACTCGCTGAAAGAAAACGGGAACACCTTCACTTCAAAAGTCCGACCCGTAAAGAGAGTGGCAAGGTCTGAACTCAGAAGGAAAGCGTTTGAGCCTGTAATATAGATGTCGAATCTTTCCTGCGCATGGAGGTTGTTGATGGTAAGCTCAAAACCCGGACACATCTGCACCTCGTCGATCAGAACAAAGTTCTGCTTGCCATCGACATAGGAGCTTTCAATATATTCGTTCAGGACATGGTAGTCCTTGAACTTCTCGTACTTTGTCAGGTTATAATTGATATGCACGATATTTGCGTCCGCGATATTTGCTTCTACATACCCCTTGAAAGCTTCCAACAGCTTTGACTTTCCGCTGCGTCGGACGCCTGTGACTACCTTGATGTCCGGCGTACCGATCACTCCAATTAGCTTCCGGAGATACATACCTCGGTCTATCAGTTTCATATTCATCACCTCTGCTCTTATTATACCCGTTCTATTTCCCAAAATCAATATTTTTTCGATTTTGGGAAATAGAATCGTGAAAGCAAAGCCGGAGCGACCCGAAGGCCGCTCCCGCCGCATCCACCTTATTCGTCCGTGTCAAAGTCCGGCACCATCTCCAGCTCCGCAAACTGCTCGTCGGTGATTTCGCCCAGCTTTTGCAGGGCGCTGTCGGTCAGCTCCCGCAGCCCGGCTTCGTCCTCGTCCAGATATCCGCGCATTTCGGTGAGGGCGGCAATCAGCCCGCTGCGGCTGTCGCTCTGGTAGATGCACATGAGGTTCATTTCATCGTTGGTAAAATTCATCATAGCAGCTCTCTTTCCGTGCGCTTTGAACGCGCTGTCTTTTTCGGCTCGTTGACGGGAGGACAGAGCTTTGCCAGCACGGAGGGCTTCTTCTCCTGCCGTGCTGCTTGCGCCTGTTCCCGGCGCGCCGCCTGCGCCAGCTCCATGAGGGAGACGGGCTTGCCGGACTTTGCCTGTTCCTCCAGCTCTGCCACGGTCTGCTTCGGCCCGTTGTTGATAACGCCGTCGATCATGCCGTAGTCGTCCTCCATGGCCATCTCCGCGTTTTTGAGATAGTTTTCCGGCTTTAGGAAGTCGGGCAGCGCCTTAAAACCCCATGAATCAACGTAATGACAGGATACCACGCCGTTCTGCTTCAGCGCCACGATGTCGCTGACGGACAGGCTGTGGCCGCGAAAATCCTCCGGGCGGCGGAGGTTGAAGGTCTCATACAGCTCGTCCAACCTGTCCTGCGTATCGCCCCTGCGGTCAAGGTTTCCCGCATAGACGGCGGCGTAATTTCCCTTTTCAATGGAAAGCCCCTTCTTCTCCAGATACTCGGCGTTCATAAAGCGGAGCTGCGCCGTATTATCATTATCCCGAAGCTGATAGATGGCAAAGCTGTCGGCGGTGTTGTCGAGGAACGCCTTTTCATAGTCCGGCGGTGCGAAGCGGTCTTTGACCGTCTCCCATTCGGAGGCTTCCACGCCGAAGACGCCGTCAAAGCTGCGGATATCCTCCGCATCGAAAGCCATGGCCTCGGTGTTGTCCGTATGAAGCATATACACGCTTACGTCCCGCTCCATGAGCTCCAGCGCACGGTCTTTTGTGAGCGGCAGCATATTGGAATCGGTGTAGCCGTAGGCGTTCATGCTCTCAACAGAAATCGCAGGGTCGGGGACGCAGCCATTGTCCGGCGCTGTGACCGGCTCCGGCTCCTGCACGGCGATCTCCTGCACCGGCTGGGCGGCAAGGCTCTCCGTCTCCTTATCCAGCCCGCGCTCCTTGCAGATTTCCGCGTAATGGCGGTCGATATCCGTAATCAGGGAGGATGAGGTTCGGTTGATGGTCTCCAGCGATGCGCGAAGCTCGGTCAACTCCCTGTCCTTTGCCCAGGTCGCCAGATACCCGAAGCTGTTTTCGCCTGTCTCAATGCCGTAATAGGCGCAGACGGCGAAGGAGATGCTCTCCGCCTGAATCTCCTCGGTGGCGCGGGAGAGCTTTGCCTTTTCCGGGTACTGTGCGTGCAAAAACTCCTTCACGGTCTGCTCGCCGCCCGTGAAGTTCAGCCCGTCCTCGCCCAGATACAGAAAGCCCTGCTCCGGCAGCTCAATGGGCGCTGCTGTGATGACAGAGGCGGCGTGATTGACGGTGACATGGCTTTCAAGCGTTACCGGCATACCCGGATCGTAATCCGAGCCGCGCAGGTCATACGCATACAAGCCCTCCGGCAGCTTATCCCGGTCGATGCGCCCGTTGGAGAACAGCACAGGCTTGCCGAACAGCTCGACCGCCTGATATTTTTCTCCGATTTCGTCCTTATTGTGGAGCTTGGAGTGGGCGATCTCATGGACGGCGGCGCAGACCGTCTGCACCTCGCTCATGCCTTCGCGGACAGCGATGAGCTGTTTGTCCACGGAGAAGTATCCGTCCATATTCTCCGCCAGCTTCTCAAAGCAGATGGGGACGGGCGCGCTGCGGCGCAGAGCTTCCATAAACACCTCGTAATTCTGCACATCCCCCGTAAGGTTCGCCGCCAGCTTCGGCAGGGGCTTGCCTGCGGTCTGCTGCACGTCGAACACCACCACGGGCTTGTACATGGGGATCTGCACCGTCTTTTCCTCCGTGATAATATCGCCGTTCTCGTCCCGCAGGGGAAGCTTGGTGTCGGGGTCTAACTTCTGCTGCTCGATTTTCTTCTTGAAGGGCGTGGGGGCGATGATCTTAATGCCCTTTTCGCCCTTTTTGACGCTCCTTCCGAACTGATCGCGCCATTTGTTGAAGCCCGCCACATGGGTGGCGTCGGGGCGCTGCATATAGATGAGCATGGTGTTGTTGACGCTGTACTTGTGAAAGCGGCTCATGGTGGCAAGGTACTGCCTGTATTTGTCGCTCTCAAACAGCTCCTTTATGCCCGTCTCAATGCTGTCGGTGATGTCCTTGAGCCGTTCCTTGTTGGTCTGTTTTTCAGCCATTTCGTGCATACCTCCTTTGGATCATGGTAAAAAAGCGGCTCCCGCAGAGGAACGAAACGCCCGTGCGGGAGCCTGCGAGGGTCATTTGGTAAAGTCCAGCTTATAGGAGGAACGCGCACCGTCGTCCTCCAGCACGATGAATGCGTCGTAGGTCTTGCCGGTTTTCTCGGAGTAGATACCGCTGGCGTAGGCGCGTCCCTGCGTCAGGAGCGAGGAAGCCATCTTCTTTGTCAGGCTGATCTTCTTGGCGGCAAGGAAGCGGTTGTCCCGCCACAGCCCGAACTTGCAGCTCCGTCTCTCGCAGAAATAGCCGTTTTTGCTCTCAGTGACCTCCGCGCCGCAGCGGGGGCATTTGCCCACAACGGGTCTGCCGGAGGGGAACAGTACCTCCGCGCCGTCCACAGGCGCAGCGTCCCGAACCAGTGCTGCGACCATATCGCGGATGCCGGCAAGGAACTCGTCCGCGCCCAGCTCGCCGCACTCGATCTCCTTGAGGCGGTGCTCCCATTCGGCGGTGAGCAGCGGGGACTGGAGCTGTTCGGGCAGCACAGTAATGAGGGAAACGCCCGCTTCGGTGGGAACGAGGCGTACAGTTTTCTTCGCCTTTCTGCGCTCTGCAAAGCCCGTGGCCACCAGCTTTTCAATGACCGCCGCCCTTGTCGCGGGAGTTCCCAATCCCTTTCTCTCGGCATCTTCCGGCATATCCTCCTTGCCCGCCGTCTCCATGGCCGACAAAAGCGTATCCTCGGTGAAGTGCTTTGGCGGGGTCGTTCTGCCCTCTTTGACCGCGCAGGAGGAAACGGAAAGCGACTGTCCCTCGGAAAGCTCCGGGAGGGCCTTGTCCGTAAGCTCCGCATCCGCATATGCTTTCCAACCGGGCTGCACCACAGTTTTTCCCTTGGCGGAAAAGGCATTTCCGCCGCAGTCCAGCCTTGCCTCGGTCTCCAGATAGACGAAGGGCGCGCTGACCGCCATAAGCACCTGACGGGAAACAAGGCGCAGGATTTCCCGTTCGCCTGCGAGCAAGGTTTCCAAGTCCGTTTCGCCCGCCGCCATCGTGGGAATGACGGCGTGGTGGTCGCTGACCTTTTTGCTGCTGCACACCTGCCCCGAACAGACGGCTGCGGGCGGCTCCGTGCCGCAGACGCCAGCACAGCACAGCGCCAGCGCGTTTACGCCGCCCTCCATATCGTCGGTGAGATAGCGGCTGTCGGTGCGGGGGTAGGTGCAGAGCTTCTTTTCATACAGGCTTTGCAGATAATCCAGCGTCTGCTGCGCCGTGTACCCAAGCAAGCGGTTCGCGTCCCGCTGGAGGGTGGTCAGGTCGTAGAGCGCCGGGGCTTTCTCCGTCTTTTCCGTCTGCACGACGGAGGTAACAGCGGCGGTTTTGCTGTTGCAGTCTCCGGCAAGCCGCTCCGCCTCCGCCTGCTCCTTCATGCGCCCGCCTGCGGCGGAGAAGCCGTTAAAGTCCAGATGGACGGTATAGAAGCTCTCCGGCTGAAAGGCGCTTATTTCCGCTTTCCGCTGCACCAGCAGCGCAAGCGTGGGCGATACCACGCGCCCCACGTTCAGGGTGCGGTGGTACATCACGGAAAACAGGCGGGTGGCGTTGATGCCCACCAGCCAGTCCGCCTTGCTGCGGCAGAGGGCGGAGGCGTAGAGGTTGTCGTACTCCGCGCCGTCGCGGAGATTGTCAAAGCCCTGAAGAATCGCTGCATCCTCCATGGAGGAGATCCAGAGCCGCTTTACGCGCTTGCGGCAGTTGTTGAGATTATACGCCGTGCGGAAGATCAGCTCGCCCTCGCGCCCGGCGTCGCAGGCGTTGACGACCTCGCAAACGTCCTCCCTGTGCATGAGGGCGCGCAGAGTGTTCATCTGCTTCTGCTTGTCCCGCGCCACGGTGTACTGCCAGCTTTCCGGCAGAATGGGCAAGTCCTCCCTTCGCCATTTGCCGTACTTTTCATCGTAAGCGTCCGCATCCGAAAGCTCCGCAAGGTGTCCGAAGCACCAGGAGACGATATAGCCGCCGCCCGAAAGAAAGCCGTCCCCGCGTTTGCCTGCGCCAAGAACGGCGGCGATGCTCCTTGCCACGGAGGGCTTTTCACACACAACCAATCGGTATCCGTTCATATTCCTTTATTCCTCCTCATCGTTGATATCGAAATCATCCGTCGCATCCCAGCCCTTTGCCCGCAGGAACTCCTTGCGCAGGGTGTTGTTCCCGCAGTCCTCGATGGCCTTCTCCACAAACAGGTCACAGTTTGCGTAGCTGTATTCGTCAAAATAGTATTTGAAGTCGTAGTAGATGGATTTGACGGGCTTGGGGGTGCGGAGCAGCGCCTCCGCGTCCCCGCAGCCCGCTTCCACGGCTTTTACGATCTTCTGCCGGATGAAGTATTCAAAGGCTTTCTTGCCGCCCCGGTATCCGGGCTTTTGGGAGAGCGTCTGCCGAATGAAAAGCGCCTGCTCGAGCTTCATGATCCGAATAAGCCGCTCGCGGGGAGACAGCTCCATGGGCGATTCTGTGCTGACAGTCTGTGTCACTTTTCTTCATCCTCCCCGGCGTCCGTCTCGTCCTCGGCTTCAAACTCGTAATCCTCATCTTCCTCGTCCTCGCCGTAGTCGTAATCGTCCAGATCGTCCGCCCCACGGGTGTCGGCCTTGGGCTTGCGGAGCTTGAACCAGTACAGCGCACCGCCTCCGCCCAGCAGGAGCAGGAGGACGACCACAACAAGCCCCGCGCCGCCGGTACTCTTTTCGGGCGCGGTCTCCGCAGGCTCGGCGGGCTGGGGCGTAATTTCTGCGGCTTGCTCCTTACCCGCGCACTCGCTCATATTGGTTCTGCACACCTTGCAGCCAGTGTTGATCTTGCCAACGGCGCATTTGTCCGTGCAGGAGCAGGCGGGGACGATGCTCTCGCCGTCCTTGGTCAGCGCCAGCAGGTCGGCCTCGTCCACAAGATTCAGGAAATGGACGTTCTCATTGCCCTTATCATCCCGGTCGATGATGAGATAAAAGGTATTGCCGCCCTTGGTCGTCACGGTGATGAACTGCTTGCCTGCGCCGAAAGCGGAGCCGATGTCGTCCATGAGCGTCAGGTTGCCGTCCGGGGTCAGGGGCGCGGAACCTCCGGCAGCGGCGTAATATTGCAGCAGTATCTCCAGCAGTCCCGCAGTATCCGTGTCGTTCTCACCGCCTCCCGCAGAGGTGTTGAGAACCTCAAGGTATTTGCCGTATACATAGCCGGTCTGCTCCGGCACGACCACCTTGTACCAGCCGTTGCTTTCCTCCAGCACCTTCACCTCCGCGCCGTTGAGCAGATGCCCAATCACAGTGTAGTCCGTGCCGGGGCCGGTGCGCAGATTCAAATAGGTGCGGACGTTGACCACCTTTCCGGCCTGCTCCCGTTTGGCGGGAAGCGTCCAGCTCCGATCCCCGATGGTCACGGTATGGCTTCCGTCCGCATTTTCGGTCACAAGCACGGTCAGGGTCTGTCCGTTTGGGGTCTGCTCACCGGTATTCGTATTCTCCGGCTGTGTAGTTGCAGTTGGGGTTTCCATGGTCGGGTCGCCCATTGTTGAATCGACCATATCGCCGCCTGCATAGGCCGTAACGGAAAAGACCGTCATGCAGAGCACGACGGCCATTATCACGGCAAAAAATCTCCATTTATTCTTCATCCATAAATTCCTCCGTTTTTCTGTATTCGTCGGGCAGCGCCGCCGTGGGACGCTTTTCCAGCATCGCCATCAGCGCCGCGAGCTGCTCGATGGTCAGCCCGTTCTCGCGGACGATGCCCACAATATCCGTGTTTTCCAGCTTCAGAATCTGCTCGTCCAGGGCTTTGAGCCGTGCGGTCAGCGATGTGAGCTTTTCCGCCAGCTTCTCGCGCTCCTGACGCAGCTTTTCAAGTCGCGGGTTCATAACATCCTCCTTTTAGCGTTGATATGGTTGTTGTTAAGGTAATCTGCCAAACTGGAGAAAATGGCTTCGCCAGTAGCTCGTGTCGATGGAAGCGTAGTGAATGGGGTCGCCGCAGTGGAGCATCCTGTTATTGCCCACATAGATGCCCACATGGGACGCGCCTGCGGTGTCGTAGGTCTTTTCAAAGAAAATAAGGTCGCCCGGACGGGCGCTTTCCGGGGAGACGTAGGCGCACATGCCCCGCAGACCCTCCGCGCCCAGCCTGCCGAAGCTCCAGTGCAGGCCGCAGTTGTTGTAGACATACGAAACGAAGCCGGAGCAGTCGAAGGAAGTGTCCGGCGAGCTGCCGCCCCAGACGTAGGGGTAGCCCAGATACTTTTCCGCTTCCTTGATGATGGCGGCGAACTGCTCGTCCGCCAGCGCCTCCGGGGGTATCTCGTACTTCTCATACTGGGTGTGGTAGTACCGGTTCACATACGGGGAGCCGGGGAACAGGTCGGGGCGGTTGCCCAGCACGCTCATATACACGGCGTACATGGAGAGCTGATCGTGGGACATGATATGCACCGGCACATGGGAGAGGTTGAAATTTTCCAGCTCCACATGGCAGATATACCAGGTATAGGGAACCTCCGCCTCGTACTCGTAGCTTTGCAGATTGCCGTTTTCGTCGGTGTAGTAGCCGATATGCGTTTCGGTGCGGTATCTGGTTTCCGTGGCGACGGTTTCCGTTAAGATATACTGCTTTTCAAACAGCGTCTCCAGAATCCCGCCTATTTCGTCAATCGTCCATTCTCCGCCCTTGAGGGCGGTAATCATGGAAATGAGCACATAGGGGTCGTGCTCAATCTCGTCCAGGTTGAAGTGGTACTCGTCGTAATCGTGGGTGCTTTCGTAGCTGTTCAGGTATTCCCGCAGCTCGTCCTCCATGGCGCAGTAGGCGGCTTCCGCTGCCAGCATATCCGCATCCTCCAGCGGATAGGTGGAGGCCGCAATGCCGGACACCCCGCCCTGAAACAGCGTGGAGCAGGAGGAAATGCAGGTCATGAGCAGCAGTATCGCGGCGGCGACGCCGCCCGCAATGAGAAAGCCCTTCTTGTGCCGGACAAAAAAGCTGCCGAGTTCCTTGCTTCCCTCGGCGGCGCGCTTTGCCGCCTTTGCGGTGGTCTCGGACGCTTTGACGGTATTCCTCGCGCCGTTCCCCGCTTTTGCGGCGGCGTATTCCTTTTTAATGGCCTGCTTCTGCCGCCAACGGGAATAGGGATTGGAAGCCCTGCCGTATTCCTGCTCGTACTGTTTGTTCAGCGCCTTGAGATTGGCTTTGTCTGCGGCGGCTTCCACCTTGTCCGCCCTGCGGTAGGGCTTTTCCGCATGGGAGCGGTGCGCCGATTCCGCAATGCGCCAGGTGCGCTCCGCCGTCTCGGTCAGGGTGTTCGCCGCCTCCGTGCCGGGGTTGTCGCCGCCCTCCTCCCGCAGCTTGCGGTGGACTGCGCTGCGGACGGTATCCAGCGGCGCTTTCCTTGCGGCGTGCGCCAGCTTGGAGGGCGGACGCTTTTTGTCCGCCTCCTCAAAGAAAAGGCGCGTCGTGACCTTGCCGCTCTCACTGTCCACAACGCGCTTTTTGACCTTAACGGTTTTCCTGGGAATTTTCGCTTCGGCCTTTTCCAGCTTAACCGCCGCCCTGTCCGCCTTGCGGACAGCTCGTTCCAGCTCCGGCAGGGCGCGTTCTTCCTCGGTAAAAATCAGCCTTGGCGAGCGTTTTGCCATATTCATCACCTCCTGATGGGACTGCTGATGGATTAAAAGCGTTATTCAAACAGAATTTCATCCGTTCTCTCCAGAAAATGCCGCTTGCCCGCCGGGGTGATGAGGGTATAGTGTCCCAGCTTGCCGCGCTCGGTGTAGAAGTCCCTCACCAGAAACAGACCGGCGCTCTTTTTGACCGCACGGGGAAAGAGCTTGCGGTTCTTGTCCCGGAACAGATACTTCTTTTCCTCCAGATACCGGGTAAACTGCTTTTCGGGAACGCCCAGTTCCTTGGCGGTGGTGCGGATATTGGTGCAGTCCGCAGGGTCAACAAAGGCGTCGTAATACTCCGCCTTGGGTAGGGCAAGACGGAGACGGCGGTTCAGCTCCCGGTTTCGGGCGTTTTCGCTGCGCAGGCGGTTCAGGTACTCCGGCACGGCCTCGGGGTGCGCCTCCAGCGCATCCAACAGATTGTCCGTCATATACGCGCCGTGCTTGCGGATGGAGGGAATGACCTCATGGGTGATCCAGCGCTTGAAGGCTCTCGCTTCCGGCTTTTTGGAACAAAGGATCAAATGATAGAGTCCGGCTTCACTTACTGCATTTATTTCAATCGTCTTATCGGCGTTCTGGGGGTGGGGTACTTCAAGTAACCCACCTTCATCCGAGTCCAATCTGGACATTGCGCGCGTAACCTGGTTCAATCCGAGAGCTTTGCACACATCAACCGCAACAAACCAAGGAGCTCCGTCTTTCAGCACGGAACGTACCCGACCAAAATCTGCGCTTTCAAAAATCATAAGGTGGTTATCCATATTCTTTTCTACTTCCTTACACTGTAATTGCGTCCTTCGATTCCTCCCCGGTTTGTTCGGAGAGGTCGGACAATTTTGTCGTGATGATTTTATACAGCTCCGTATCCTTGGGGAAGCGGTCTACGAAGGGCAGGATCACGCTGCCGTAGAACAAAAGCCCCTCGCCCTCGGCGGATTGGGTCACATACGAGAGCTGATGGGGCGAGATGTTAAGCTGCTTCGCCAGAATCTGCCGGTCGCCGGAAGCCTGGTTGAGCATATACACATAGTCGGAGTTTTCAAAGATGTTCTCCACCTCTCGGCTGGAGAGCAGGTCTTTGACGTTCTGCGTGATGCCCGTGGGAACGCCGCCCCACTTGCGGAATCGCTTCCATATCTCCACCGTATACGCGGCGGTCTGCTCCTCCTTCAAAAGAAGGTGCATTTCGTCGATATAGTAGCGGGTGGACTTGCGCTGCTCACGGTTGACGGTGACGCGGTTCCACACCGCGTCCTGCACCACCAGCATCCCGATCTTCTTTAACTGCTTGCCCAGCTCCTTGATATCGAAGCTGACCACGCGGTTTTCGATATTCACGTTGCTGCGGTGGTTGAACACGTTGAGGGAGCCGATGACGTAGATTTCCAGCGCCGTGGCGATATACTGCGCTTCCTTTTCGTCCTGCCGCCTGAGTTCGTTATACAAGTCCTCTAAAATCGGCATCTTTTCCGGGCGGGGGTCGCTCAGGTATTCCCGGTAGACAGAGCGCACACAGCGGTCGATGATGGTCTTTTCCACCGGCATGAGGCCGTCCTTGCCGCCCACGATCAGCTCGCAGAGGGAGAGGATGAAGTCGGATTTCAGGCTCAGCGGGTTTTCATCGTCGCTGTAATTCAGGTTCAAATCCATGGGGTTCAGGTAGTCGGTGGAGGTGGGCGAGATCTTCACCACCTGCCCGTGCAGGTGCTCCACCAGCGGGCCGTACTCCGCCTCCGGGTCGCAGATGATGATATCGTCGTTTGTGACGAGGAACACGTTGGCGATCTCCCGCTTGGCGGAGAAGGACTTGCCGCTTCCGGGCGTGCCCAAGATCAGCCCGTTGGGGTTTTTCAGCAGCTTTCTGTCTACCATGATGAGGTTATTGGAAAGGGCGTTCAGCCCGCAGTAGAGGGCTTCCTTGCCGTCCTGAAACAGCTCCTGGGTGGTAAACGGCACGAAAATTGCCACGCTGGAGGTGGTCAGCCCCCGCTGGATCTCGATCTGGTTCAGCCCCAAGGGGAGGCTGCTCATGAAGCCCTCCTCCTGCTGGAAGTCCAGCCTCGTGAGCTGGCAGTTGTACTTCTGGGCGATGGAGCCCGCCTGAAAGACGTTGTTGCCGAGGCGCTGCCTGTTGTCCGCCACGTTCACCACAAGGAAGGTCAAAAGGAACATACGCTCGTTGCGGCTTTGCAGCTCCTGCAAGAGCTTTTTCGCCTCCGTGCCGTAGGTGGCAAGGTCGGAGGGGATAATATCCATATCGTAGCCGGAGCGCACCGCCTTTTTCTGCTCCTCAATGGTCATCTTCTGCAAATCGGTGATCTTGCGCTTGATGGTCTTAATGGCCTTCACCTGATCCACGGACTGGACATGCATACTGACGATGAGGGAGCTTTCCATATCGAGAAAATCCGCCAGCATCCGGTCGTTGAGCTCCGGCGCTAAAATCTGCAAGAAGGATACGCAGCCGGTTTTGCTGCCCACGCCGAAGCTGCTGCCGGTCTTGAACTCGAAGGCACTGGGCGCGATGAAGTCCTTCACTGACAGCCCGGAGGGAGCCAGCCAGTCCCACGAAAAGCGGAAGGGCTGCGGCTCGTCCATGTGGAGCATCCCGTGCAGCAGGCGCAGGCGCTCCAGCCCGTTCAGGCTCTCCGCCTGCACGCCCAGACGGCGGAAGTTGTTGAGGATATCCGTCTCGATGCGCTCCAATCGGGGCTTTGCCGCTTTCAGGCTGTCCGCCTCCACGCCGAAGGTCAGGTACTTGGTCTTAATAAGCCCGTTGTTGCCGCGGGCAAGCTGGCTTTGCAGCATCCCGGTGTATTCGGTGCGGAGCTTGTCGAAGCAGTCGCCCTGCAAGGGGATGGCGATGCGCCGGGCGTAGGTGTCCCGCGTGGCGGAGAGGTTGATGAAGGAGAGCTGGAAGCGGATGGAGGAATCAAAATAGTTGAGGAAATCGCACCAGCCGTCGAAAATGGCGGTCTTGTCCTCGTTCTGGTTGAGCTGATAGTTGATATCCTGAAACTGCACGGTTTTCGTGTAGTAATTGTCCGTCACGCGGCACACGCCGTCGGGGTACATCCGCTGAAAGGGGATGCTGTCCTGGGCGGACTTCTTTCGCTTATCCTGACGCTTTGCTCTTGCAATCGCCGCGTCGATCTGCTTTCGCTCGGCTCGTGTGAGCTTTCTTGCGGGGGTTTTGTTTGTGGACAATCGCGTAGACCTCCTTATCCAAAATATCCTGCCGGTTCAGCAGGTCGTAGAAATTGTTCGTCCTGTATGGGCGCTGTTTGGGGCGCAGAAAGCATACCTGCACGATGTTGCGGATGAGCTTCTCCGGCGGCTGACCGTTCTTTTCGTACATGGCCAGCAGGAAGAAGGGCAGCATGACCAGCATCATGCAAAGGGCCGCCGCGCTGCTGCCGATATGGCCCTTGAGCAGAAAGAAAAGCGGTACGCCGATGAGCGCGCCGCCGCCAAAGCACAGAATCTGCCGTTTTGTTAAATTGAACATGACCTTGGTTTTCACCGCGTTCAAGTCCTTGGGTACGGGAACGTATGCCAAATTTCATCACCTCCGTCAGTGGGCGTGGAACAGGCTCCTGGCAAGGGAGCTCGTCTTAAACAGCGTGAAGCACAGCAGCACCGTATACCCCATGCACGTCCATATGGCTGCCGAGACGCTGCTCTCCACCACGATGTTCTGGATCAGCACCGCGTAGATCGCCACGCAGACGATGATGAGGAAGCCCTGAAACCCCAGCGCCAGCAGGCTTCTGAGGTAATTCTGGCCCATCTGCCCCCATTCCCGGTTGGCCATGGTCGCCATGGGGATGGGAGCGATGGAGGTCACGCAGTAGATCTCGATCATCCTGCCGTAGCAGATGATGAAAATGCAGATGGTCAGCGCCCACATGGAAAGATGCACGACCACGGACTCCAGCCACAGCCCCAGCAGCGACCAGACCTCCATTTCCGCAAGCGCAGCTTCAAATCCCGCGATATGCTCGTTAAACGTCAGAGACGTGTCCGATATGATGATGCCCGACGCGCTGTTGACAACGCTCTGAGCCGCTTCGAACACGCCCATGACGATGTTCCATGTGTTGGTGACGATGAGCACGGCGCAGGCGGTCTTGAATATCCATTTGAAGAACATCCATGTGTCCACGTCGTGCATATTGTTCTTTTCCGTAATGAGCTGAATCAGCTCCAGCGTCATGACAAATGCCAGGATCACGCCCGCGATGGGCAAAATCACATTGTCCGACAGCGTTCGGATCATGCCGTAGACGCCGCTGTTCCAGCCCTGGGGCGTAGCGCCCACCTGTCCGGCGATGCCCGCCACGCGGCTGTTCACGTTGTCAAACAGCCCGTTCACGTTGTCCATGATGCCGCTGACCAGCAGTTCCTTCAGCCATTCGGTGAATTTCTGCCATATCAAATCCAATGGGCTTTACCCTCCTTTCCCGCAGCGCCCGCCCTGGGGGCGGACGCCGCGAAGGATTTGTGCGGGCGATTAACCGAACAGGCCGGAGAGCAGGGGAACGAGGATGACGCCGATGAGCGCCACGCCGCCGCC
>ENA-OZLH01000634-OZLH01000634.1-human-gut-metagenome-genome-assembly--contig:-NODE-634-length-18598-cov-7.532600_pt1 | contig 18598 bp, 11 predicted proteins | sample MGYA00244832_ERZ653776 | MGnify/ENA primary metagenome ERZ653776 (study PRJEB26926, sample SAMN06165218) | human gut metagenome | biome: ENVO:00009003; feature: ENVO:2100002; material: ENVO:00002003...
AGATCATGCCTAGTCTCGTGGGCTCGGAGATGTGTATAAGAGACAGCCTTCGACCACGTGGTCTTCCGCCGCACCGAGCCGGACGCCGAGCCGGCGGATTACAGCTGCATCACCGGCAAGGTGCTGGAGCTGACGCTCCCGCCCCAGCTGGAGGAGATCAGCTCCACCCGCATCCGCGAGGCGGTGGATGCCAACCGCGACATCTCCAACCTCATCGATCCCACGGTGCAGGAGTTCATCTATCGCCGCGGCCTGTACCTCCGCGAGCCCCAGGACAAGCCCGTTCTCCGCACCGAGGACCTGAGCTTCCTGCCCGCCTCGCCGGAGACGGCGGAGAAATTCCTCCGCACCATGCTCTCCGTGCCCACCGCTGCGGCGCTGCGGACGCAGATCGAGAGCCGCGGCGACGACGTGATGGTCTGCCGGGACACCGACGGCACCATTCTGGGCGCGGCCAGCTACGCCTGCCTGGACTCCGCCCGCCTCTTCGCCCGCCTGGGCGACCCGGCCCTCTCCGGTCTGGTCCGCCAGAACGCCGGCGGCCGCACCCTGCTCATCAGCGGGCTGTTCGTGCCCCGGGGCGAGCGCCAGAGCGACCTCTGCCAGCTGCTCATCACCGAGGTGCTGACCCTGGCCCTCAGCCGTGAGTTCACCTATGCCCTCTACCTTCCCCTGGAGGGCGCCGTCTCCGGCTACGGCCGCCAGCTGCTGACGCTTCAGGGCTTCGTCCCGGCTGGTGACAGCACGGACGCCCTGGCCGTGGATATGCGCTGCCCCATCGTCCTCAGCCGCAACGTGGACACCGCGGTGAAGGCGCCCTTCAGCTCCTCGCCCCGGGTGCTTGCCGCCATCGCCGCCGCCCACCGCCGCCTGCAGGCGGCGCTGACAAAGCTGCAGCCCGGATCTCTGGTGCTCAGCCTGTCCGCCGGCGTCATCTACCACCGGCTGCTCCAGCGTATCACCGGCCGCAACGGCGTCCCCGCGGAGCCCACAACGCCCCGCGTCCTCGGCCCGGATATCTGCGTCCCCTACGGCAAGATCCTCCGCGGCGTGGCCGTGCCCAACACCGTCACCAAGACCCTGCGTACCGACAAGGTCTACGAGCCGGACCTCAGCACCTATTCCATCGAAGCCTACCCGGACTACTCGCCCCTGCCCGACCAGGTCCGCACCATCCACGCCTTTGCCCGCCCCGTCATTCTCGTGGACGATATGCTCCACGACGGCAAGCGTATCCGCCGCCTGGCCCCGCTGCTCGCCGAGACGAACACCCCCGTGGACCAGGTGCTGGTGGGCTACCTCACCGGCATGGGCCGCGATCTGATGGAGCAGCTGGGCTACGACGTAGACGCCATCTACTACCTGCCCAACCTGCGCCTGCGCTTCGTCGAGTCCACGCTCTATCCCTTCATCGGCGGCGACACCGTCCGCCGCAGCGAGGCCCTGCCCGGCGGCCTTCAGCCCGCCGTCAACCGCATCCTGCCCTACGCCGCCCCCGAGTACACCGGCATGGACGACGAGACCGCCTGGGAGCTCTCCCTCTGCTGCCTCGAAAACGCCCGCGACATTCTTCTGGCCCTCGAGACCGAGTTCCGTTCCCTCTACGCCCGCAACCTCACCCTCAGCCGTCTCGGCGAAGCGGTCATCCTGCCCCTCTGCCCCGACAAGGGCGGCTGCATGACCTACGATCTCTCCCGCGCCGCCAGCACGTATCTTGAGGGAGATATAGAGCTCCTGAAACGTATGCGCCCCAGATAAAGGCACATCTTTTGCGCCAATACTTCGTTGCGTCGGCTTGACGTACACACGGTACGCCTGCGCCTCCGCGCCTCGTCTTGACACAAAATCTGAACCTTTATCAAGACTGTGCGGCACCGCCTCGTCATCGGCAGGACGCAAAATCCATCGCTTTTACGGGCATGACGTGTGCCGTCCCGCTATCGCAGGACGAAAAATCCGGCACATTCTCTATTCCTCAAGGGGGGGGGCCTGCGCCTCCGCGCCTCGTCTTGACACAAAATCTGAACCTTTATCAAGACTATGCAGCGTCGCCTCGTCATCGGCAGGACGTAAGATCCGGCACATTCTCTGCTCCTCAGGGGGCCTGCCGTGGCGTGAAATTTGCGCGTCAGCACCCCGCCGGAGGCAAAAAGATAGAAACAGGAGAAGCTACTATGATCGATCTCAACGATACCAACCTGCCGCGCATCCCGTCTAAGTGCCGCGTCACCCTGCTGGCCCTGGGCGATGTGGGCAGCACGCTGCTGATGGGCCTGCGGCTCATGGGCGGCGACGTGATAGGCTCCATCGGCATCTGCGACGTGCGCCCCGGCGTTTCCGACCGCTGGGAGTTCGAGCTGAACCAGATACAGTCCCCGGACGGTGCGGCGCTGCCCCCGGTGGACATCATCGCGCCGGAGCAGCTGTTCGACGGCGACGTGTTCCTGTTCTGCGCCTCCCGGATGATCCCGGATACCTCCGTTACGGCGGGGGATGTCCGCATGGCCCAGTACGGCCTGAACCGGGAACTGGTGTCCATCTACGCCCGCATGGCCCGGGACAGGCGGTACAGGGGCCTGTTCTGCGTGGTCAGCGATCCGGTGGACCCACTCTGCCGTGCCGTCCTGCGTGAAAGCGGCCTGTCCCCGGCCCAGGTCCGGGGCTTCGGCCTGGGCGTCATGCACGCCCGCGCCCTGTACTACGCCCGGAGGGACCCTCGCTTCGCGTCCTACCTCACCGAGGGCCGCGCCTTCGGCCCCCACGGCGAGGACCTGGTGCTGGCCAACTCCGTGGCGCATTACGACGACGCCCTGTCCCGCGAGCTGACGGATAAAGTCGCCCACGCCAATCTGGAGATGCGTAAGCTGGGCTACAAGCCCTATGTGGCCCCGGCCCTGTCCTCCGGCGCGCTGAGCCTGCTGGCCCTGCTGCGGGGGCAGTGGCATTATTCCTCCGTCTACGACGGCCAGGTGTTCATGGGATGCCGCAATCGTCTGACCCCCGCCGGCATCGAGACGGAGCCGCTGACCCTGCCGCCCGCCCTGCAAAAGCGTATCGACGACACCCGCGCCAAGCTGAACGCCATAGAATAACGGAGGTATCCGCCATGCTCACCGTTCTGCTCCCCGAAAACGACCGCAGCCCCGCCCTGCGGGACCTGCTGGCGCCCCTGCTGCCCCCGGGCAGCGAGCTCCGCGACCCCGATGACGGGTTGGAGGACCTGGCCGGCCGCCGTTTGCTGTTCGCTGTGGCGCTGGATGAGGGCGGCTGCAATATGGCCTATTACCGTATGCTTTCCCGCCTGCGCCGCAGCACCGATCTGCTGGAGGGCAGTATCGGCGCGTGCATCGTCACCGGCGTGGGCGAGTTCTACACCAAGGATGTGGCCCGGGACATGGTCTTCGCCGCCAACCAGGCGGGCTGCGGCTTCCTCGGCCGCCCGCTGGTGGAGGCCACCGGTTCCCTGCGGAATTTCCGCACCCAGGCCCAGATCGGCGGTACCGATGAGGTCACGGCCTTCCATGCCGCCGTGGCGGAGCTGCTCTCCCGCCTGAACGGCTGGGAAAAGCCCGCCCCCATCCGCCATGTGCTGGCTCTCCACGCCTCCCAGCGCGCCACGTCCAACACCCTTGCCTTGTGGGAGCTGGTGAAGGCCGGTCTTCCGTCGGACCTCGGCGTGCAGGAGATCTGCCTCCGCAACGGCACCATGGCCGACTGCAACGGGTGCAGCTATACCGCCTGTCTCCACTTCGGCGAGCAGGGCGGCTGTTTCTACGGCGGTCCCATGGTGGACGAGGTCTATCCCGCCGTGCGGAAATGCGACGCCCTGGTCATGCTCTGCGCCAACTACAACGACGCCCTGGCTGCCAATCTGACCGCCTGTGTCAACCGGCTCACGGCCCTGTTCCGCCAGACCCGTATGTACGACAAGCGGATCTTCGGCCTGATCGTCTCCGGCTACTCCGGCGGCGACCTGCTGGCCCGCCAGCTGATCTCCGCCCTGAATATGAACAAGTCCTTCTACCTTCCGCCCCGCTTCTCCCTGCTGGAAACGGCCAATGAGCGCGGCAGCCTTGTGAAGCTGCCGGGCATCGAGGCGCAGGCGGCGGCCTTCGCCCGGCACATCGCGGAGAGCTGAATAACCCCGCCGCAAACCGGGGAAAATACTTCCATCAATCAAAAGGAGGTGTGTTCCATGCAGGCAATGGTGTTGGAAAAGGCGTGCATCCAGTGCGGACTGTGCGCGGGGCTGTGCCCGGAGGTGTTTGCGCTGAACAGCGGCGAGCCCGCCCGGGTGACGGTGGACCCTATCCCGGACGCGCAGAAGATCGGCGTGCAGGAGGCGGCGGACAGCTGTCCCGTGGCCGCCATTCAGGTAACGGCGTAAAAATCCCCGGAAATGCCGCAAAAACCACTTTACAACGGTGATTTTCTGTGGTATCATCTCAAAGTACGCGCTAAGCGCGTCCGACCCCTGCCTTAGCCCTGCGGAGCGTTCCATCTCTCCCACGGCCCAGGCTGCGGGCGTATTTCAAGAAAGGTGGAAACACAACTATGATGCTGAAAGACCAGAAGACCTCTATCATCGAGGCCAATCGCACCCACGAGACCGACACCGGCTCCCCCGAGGTCCAGGTGGCCATTCTCACCGAGCGTATCAACCAGCTGACCGCGCACCTGAAGGTCCATCCCCATGACTTCCACAGCCGCCGCGGTATGCAGATGATGATCGGTAAGCGCCGTCGTCTGCTGGACTACTTGGCCAAGAAGGACATCGAGCGTTATCGTGCCCTGATCGCCAAGCTGGGTCTGCGTAAGTAAGTTGAAACAGGGTGATGTGCGCTTGCGCATCACCCTTCTTTCACATTCTGCGCCGTGTACAAATTGACCATTAGCAGTTGAAAATGCGCCGAAATTCAGGGTTTCGGAGCGTTTTCAAGTGCTAACGGCGATAGGTCGCGGGCAGAATGCCATTTCACAAAAAAGGAGAAACGATATGTCAACGATCATCACCAAGCGCCAGTTCCCCCACTATCACAAATACACCATGGACCTGGCCGGCCGTCCCCTGACGCTGGAGGTCGGCAAGCTGGCCGAGCTTGCCAACGCCGCCGTCATGGTGGGCTATGGCGACACCCGCGTCCTCTGCTGCGTCACCGCCGCCCCCCGTCCCCGCGACGGCATCGACTTCTTCCCCCTCTCCGTCGACTTTGAGGAGAAGATGTACTCCGTCGGCCGCATCCCCGGCAGCTTCAACCGCCGCGAGGGCCGCCCCGGCGAGAAGGGCATCCTGACCAGCCGCGTCATCGACCGCCCCATCCGCCCGCTCTTCCCCTACGATTTCCGCAACGACGTGTCCATCATGGCGACCGTCATGGCGGTCGACCACGACTGTTCTCCCGAGATCGCCGCGCTCATCGGCACCTCCGCCGCCCTCGCCATTTCTGACATTCCCTGGAACGGCCCCGTCGGCGCGCTGAAGGTCGGCCTTGTGAACGGCGAGCTGGTCCTCAACCCCACGAGCGAGCAGCGCAAGGTCTCCGACCTTGACGTGACCGTCGTCTCCACCGGCAAGAAGGTCGTTATGATCGAGGCCGGCGCGAACGAGGTCGATAACGACACGATGTACCGAGCCATCGAGCTGGCGCACAACGAAAATCAGAAGCAGATCGAGCTCATCAACCGCATGGTCGCCGAGATCGGCAAGCCCAAGTTCTCTTACGAGCACGCCGCGTTCGACGATGAGCTTTTTGAAAAGCTTGTCGAGAACGAGTTTGCCGGCATGGAATACTGCATGGACACCGACGACAAGAACGTCCGCGAAGCCCGCGTGAACGAGTGGGTCACTGCGATGCAGGAAAAGTATGAGGCCGACCATCCCGAGATCATGCAGTACATGGACGAGATCCTGTACAAGCTGCAGAAGAAGGTCGTCAAGAAATGGCTGCTGGCCGGCAAGCGTGTTGACGGCCGCGCAATGAACGAGATTCGCCCCCTCGGCAGCGAGGTCGGCATCATCCCCAGAGTTCACGGCTCGGCACTGTTCACCCGCGGCCAGACTCAGGTGCTCTCGATAGCAACACTTGCAACTCTGTCCATGTCCCAGAAGCTCGACACCATCTGGGAAGAGGAAGAGAAGCGTTTCATGCATCACTATAACATGCCCTCTTACTCCACGGGCGAGGCTCGTGCCAGCCGCAGCACCGGCCGCCGCGAATACGGCCACGGCGCACTGGTCGAGAAGGCGCTCGAGAGCGTCATCCCCTCGGTAGAGGACTTCCCGTACACCATTCGCGTAGTCTCCGAGATCCTGTCCTCCAACGGCTCGACCTCGCAGGGCTCCATCTGCGGCACAACGCTGGCGCTTATGGACGCAGGCGTTCCCATTAAGGCTCCCGTTGCCGGCATCTCCTGCGGCCTTATTCAGGACGGCGACGATTTCACCACCTTTATCGACATCCAGGGCGTTGAGGACTTCCACGGCGAGATGGACTTCAAGGTCGCCGGAACCAAGACCGGTATCACCGCCATCCAGATGGACCTCAAGAACGACGGCCTCAAGCACGAGATCGTCAAGGAAGCTCTCGAGATCACCCGTGAGGCTCGCTACCAGATCCTCGACGAGGTCATGCTCAAGGCTCTGCCCGAACCTCGCAAGGAGCTTGCAAAGAGCGCACCGAAGATGATCCAGATGAAGATCAATCCCGACAAGATCCGCGAGGTCATCGGCTCAGGCGGCAAGGTCATCCAGAAGATTACCGCAGACACCGGCTGCAAGATCGACATCGACGACGACGGCAGCATCTTCATCGCATCCGAGGATATCGAGGCATGCCGCGCGGCACGCCAGACCATCGAAAACATCGTTTTCGAGCCCGAGGTCGGCGCACTGTACTACGGCAAGGTCGTCCGCATCATCCCCATCGGCGCGTTCATCGAGCTTGCTCCGGGCAAGGACGGCATGTGCCACATCAAGGATCTTGAGTTCAAGCGCACCGAAAAGGTCGAGGACGTTCTCAACGTCGGCGACATGACCTGGGTCAAGGTCACCGAGATCGACGACCGCGGCAGAGTAAACCTTTCTCGCAAGGAAGCACTCAAGGAGCGCGGCGAGGCATAATCAAAGCACCCAAGCTGCCGGAGCAGATCGCTCCGGCAGCTTTTTCTTAAGCCGACTCTCGTCAGCTTAACACCCAAAAGCACTCAAAGTCAGGAAACGAAGCCTGCCTTTTGGTAGACTGTGATCACGGAAAGGGAGTGGGTAAATGAATTGGATACAGGGCATACAAAGCGCGATAGACTATGTTGAGGAAAACCTTACCGGCGAGATCGACTATGAGGAGGCGGCAAAGCGCGCCTGCTCGTCGCCGTTTCATTTTCAGCGCGTTTTCGGCATCCTCTGCGGCTTTTCGCTCGGCGATTATATCCGCATGCGCAGGCTTTCGCTCGCCGGGGAGGAGCTGTCAAAGGGCGGCGGGAAAATAATCGACATCGCCCTCAAATACGGCTACGATACGCCCGAGAGCTTTTCGCGCGCCTTTACCCGATTCCACGGCATTGCGCCAAGCGAGGCAAAGCGCGGCGGCCGTGTCAAGATCTTCACTCCACTGTCCATGAAATTAAGCTTATCAGGAGGCAGTAAAATGGATTACAGGATCGAAAAACGTGACGCATTTCAGGTCGTGTGCAAGCGCAAGAGCGTCGGAAAGCCACAGGCGGCAAACGCAACGCCCGATATCACCGCAATGTGGCAGGAGCTTGGAAAAGACGGAACAATGGCAAGGCTTATATCCTACATGCCGGAAAAGCCCGTTATGAAAGGCCTTCTCGGCATCTGCTTTTCCGCCGAGCTTAACGCAAAGCAGTTTCCCTACGGCATCGGCGTTGAGTACGACGGCAGAAAAGTTGACGATGACCTTGAGGTCGTGACCATCCCGGCGCATACCTACGCCGTGTTCACAAGCAAGGGCAAAATGCCCGATGCCTTTATCGAGACCTACCAGCGCATCGTTACCGAGTTTTTCCCTCAGAGTACGCAGTATGAATACGCCGAAAGTGTGGAATTTGAGGTCTATTACTCAAACGACGTGTCCGACCCGAATTACAAATGCGAGATATGGATCGCGGTAAACGAGACCGGCAAATAAAGAAACCGTTCAGAATTTGAACAAATTACGCAATTCGCCTTTATGCTCTTGCATAGAGGCGAAATTTATGCTATCATTTAGCTAATAGTGTTAGTTAAATTGCAAGGAGACAACAATGGACTATTTTTCTCTTGCGGAAAAGATGCTGTCGGTCAGGGCAAGGCTGAGCCATCTCCCGGCCGGGGAGGCTATAAGCGACGCCTGCGGCGGCGAGTTTTTCGCGCTGAGTCTGCTGCTGCTCGACGATGCGCCCGGCTGTCCCTCGGGGCTGAGCCGCAGCATGGGCGTATCGTCTGCGCGCATTGCGGCGCTTTTGAAGCACCTTGAGCAAAAGGGCTGGATCAGCCGCAGCGCCGATGAGCACGACGAGCGTCGGGTCAACGTTTCGCTGACGGATGCCGGGCGCGAGCTTATAAACAGCCGCCGCCGCGAGACTATCGAGCGCGTTTCCGCGGCACTGCGCTCGCTCGGCGAGGAGGATGCACACGAATACGTCCGGCTTCAGCAGAAAATGCTCGACGCGCTTTCCGAAGATACCTTCGATTGACAAGAGCGCATACGGTTTCGGCAAGCGATCATTGTTGTGATGCCCGGCAGCTTCGATACCGGGCCGACGCAATAAATGTATCGGCAGAAGCGTTAAAACGCCTCCAAAAAAGTAAGGAGTGATATTATCAGAAAATCAGTTGAATTTGGGAGCAATCACACTGCGATAGTCGAAAAAACGCGCGAGGCGGCGGTCTCGGTGCTGCCGATAGTAGCGATAGTCATAGTGCTGTGCCTTTTCGTGATGCCGATGCAGGCCGACCTGCTGCTGTGCTTTCTCATCGGCGGACTGCTGATAGTTGCCGGTATGGGCCTGTTTTCGCTGGGGGCCGAGCAGGCGATGATGCCCATCGGCTCGAAGATCGGCACGGCGCTGACCAAAACAAAAAATCTGCCGCTCATCCTCGGCGTGAGCTTCCTGCTGGGCTTTGCGATAACCGTGGCCGAGCCGGATCTTCAGGTGCTTGCGCAGACCGTTCCGCACATAAAAAGCAGCGTGCTGCTCATAACCGTAGGAGTTGGCGTCGGATTTTTCATGACGGTGTGTATGCTGCGAATCCTCACCGGCGCGAGCCTGCGCTGGCTGCTCATAGCCTGCTATGCGCTCATCTTCGTGCTGGCCGCGTTCACCGACCGCAATTATCTGAGCATCGCTTTCGACTCCGGCGGCGTCACCACCGGGCCGATGACGGTGCCGTTTATCCTCGCGATGGGGCTTGGCGTTTCCATGATACGAAGCGACCGCGCCGCCGAGGCCGACAGCTTCGGTCTTGTTGCGCTGTGCTCGATCGGACCGATACTCTCGGTGCTCATCCTCGGATTTTTCTATAACGACAGCGAGGCGACCGCCGGAGTAAGCGCCGCCGCATTTGCCGACACGCGCGAGATAGGCTCGGCCTTCATCTCCGCGATACCCGATTACATGGCTGAGATGGCCGTTGCGCTGCTGCCGATCGTCGCGATATTCCTCATTTTTCAGCTGTGTCTGCTGCGTCTGCACGGGCGGCCGCTTGCAAAGATACTCATCGGCATTGTTTACACCTATGTCGGCCTCGTGCTGTTCCTCACGGGCGTGAACGTCGGCTTTTCGACCCTCGGCGCATCGCTGGGCGCGGCGCTTGCCGAAAGCGGAGCCAAGTGGCTGCTAATTCCGCTGTCGATGCTGCTCGGCTGGTTCATAATTTCCGCCGAGCCTGCCGTCGGCGTTCTTGAAAAGCAGATCGAGCAAGTCAGTGCCGGCGCGATACCCGGCAGGGCGATAAAGATCAGCCTTTCGATAGCCATTGCGCTTGCCATGGGCATAGCCATGCTGCGCGTCGTGACGGGCATAAGCATCATGTGGTTTCTCATTCCCGGCTACGCAATCGCGCTCGGCCTGTCGTTTTTCGTGCCGGATATCTACACCGCGATAGCCTTCGACTCCGGCGGCGTTGCCTCCGGCCCAATGACGGCGACCTTCATGCTGCAATTTATGATGGGCGCATCCACCGCGCTCGGCGGCAATGTGCTCAGCGACGCTTTCGGCGTTGTTGCAATGGTCGCGATGATGCCGCTGCTGTCGATCCAGGTAGTCGGCGTGTTGTTCGAGAAGCATGCAAAGCGCGGCGAGGCGAGCGAAGAAGTTTACGGAGACCTCGATATCATCGAGCTGTGGGAGGAAGCGATATGAACTACGTTATATCAATAATTAACCCCGAGGCGCTCGACACGCTGTGCGCGATATGCGCCGAGCTCAAGCTGCCGATGACGGTGGTCATGCACGGGCGCGGCACGGCCGTGCAGAGCATGATGGATCTTCTCGGCATCGAGTCGAACGAAAAGCGCGTCGTTTTGACCGTTGCCGACAGCGATAAAACTAAGCAGCTCATCGCCGACCAGCGGCGCAGGCTGCACCTGGGCGTTCCGGGTCACGGCATCGTTATTGCCGTGCCGGTAAAAAGTATTGGAGGTGGAAAGGCCTTGGCATATCTCAATCAGGACAACAGAAACGTGAAGCAGGCGCCTGCGCTCAGCTTCGCTTACGAGCTAATAGTTGCGATCACTAACGAGGGCTGTACGGATATGGTCATGAACGCGGCTCGCGCCGCCGGTGCGCGCGGCGGCACGACTTTGCACGGCAAGGGCACCGGCGAGAAGGATCCGCGGTTTTACAACATCACCCTCGCTGAGGAGAAGGAGGTCGTTCTCATCGTCGCTGCGGCCGAGCAGAAGTCCGAGATCATGGCCTCGATCATCAAAAAGGCCGGGCCCGACACCGAGGCCGGCACGATAGCCTTTTCTCTCCCCACGACCGAAGTCGCCGGCTTTTCTTTTTAGAGGCGAATTGACGCACCTACGGATACGGTGATTTCCGATGCCCGGTGTCGAAAGAGCGGAGAAAACCGCGACGTTTCGCGTCCCATTAGACTGCATTAATGTCACGGCGTAGGGGCGATCATTGCTCGCCCGTTTGCTGCGGTTTTGCCGGCACTCACCGGTCGGGCTGACGCAATAACCGTATTGGCATCAGCGTAAAGCCGCCTCTAATTGTCTTCCCCTTGAGGGGAAGATGCCGCTTGCGGCAAATGAGGTGTAATTCAAATTGCGGCGTTAGCCGCTTCATTATTGCAGTAGGGGCGGCCATTGGCCGCCCTTTTTTAATAATGTGGCGGTTAGCACCGCAGATTTAATAACACCTCATCCGTCACCAAGGTTTTTTTAGAGGCGCATTCACAATGTACCGATACGTTTTTTGCGGTATCCCGACCGGTAAGTACAGGTAAAACCATAACAGAGGAACGGATGAATCCGTTCCCTACAACGCTGTTTTCGGTGCCGACCATACTTCAACACACGGAACGGATAAATCCGTTCCCTACGAGGATGCGCCGAAAACTCAGCAGCGCACTAATGTACGGCGAGGCAAATACGGTTTATTCCAATATCCCGAACCGGGCAACCGCAATATGCGTATCCGTAGGTGTGGTAATGCGCCTCTAAAAATAGACAGGGGGAGGATTGTTTGGTATAATAAAGTGTTAGAAATTTTCAAGGCGGTGGAAGAATGCTCAGAATACTCTACGGCACGGCGGGCACGGGCAAAAGCGCGGCGATCATGGACGAGATACGCCGCGGCGCGGACAGCGGCGAGCGGTATATACTGCTCGTTCCCGAGCAATACAGCCACGAGGCCGAGCGCGAGCTGTGCGCCGTGTGCGGCGACAGCCTGTCGCTGTACGCCGAGGTGCTGTCGTTCACGGGACTTGCGCGCGAGATAAGCTCCGAGTGCGGCGGTGCGGCAAACGAATACCTCGACAAGGGCGGCAGACTTTTGTGCATGGCGCTGGCTGCCGACGGACTGTATTCGCGGCTGCGCGTTTACGGTGCGGCGCGGCGCAAGGCCGAGCTTCAGACGATGCTGCTCGGCGCCGTGGACGAGTTCAAAAGCGCCTGCGTGACGAGCGAGCGGCTGCTTGACGCCGCCGAGACCTGCAAGGGCGCGCTGGGCGACAAGCTGCACGACCTGGGGCTTATACTCGAGGCGTATGACGGCGTTGTCGCAAACGGAAGGGCAGACCCGTCCGACCGGCTGAGCGTGCTTGCGCAGCAGATCGGGCAGTGCTCGATGAGCGAGCGCACGCATGTGTTCGTTGACGGCTTTACAGACTTCACCGCGCAGGAGCGCAGAGTGCTCGAGGCGCTGCTTTTAAAGAACGTGCGTCTTACCATGTGCCTCGGCTGCGACGAGCTGCACGGCGGAAGCGAGGTCTTTGCGCTCAGCCGCATAACTGCCTCGGCGCTTTTGAAATTTGCCGCCGATAACGGCGTCAAGGCGCAGACCGAGCGCCGCGACGGCGAGAGCACCAAGGCAAAGCCGCTCGGCGAATTTTGCGAAAACATGTTCAGCTACCGCGCCGTCGAGGCCGGCGACGCGCAAGGCCGCATCAAAATAATAAGCGCAGCCGACACAAACGCCGAGTGCGAGTTTGCTGCCGCCGAGGCAGTGTCGCTCGTGCGCGACACGGGCTGCCGCTGGCGCGATATCGCCGTGTGCGCCAAGGGCTTTGACGATTATCGCCTGCCGCTGGAGTCGGCATTTTCGCGCTTTGGTGCGCCGATATACACCGCGCGCAAGGCCGACATGCTATCAAAGCCGCTGCCGATGCTTATCGAGTCGGCGTATGAGATCATCCTCGGCGGCTGGGAGGCCGACGATGTGTTCGACTATCTGCGCACGGGCTTCGGCGGATTGGATACAGACGAGTGCGACGAGCTTGAAAACTACGTTTTCATGTGGCAGCTGCACGGCTCGGCGTGGACAAGAGCCGAAAATTGGCGGTTGCACCCGGAGGGCTATGGCAAGCAGCCGGACGAGGCGTCCGAGCAGACGCTTGAGCAGATAAATCTTCTGCGCGAAACGGCGCGCCGACCGCTTATGCGCTTTGCCGAAAACGCCGCTGCCGCCACGACCGCGACGGAGCAGGCGCAGGCTCTGGCAAGCCTTTTTGAGGATCTGCACCTTGCCGATAAGCTCCAGGCGCGTGCCGAGGAGCTGGAGAAAGACGGCCGGGCCGCCGCGGCGCAGGAATACGCCCAGCTGTGGGATATAACGGTCGGCGCGCTCGAGCAGTGCGCGGCAGTGCTCGGCGACACTCCGGCGGATGCGGAATATTTCGGCCGCCTGTTTTCGCTTATGCTCTCGCGCTACGATATCGGAACGATCCCGGCCTCGCTCGACTGCGTGACGGCCGGCGAAATGGATCGTATGCGCCGCCGCAATATAAAGCATCTGATCGTCCTCGGCGCAACGGATGAGCGCATCCCCGGCACGGAAACGGACACCGGCGTTTTTTCGACTGACGAGCGGCGCAGATTGCTTGAGATGGACATTGACCTCGGCGGCGTCGGCGACAGCGAGCTGTGGCGCGCGTTTTCCGTTGTGTACAACTGCCTGACGCTGCCGTCGGACAGCCTGAGTTTTTGCTATGCGCTCACCGACGGCTCGGGCGCGCAGCAGCGCCCGGCGTTTGTAGTAAACCGCGCGAAGGCCATGTTCGGAATTGAAGCTTGCGAGTTTGACATTGATATGGCTCGCCTTAACGCCGCCGCCCCGGCGCTGGAGCTTGCAGCGCAGTCGCTGCACGGCGGCGGAGCGTGCGCGGCAAGCGCGGCCGAGTTTTTCGCCCGGCACGAGCCGGAGCGTCTGCGCTCGCTTGAAGCGCAGGCAAACCGCAGCCGCGGCAGCCTTTCGCGCGCATCGGTCAGGGCGCTTTACGGCGATAAACTGCGCCTTTCGGCCTCGAGGATAGATAAATTCGCATCCTGCCGCTTTGCTTACTTCATGCAGTACGCGCTCAAGGCAAAGCCGCGTGAGCCGGCAGGCTTCACAGCGCCCGAGATGGGCACGTTTATGCACAGGATCCTGGAGCAGGTCTCGCGCGAGGCCGCCTCCATGGGCGGCTACAAGAGCGTTGATGACGAGACCGTTACGCGGCTGTGCGATAAATACATCGACGAATACATCACGCGCGAGCTTAACGATTTTCGCGATAAGAGCAAGCGCTTTGAATATCTTTTCCGCCGCCTGACCGGCAGCGTGCATCGGATAGTGCTCGATCTTGCCGACGAGCTGCGCCGCAGCGATTTTCAGCCGCTGTCGTTTGAGCTTGACTTTGCCGACACGCCGCAGCTTCCGCCGCTTGAGCTTGGCGAGGGCGAGGATAAGCTCGTGCTCACCGGCATTGCCGACAGGGTGGACGGCTGGCTGCATGAGGGCAAGCTGTATCTGCGCGTTGTCGATTACAAAACAGGGCGCAAGAAATTTGACCTCTCGGACGTGCTGTACGGCATGAACCTGCAAATGCTTCTGTACCTTTTCTCGCTGGGCGAGAACGGAAAGCTTTTGTACGGCGAGGAGATCGTCCCGGCCGGAGTGCTGTATGTTCCGGCGCGCGACGGAGTGATAAGCGAGGACGGGGATATAAGCGACGCCGAGCTTGAGAAAAAGCGCAGCAAGGGTCTGCGCCGCAGCGGCCTTGTGCTCAGCGATCCGGAGGTCATCCAGGCGATGGAGCATGCCGACACGCCAAAGTATATACCCGTTGATTTCAAGAAAAACGGCCCTGCCGGCGACGCGCTCGTTTCGGCAGAGCGCCTGGGTACGCTTGCCCGGCATATCGACCAAACGCTGTGCGAAATGGCGTCGGAGCTTCGGCGCGGCAGCATAGCTGCCGACCCTTACTATGCCGGACAGCAGGAGAATGCCTGCATAAACTGCGATTATTTCGACGCATGCCGCTTTGCCGACGGCGAAAACGGCGAGAGCATGCGATCTACTCCGCACCTGCCTGCAACGAAGGTGTGGAGCGTTCTGGAAGGAGGCGGGGAAGATGGCGAGGTTTGAGCCGACAGCGTCGCAGAAATGCGCGATCGAGGAAACCGGGCGCGCCGTGCTTGTTTCGGCGGCGGCCGGAAGCGGAAAAACGAGGGTGCTCACCGAGCGCCTGCTTCGCAGAATAGAGCATGACGCGGATATCGACAGCTTCCTGGTCATAACCTTCACCAAGGCCGCGGCCGCGGAGCTTCGCAGCCGCATACTCGACGAGATATCCGAGCGCCTTGCCGCAGATCCCGATAACCGCAGGCTCAAGCGGCAGAGCGCATTGTGCGCCAAGGCGCAGATCGGCACGATCGACTCGTTCTGCCAGAGCTTCCTGCGCGAAAACTGCCACGCGGCGCAGCTTTCACCGGAGTTCAAGGTCATAGAGGAGGACAGGGCGGAGGCGATAAAGCAGCGCGTTATCCAGCGCGTGCTCGATGAGTGCTACGAAGCGCCCGACGAGGGCTTTAAGCTCCTTACCGACACGGTGGGGGCCGGTCGGAGCGACGATCGCCTTGCGGAAACCGTGCTTGCGCTGCACCGCAAAACGCAAAGCCACGCGCGCCCTGCAAAGTGGCTGGGCGCGCAGCTGGAGGCAATAGAAGCCGACGCCGATGACGCAGGAAAAACCGTCTGGGGCGCTGAGATCCTCGAGGAGGTCAGCGCCTCGGCGCAGTACTGGGCGCAGCGAATGGATAATATGTGCCAAAAAGCTGCCGAAAACGCCGTCATTGCCGAAAAATACGGCCCGAGCTGCGCCGACACAGCGCTTTCACTGCGCTCGCTTTCGCGCGCGTGCGCCCTCGGCTGGGACAGGGCGCGGCAGGAGCTGCCCGTAAGCTTCCCAACGCTCGGCAGGCTTTTAAATTCGCCCGACCCCGAGCTTTCCGAGTATATAAAGCAGGTGCGCGCTCTTTGCAAAAAGGACTGCGAAAAATTCACGAAAATGCTCTCGGACGGCAGCGAAAAGCTCCTGAGCGACATGCGCGCCTCGGCGCCTGCCATGCGAGCGCTCATTGAGCTGACTCTGCGCTTTGACAGGGCTTACAGCGCCGAAAAGCGCCGCAGGGCAGAGGTGGATTTTGCAGACCTTGAGCACCTTACCGCCCAGCTTCTGACGAATGAGGACGGAAGCCCGACAGCCCTTGCGCGCGAAACCGGTGCGCGCTTTTGCGAGATAATGGTCGATGAGTATCAGGACGTAAACTCCGTTCAGGACGAGATATTTCGCGCACTTTCGAGGGATGGGAACAACCTGTTCATGGTCGGCGACGTGAAGCAGTCGATCTACCGTTTCCGCCTTGCCGACCCTCTGATATTCACCGATAAATACGAAAAATACGCATTTTTGCCCGATGCGCGTGAGGGCGAGCCTGTGAAGATCATGCTTCAGGAAAACTTCCGCTCGCGCCGTGAGGTGATCGACGGTATAAACGGCGTTTTCGCGGCATGCATGTCCAAAAAGCTCGGCGAGGTCGATTACGACGAAAACGCGCAGCTTAAATGCGGCGGCGTTTACGACGATGAGGGCGTGGCTCCGGAGCTTATCCTCATCGACGTGTGCGCCGACGAGGACGACCTGCGCGGCAAGGCCGAAAAGGAGGCCGCCGCGGTTGCGGAAAAAATAATCGAGCTTATGCGCTCGGGAATGACGGTAAACGGCCGCGCGCTCGGCTACGGCGATATAGCGCTGCTCATGCGCTCGGCAAACTCGGTGGGCGAAACCTATCGCCGCGAGCTTATCCTGCGCGGCATACCCGTTGCGGCAGGGCAGGGAGGCAGCTTCTTTGGCTCGACGGAGATAGCCTCGCTCATGAGCCTGCTTGCGGTTATCGACAATCCGCATCAGGATGTTGCGCTCATCGCGGTGCTGCGCTCGGGCGCGTTCGGCTTTTCCGCCGACGAGCTGACGGAGATACGCCTTGCCGACCGAAATTCGGATTTCTTCACGGCGCTGAAAAAGGCCGCAGAGCACAGCGAAAAGTGCGTGCATTTTCTTGAGGTGCTCGATAAGCTGCGCTCGCGTGCGCCCGAGATGCCGATCGACGAGTTTTTGATGTTTGTCTATGATGAGCTTGACCTTATGGCGCTTTGCGCCGCCATGCAGGATGCGCCGCAAAGGTGCGCGAACATGCGCATGATGATCGCTCTTACAAAGCGATTCTCCGCCGGAGGATTTCGCGGCCTGCACCGCTTCTGCCGCTGGCTCAGGCAGCTTGCCGAGCGCGGCGGAGACATGGGTGCGGTATCGTCCGGGGACGCTGTGAAGATAATGACCATCCACAAGTCCAAGGGGCTTGAGTTCCCGGTCGTTTTCGTGTGCGATACCGCGCGCAGGTTTAACGATGCCGACCTCCGGCAGACGGTGCTCGTCCACCCCGAGCTTGGACTCGGCGCGAAAATTTACGACACCGCGCGCAGACTTGAATATCCAGGCCTTGCGCGCAGCGCGATAAAGCAGCGGCTGCGCCGCGAGCAGCTTTCCGAGGAGATGCGCCTGCTGTATGTTGCGCTCACGCGCGCACGCGAAAGGCTCATTGTTACGGCGGCGATAAAGCATCCAGAGGAAAAAATGCAGAAAATGATGCTGCAATGCACGCGTCCCATGTCAGCCGAGGTGCTGCTCGGCGCGTCGAGCATGGCCGAATGGATGATCTATGCTCAGCTGTGTGCAGAGCAGGAGAAATTCCGCCTTAGCTTTTTGAGCACGGAGGCTCAGGAGGCGCAGCAGGATATCGAAGCCACGGCAGACATTGCCTGTGCAGACCCGGAGCTTGTTGCCGTGCTTGAGAAAAACGCTGCGTTTTCGTATCCGCATGCGGCTGCTTCCGCGCTGCCCTCGAAGGTCACGGCAACGGAGCTAAAGCGCCTTGAAGCGCCCGACGAGGAGGCGCAGAGCATCGCGCCGAAGTCTCACGCGCATTTTCGCGCGCCCCGGCTCGGCGGCGAGGATAAGCTCAGCCCGACAGCGCGCGGCACGGCGACGCATATGCTTCTGCAATACATCGACTATGAAAAAACAGGCTCCGAGCAGGAGATACGCGAAGAGCTTGCGCGGCTGACTGCGGCGCGGTTTTTAAGCCCCCGGCAGACCGAGGCCGTCGATACAGGCAGCATACTGCGCCTGTTTTCCTCGCCGCTCGGCAAGCGCATAATGTCGGCCGATGCGCGAAAGCGCGAGTTTAAGTTTTCGCTGCTTTGCCCGGCGGAAAAATTCTTCCCCGGCGGCGAGGGCGAGAGCGTGCTCATGCAGGGCGTTATCGACTGCATGATCGAGGAGGCCGGCGAGCTTACGATAATCGACTATAAAACCGACCGAGTCCGCGGCGAGGAGACCGCCGAGCGTGCGCAGACCTATTCAAAACAGCTTGAGGCCTATGCCTATGCCGCACAGCGGATGACAGGCAAGCCCGTGCGCGAGTGCGTTTTATATTTCTTATATTCGGGCGAAACCCGCAAAAGTCAAGAGTAAAAGCAGAAAAAACTAAAATATTTTTCAGAAGGCTTCAAGCGGCTTCGGCGACGTATCTTTCAAAGAGCGATCCGG
>ENA-OZLH01000635-OZLH01000635.1-human-gut-metagenome-genome-assembly--contig:-NODE-635-length-18523-cov-14.424193_pt1 | contig 18523 bp, 18 predicted proteins | sample MGYA00244832_ERZ653776 | MGnify/ENA primary metagenome ERZ653776 (study PRJEB26926, sample SAMN06165218) | human gut metagenome | biome: ENVO:00009003; feature: ENVO:2100002; material: ENVO:00002003...
CGAATTGCATGCAAGCATGCATCGATGATACCTTTTGACCCTTTAATCATATTATAATATTCCCACCAATTTATCAACATTTATAATCCCCCACGAGCCTTTGTGACTATCCCCTGCCCTGTCACATGTATTATACAGGGCTAGCTTAACCGCCTCCGGTCTCATATTTGGATTTTTTTCCAATAGAAGTGCTATGGCACCTGACACAATCGGTGTAGCCATTGAAGTACCTGTTTTTCTTACATATGTGCCATCCCTCGTTCCAAGGCTTATGATATCATGCCCGGGAGCCAGAATCTCAGGCTTTACAATACAGCAATCGGTCGGACCTTTGCCACTTCTTATATCATCAAAGCTTCCGACTGTTATTATTTTTCTTGAAATTCCCGGCACAGTTACAGAAAACGGTGCCGGGCCGTAGTTGCCCGCCGCTGCAACAACTACCACTCCCATATCCCACAATTCATCTATCAGCTTCAATATCTTAATACGCTCTGCTGTATCAGAACATGGCAGATATCCTACAGAGAAGTTAAGTATTTTTATATTAAGTCTGACGCAGTTTTCTTTTATATACTTAAGTGCACGAATTGAATCCGATGTCTGCCCCATGCCAAGATAATCAAGCACCTTAAACACATATAGTCCTGCCCCCGGAGCCATGCCTATATCTGCAGCCGATAATATACCGCACACATGTGTACCATGCCCGTTATCGTCATAACATGTCTCCTTTCCACCCACAAAATCCATAAAGTGCTTTATGCACCCATCAAGCTGTTTGTGTTTAAACACACCCGTATCAAGCACTGCTATATTGACATTTTTACCACTATATCCATTTTTATATACCAGATTTGCATTTATACTATATTTCGCATTTTTCATTATTATTTTATTTTTTAATTTAGTATATGATTCGTTTTCACAATCTGACACAGATGCACCTGTTTTGCCTTACATCATATCACCTTACTATAATTTCATATATTAAAAGGACTGCACCTGCGTGCAGCCCTTTGTTGGATACTATTGTCATACTTTAACGTATATTAATTAATCCTCTTTTACATCCTTCATAGAGAAGCTGATTCTTCCCATCTTGTCCTTGCCAAGGCAAACAACCTTTACCTTGTCTCCAAGTGTGAGTACATCCTCTACTCTGTTGATTCTCTCTTTTGCAATCTTAGAAATGTGAACCATTCCCTCTTTGCCAGGAGCAAATTCGATGAAAGCACCGAACTCCTTGATGCTTACAACTGTTCCCTCAAGGATCTGTCCCTGCTCAAAATCAGTTGTGATAATCTTAATCATGTCGATTGCCTTTGCAATCATCTCTTTATCTGTTCCGCAAACTGAAACAGCGCCATCATCTGTGATATCGATCTTGACACCGGTTCTGTCTATAATCTCGTTGATTGTCTTACCCTTCTGTCCGACAACATCACCAATCTTTGATGGATCGATTGTAATCTGCTCAATCTTTGGAGCCCACTCATTTACTTCTTTTCTAGGCTCAGCGATTGCCTTGCTCATGACCTCATCCATGATGTAGAGACGTGCCTCACGTGTTCTCGCGATTGCCTCCTCAACGATAGGTCTTGTAAGTCCGTGAATCTTGATATCCATCTGGATAGCTGTGATACCCTTATGTGTACCTGTTACCTTGAAATCCATATCTCCGAAGAAATCCTCAAGACCCTGGATATCTGTAAGTACAAGGAAATCATCATCTGTATCGCCTGTTACAAGTCCGCATGAGATTCCGGCAACCATAGCCTTAATCGGAACACCTGCAGCCATAAGTGACATACATGATGCACATGTTGAAGCCATTGATGTAGAGCCGTTTGACTCAAATGTCTCAGATACGGCACGGATAGTATATGGGAACTCCTCAATGCTTGGAAGTACAGGAACAAGTGCCTTCTCAGCAAGTGCTCCGTGTCCAATCTCACGACGTCCCGGTCCACGTGATACCTTTGTCTCTCCTACAGAGTATGCAGGGAAGTTATAGTGATGCATATATCTCTTTGTTGTGATATTTGCATCAAGTCCGTCGATTTTCTGAATCTCTGATAAAGGAGCAAGTGTTACAACATCACAAATCTGTGTCTGTCCACGGGTAAACATTGCAGAGCCGTGAACTCTAGGAATCAAATCAACCTCTGCTGCGAGTGGTCTGATCTGGTTGATTGCACGGCCGTCCGGACGCTTATGATCCTTTAAAATCATCTTTCTGACAGTCTTCTTCTGATACTGGTAAATAGCCTCACCAAGTACTGCAAGGTACTCCTCATTGTCAGCGAAGGCTTCCTCTAACTGCTCTGTGATAGCTCTTATATTTTCCTCACGCTTCTGCTTCTCATCTGTGAATACTGCCTCCTCCATCTGCTCAGGAGTAACAATTTTCTTGATATCCTCGAACATCTGCTCAGGAATAGCACAGCTCTCATACTCATGCTTTGGCTTGCCAATCTCATCACGGATCTGATCCATGAATGCGATAACTGTCTGGTTGATATCGTGGCACTTGTAGATTGCCTCAATCATCTGATCCTCAGGAATCTCATTGGCTCCTGCTTCAATCATGATGACCTTTTCCTTTGTAGAAGCAACTGTGAGCTGTAAATCGCCCTCATCCCACTGCTTCTGTGAAGGGTTTACGATAAACTCTCCATCAACAAGTCCCATCTGTGTCATGGCACATGGTCCGTCAAACGGAATATCTGATATATGAACAGCAAGAGCTGTACCGATCATTGCAACTATCTCAGGACGGCACTCAGGATCCACTGACATGACAAGGTTGTTTAATGTAACATCATTTCTGTAATCCTTTGGGAAAAGAGGTCTCATAGGACGGTCAATTACACGATCTGTAAGGATGGCGTTCTCAGATGCCTTTCCCTCACGCTTGTTAAAACCACCCGGAATTTTTCCTACAGAGTACATCTTTTCCTCGAACTCAACGCTGAGTGGGAAGAAATCCACACCGTCACGTGGCTTGTCAGATGCTGTAGCTGTTGAAAGGACTGTTGTATCACCATACTTGATAAAAACAGCTCCGTTTGCCTGAGCTGCTACTCTTCCGATATCTACAGTAAGAGTCCTGCCGGCAAGTTCCATTGAATAACTTTTGTACATATTAATTCTCCTTAAAATTCTTTTGCAGAAGTGTATTCCTCTTCCGAAACTACTAAACAATACATGTACGCTCATGCACTCTTTAGTGGTCTCGGCTTACTTCTGCTTTTCAAAAAACAATAATAAAAACAATAATAGAGCGGAATAATAATTACTCCGCTCTAAAGAAAATACTATTTTCTGAGTCCTAAACGCTCGATAAGTGAACGATATCTCTCGATATCAATCTCCTTAAGGTATGCAAGTAATCCACGTCTCTGACCGATCATCTTTAACATTCCTCTTCTTGAGTGATGATCCTTTGGGTTCTGTTTGAAATGCTCAGTTAACTCTGCGATTCTTGCTGAAAGAATTGCAATCTGAACCTCTGGTGAACCTGTGTCATTTGGTGTTCTACCGTACTCTGCGATAATAGCCTGTTTCTTTTCCTTTGCGATCATTGTTGATCCTCCTTATATTATAATGCGCCCTGATAACTGTATGATGCTCAGCAATAGGTCGGAGTGTCCAACTACCGAACATGGGCAAAACCATACTTATGCAGTATAGCATAGTAAGCATTTGTTGTAAACTGTTTTTTATTAATCCGGCAAATATCTTGCAACACAAATCGGATTTCTGTAATATGCATTTGAAACCTTGATTCCGTCACGCTTGTTGCTGGCATGGACAATCTGTCCGTTTCCGATATAAATTGCAACATGTGAGATGCTGCTTCCACTTCCGTAGAAGAATAAATCTCCCGGCTTTGCATCAGATGCGCTGATTTTTGTGCCACATGAAGGCTGTGCTTTTGATGAATGCGGTAACGAAACTCCATACTTTCCAAGTATTCTCATTGTGAAGCCTGAGCAGTCAACACCATTCTCAAGGCTTGTGCCTCCCCACACATATCTGTTTCCGACAAACTGTAATGCATATGATACAACCGATGCCCTTACATCTGATACACCGTCACCATACTTCACCTGCTCAATTGTCTTTGCAGTAGGAAGTGCCTGTGCCAGTGTCACATAATCCTGTGATATATATCCGACAGAATCATCCACACTTATCTCAACCCAGCCGTCAGCGACAGAATTGACTGTAAATGCCTCTGAATTTCCAACCTGTGAAAGCACCGCAGCCTCTGTTGACTTCTCTGCACGTACATTCAGTGTTTCAGTATTTACAGTGGCAACAGTTTTAATCTCATGTTCTGCAATAGACTCTGCCTCATTTCCTGTCACAAGATACTGCTTGCTTACATATCCTGTCACTTTGCCTGATGTAACCTTATACCAGTCTCCGGCATCCTCAAGAAGCTCACAGGCATTGTGATTGGTAAGGATACCTACCACTTCACTGTCTGTCGAAGCCTCCTGTCTGATATTTAAGTTTCCGCTGCTGATAACTGACATACCAAGATTTGTGTAACCACAGGTCTGTGCGGCTGTCGGTGTCTGAGCTGTCTCCTGTGCAGTATCGCCAGCCTGTGCACCCTGAGCAGATGCAGTAACAACATTGCTGTCGTTTTGCGCTACCGATACGTCAGCTCCATAATAAGTAAGAGCCGATGTAACCCCTGCTGTGAGAAGCTCTGTGGCATCTGCCGCATCTGTCAGATTAAGTGCAACACCCGCATTCACTGATCTGTTTTTATTTGCCTCTGCCTTTGTTGTCCTGGCATCCACCGTGCTGCTTGAGCTCATAGATACCGCTCCTATAATAATAGCAAACGCTACAACGCCTGCTGCCTGTCCTAATTTTAACTTGTTTTTCATATAGCCTCCGATTCATGCTATCGATAATCCACGATTACGAGTATATCATAAATTGTTAAAATGTCAATATTTCTTTGTAACAATTCTGTAATATTTGTTATTTTTTCGTTATTTTGGGTTATTTCACAAAAAAACAGCCACACTAGAATGTGTGACTGCCTGCATAATTGATTGTAAAATTGATATCTGCGCTCATCTGGCTCTTTAACGCTTCTATTGAATCAAACTTCATCTCAGGTCTTACGAACTTATGAAGCTCTACCATGATATCCTGTCCGTAAACATCCTGCCCAAAATCTATGATATATGTCTCTGCACCAATTGGATTTTTGCCCTCTATAGTAGGCTTACATCCTATATTGGTCACACCAAGGTACCAGTTGTCCCTGACAAGAACCCTCGACATATACACTCCCTTTGGCGGAAGCAGCTTATCGTGCGGCACTGAAAGGTTGACTGTCGGAATGCCAATAGTCCTGCCTAGTGCTCTGCCATGCACTACTCTTCCTTTTATGAAAAAGGGATATCCCAGCAGTTCATTCGCCTTTTTAATATGTCCTGCCGCAATCTCCTCGCGGATATAGGTACTGCTTATATCCCTGTCTCCATCCTTTATCTTGTCCACCACAATAAGCTCGTATCCAAGCTCTCCTGCCATCGCAGAAAGCAGCCGATGGTCTCCTGCCCTGTTGTGCCCGAAACGGAAATCATCTCCGACAATGATACACTTGACATTAAGACTTTTAACTATCCATCTGACAAACGCATCCGCCTCCATCGTCATCACCTGTGGCACAAACGGACACTCTATCAGATAGTCAATACCTGATTTTTCAAACACATACTCTTTTTCATCGTTTGTGATTATAACCTTTGACTCAACGCCAAGTACCTCCGATTTGGGAGGAATGTCAAACGTAAATATGATGCGCTTGTAGCCATGCAGATTGCTCTGTTCAATTTGCTTTTCCATCAGAAATTCATGTCCTCTGTGAAGCCCGTCAAACTTTCCAAACGAGATGACGGACGGCTCCTTGACATGAAAATCCAGAGTTTTGCTTATATATTCCATAATATCTGTATACTATTCTATTCCATAAAAATCTTAACCGGCTTAAACTCACCGGTTTCATCAAGATACGAATACACCCCGACAAATATGCCCTCATGATTGTATACTCTGTATCTTATATCAGAGTCAGCACTGTGTTTTAAATAATCCGTAAGCACTGCCGGAATTTTATTTCCATTTCTGACAAGCTTATCGGCATCTGAAGCAGTATGCACTGCCGGCAGATTTTCGAATACTCCGTCAACAGGCATCACCATATCAAAGCAGCCTTCATCCACCTTTGACTGAATCTGTGAAAGTGTAAGTGCATGCTCTAAGTCAAAGCCTGCTACCCTTACTCTAAGCAGTGACTTCATGCAGCCATGGCAGCCCAGCCTCTCTCCGATATCATTGCACAGCGTCCTGATATATGTGCCCTTTGAGCAGTGCACCGTCATCGTAATCTCAGGCAAATCAATGCTTTCAACCTTGATATCAAACACCTCGATATCCCTGGCTTTTCTCTCTATAACCTTGCCCTCCCTGGCAAGCTCATAGAGCTTTTTCCCATTGACCTTTAAAGCCGAGTACATAGGCGGCACCTGCTTTTGCCTGCCAACAAACTGTGATATAACATCATACACCGCCTGCTCAGTCACATTGACCTTAGCCTGATTTAAGACCTGCCCTGTAATATCCTGTGTATCTGTCTCCTGTCCCAAAAGCAGCACAGCTTTATAGACCTTGTCCTTATCTGTCAAAAGGTCACACACTCTGGTTGCCTTTCCAAGGCAGACAGGAAGGACGCCTTGCGCATCAGGATCAAGTGTACCTGTATGACCAATCTTCTTCTGGTGGAATATGCCTCTAAGCTTTGCCACAACGTCAAAGCTTGTATAGCCCTTTTCCTTGTATACATTGATTATTCCATTAACCATCTGCCCAAGAATCTCTCCCTAAATATTATCCTTAATTGCCGTAAGGATGCGGTCTATTGCCACCTCAAGCGGTCCTTCAATCGTAAATCCAGCGGCCTTTACATGTCCACCGCCGCCAAATACCGACGCAACCTTTGCCACATCGTAATCACCGTTTACGCGCAGGCTGCCCTTGTAGGTACCACCCTCATTTTCGTAGAGAAATACAGCAACCTTTATATCCTTTGTCACGCGCAGCTGATTTACAATACCATCGAGATGCTTTGGAAGTACGTTGTACTTCTCCATCTCAGCACGCGATACTGCAGACAATATAACATCACCATTCAGATACAAAGCAGCATTCAAAAGTGCCTGCCCCATAATCTTGTTCTGAGCAAATGTCTTTGTATAAAATGTATCATCGATTATCCTTGAATAATCAATGCCCATCTCCATCAGGGAGCCTGCTATATCCATAGTCTTTTTTGAAGTGCATGAATACTGGAACACGCCTGTATCATGCACCATGCCTGTGTAAATACACTCTGCTATCTGTATTGTGATGCGCTCCTTCGGCAGAAGCTCGAACACCAGCTCACAGGTCGAGCTCGCATCCGGAAAGATGTAATTTGCGTCTGCAAAGGCCCCGTTTGTAACATGATGATCTATGCAAAGTGTCCTTTTTGCAGACTCAAAATACTTAGCTGCACTTCCCAGTCTGCCTGTGTCACTGCAGTCACATGCTATGAACAGATCGTATACTGTATCATCCGCATAGCTGCTGTCAATCTCATCTGCTCTTTGCATAAACTTAAAGATGTTTGGGCTTGGCTCTAAATAAAGCCTTGCCTTTATATCAGGATAATAATCCTTTATGTAGTTGTATACAGCAAGTGTTGAGCCGACACAGTCGCCGTCCGGTCTCACATGACCGGAAACGGCAACTGATTGTGCATCCTTTAAAATAGAATCAATCTCTGTCATAATCAATCCTCTTTGTTAATCCTCTTTGAGATTTTTTGTTACTTCATCAATCTTTTTAGACATCTCAACACCATACTCTATAGACTGGTCTATGATAAATGTAATGGCAGGTGTATTTCTTAAATTGATGTTCTTTGCGAGAGTTCTGCGTATATATCCCTCCGCTGACTTAAGTCCTGCAAGTGTATCAGCCTGTGATTTCTTGTCACCAAGCACACTGATATAAGCCTTTGCTGTCTTTAAATCAGGTGCCACCTCGACAGCAACAACACTTGTCATGGGATTGATACGCGGATCCTTTATCTCACCGCGTATGATATTTGACAGTTCACGCATTACCTCTTCGTTGATACGAATATTTTTTATGCTGTTCTTTCTCATATAATCCCGCTTTCTTTTTATATTAAACTGTAACTATCCGAATAGCTGCATTAATTCAAGATAACCAATATATGATTATCTCGGAACCTCTACCATCTTGTAAGCTTCAACTATATCGAATTCCTGAATATCATTAAATCCGTCAAATACAAGACCACACTCATAGCCTGTCTTGACCTCCTTGACGTCATCCTTGAATCTCTTGAGTGAAGCAAGGTCTCCCTCGAATATCTGCTCACCCTCTCTGCTAATTCTGACACGGCAGCCTCTCTCCATAAATCCGTCAAGCACATATGAACCTGCAATGTTTCCAACGCCTGAAGCCTTGAAAATCTGTCTGATTTCCGCATGTCCGATAACCTTCTCCTCAAATACAGGATCAAGCATACCCTTCATGGCAGCAGATACATCCTCGATTGCATTGTAGATGACCTTGTAAAGTCTGATATCTACGCCCTCACGGTCTGCTGTAGCCTTGGCAACAGGATCCGGTCTGACGTTAAAGCCAATGATGATTGCATTTGATGCTGATGCAAGGATAACATCTGACTCGTTGATGGCACCAACGCCGCCATGGATGACCTTGACCACAACCTCCTCATTTGAAAGCTTGACAAGACTCTGCTTAACAGCTTCAACTGAACCCTGTACATCTGCCTTTACGATGATATCAAGCTCCTTCATATTACCGGACTGAATCTGTGAGAACAGATCATCAAGTGACATCTTTGCCTTTGTATCCTCGATGAGCTTATTCTTCTCCTCTGAAATATATGTGTCAGAGAATGCCTTTGCCTCCTTCTCTGAATCACATGCCACAAATGTCTCACCTGCTGATGGCACACTGTTGAGTCCAAGTATCTCTACAGGTGTAGAAGGCTTAGCCTCCTTTACTCTGCGGCCCTTGTCATCAATCATGGCTCTTACCTTACCATAGCTGCTTCCGCATGCGATAGGATCTCCGACATGGAGTGTTCCTTTTTGTACAAGCACTGTGGCAACCGCACCACGGCCTTTATCAAGCTGTGCTTCAATTACGAGACCTCTTGCGTTTCTATCAGGATTAGCCTTGAGCTCGAGCACCTCTGCTGTGAGAAGAATCATCTCAAGGAGATTGTCGATACCCTCCTTAGTATGTGCAGATACAGGACAGAATATTGTGCTTCCGCCCCAATCCTCCGGGATAAGCTCATACTCTGAGAGTTCCTGCTTAACCTTGTCGATATTGGCACTTGGCTTATCTATCTTGTTGACTGCAACGATAATCTCAACACCTGCTGCCTTTGCATGGTTTATTGCCTCAACAGTCTGCGGCATTACACCATCATCTGCAGCAACAACAAGGATTGCGATATCAGTAGAGTTTGCACCACGCATACGCATTGCTGTAAATGCCTCATGTCCCGGTGTATCAAGGAATGTGATGTTCTGGCCATTGATTGATACAACAGATGCACCGATGTGCTGTGTGATACCACCTGCCTCACGGTCTGTAACACGTGTCTGTCTGATGGCATCAAGCAGTGATGTCTTACCATGATCTACGTGACCCATTACGCAGACTACAGGTGGACGAGGAACCATCTTGCTCTCATCCTCTTCATCCTCCTTGAGAAGCTCTGCAATCACATCGACTTTCTCCTCTTCCTCACATATGAAATTGAACTCTAACGCAATCTCCTCAGCAGCTGCAAAATCAACCTCAGAGTTAACTGTTACCATCTCGCCCTTCATGAAAAGCTTCTTTACGATGGCTGAAGGCTGAACCTTCATCTTGTCAGCTAAGTCCCTTATTGTAATCTTCTCCGGAAGAGAAATTGTCTTAATCTCGTTCTCATCCTCTTTTGGCTGTGCCTTCGGCTGCTGTGGCTTTTTCTTACCGCCGTGCTTCTCGAGATTGATGTAATTCTCCTGCTTCTTTCCGAGCTTATCCTGCTTCTGGCTCTGATTGTGATTATGCTTATTCTTTCTATCGTTGCCTCTGTCGCGGCTCTCCTTTCCTCTTACATCATCAGGAGCTGCAACTGCAACTGTTTCTTTTCTGAAACGATTTCTGTCATCACCTCTGCTGCCTGTTCTATCGTTATTTCTGTCATTGCTCCTGCTTCTGTCATTGCTTCTGCTTCTGTCATTATTTCTGTCAAAGCTTCTGCCACCCTCTGCAGGACGTCTGGCGTCATTTCTGAAGCCTCGGTTATTGTCTCTATTATTGTCTCTGCTGTTATCTCGGTTATTGTTGTCGCGATTGTTTGTTCTTCTATCGCTGTTTCTGTCCGTATTTCTGCTTCTGTCGGCATTTCTGTCAGTGTTTCTGTTGTTGATTTTGTCGCCATTGTCCTGACGTCTGTCGCTTCTTCTATCAGCGTCAGCCTGACGTGCCGGACGCGAATTGGTTACCTTCATATCTGCATACGGATCCGCTGTACGCTCACTTATAGGGCGCATAGCTCTCTCTCCGACAGGTCTTGGCTTAATAATGCTGTGTTGCTCAGGACGTGATGACTGATTATCGCGTCTGCCATTGCCATTCCTGCGCTGCGAACTGTTATTTCCATTATTTCCGCTGCCGTTTCCACCATTTGTCTTCCTACCCTGCTTACTGTACTGGGCATTGAAAACAGCTGTGATACTTGCCTTTTTCTTTGGTCTGTCGGCTGCCTTAGCCTCATCCTTTTTAGGTTCTTCCTTCTTAGGTGCATCTTTTTTTGCTTCTGTTTTTGCGTACTTCTTTCGTACAATTTGCTGTGCCTCATCCTCAAGACCGCTCTGCACATTTTTGACAGCAAACTGTGTGCCGTTTAATGTGTCTATGACTTCCTGCGACTTTATATTTAATTCTTTTGCAAGTTCATGAACTCTCATTTTTGCCATATATCTATTTTCCTCCATTATTCAGTTTTATTCGACTGCAGCTTTTTTATCACTGCATTTGCAAGGTTTTCATCCGTTACTGCAAGGGAAGCGCGAAACTCTTTGCCTATTGCATTCCCTAACCCCACCTTGTCACTATAAAAATAAATCGGAACCTCATAGAAAGCAGTCATATCCGAAAAATGCTTCTTTGTGTTGTCTGATGAATCATCTGCAACTATCACTAAAAATGCCTTTCCTGTCTTTACAGCTTTCTCTGTAGAAAACTCTCCGCTAACCACATTGCCTGACTTTGCTGCTAAGCCCAGCATAGAAAGTACTCTATCTGTCAATTTGGTTCATCTCCTTTTCAAGCTCCTCATATACCTGTTCTGATACACTAACACCAAGGGAACGCTCAAGTGCCTTTGTCTTTTTAGCCTTTTTAAAGCATTCAAGGCTCTTACATATATAAGCTCCCCTGCCGTTTTTCTTGCCGGTGTCATCGAGAATTATGTCGCCCTCCGCAGTCTTTACCACGCGAATAAGTGACTTCTTTTCCTTCATCTCCTGACAACCTACGCATTTGCGCATTGGAATCTTTTTATTTGCCATTACTGCTCATCACCACTATCTGCCGCATCATCTGTCTCATCGATATCAGAAGCATCTGCTTCTAAAGCTGCCGCATCATTTTCTGTACCTGCTGCTTTGTTCTCGTCAGCCTCTGTATCTAAAGCCTCTGTCTGTACATCTGCCTGTTCTGTATCAGCTAATCTCTCGTTCTCAGCAAGCTCATCATCCGAATAATCATAATCGTCATCATAATCATCCTCTTCATAGTCATTCTCATAATCCATGAAGTCCCCTGACTCTCTGGCCTGTGTCTCGCTCTTGATATCAATCTTGAAGCCTGTAAGTCTTGCTGCAAGTCTTGCATTCTGTCCTTCCTTACCGATTGCAAGCGAAAGCTGATAATCCGGAACAACAACCTTTGCTGATTTCTCATCTGCATCTGCGATAACAGAGATAACCTTTGCAGGGCTAAGTGCGTTCTGGATAAGTATTGCCGGATTCTCATCCCATGTGATGATATCTATTTTCTCACCACGAAGCTCATTTACGATAGCATTTACTCTGGCACCATTCATACCTACACATGCTCCTACAGGGTCTACGTTTGGATCATTTGACCATACTGCAATCTTTGTTCTGCTTCCGGCCTCACGTGAAATAGCCTTTATCTCAACTATGCCCTCTTTAACCTCTGTAACCTCTGACTCGAAAAGTCTCTTCACAAGCTCAGGATGTGTTCTTGAAACAAGAATCTTTGGTCCCTTTGATGTGGACTTAACCTCAAGGATATATACCTTGATACGCTCTGTAGGCTTGAATACCTCACCCTTTATCTGCTCACTCTCAGTCAGAAGTGCATCTGCCTTACCTAAATTGATGCTGACATTCTTTCCGATGTATCTTTGAACAACACCTGTCACAACATCCTTTTCCTTGCTGTTGTACTCGTCAAATATTACCTTTCTCTCCTCCTCGCGGATTTTCTGAAGGATAACATTCTTTGCGTTCTGTGTAGCGATACGTCCGAATTCCTTTGACTTAACCTCAACTCTCACGATATCTCCAAGCTGATAGTTACCGTTTACCTTGTGCGCATCTGCTAAGGAAATCTCCTCAACCGGATCCTCAACCGTATCTACAACCGTCTTCTCCTGGTAGCATGAGAAAGCACATGTCTCAGGATCTATTTCTACCTTTACATTGTCTGATTTACCAAAATGGTTCTTGCAGGCAGTCACAAGAGAGTTCTCAATTGCCTCAAGTAAAGTTTCTTTACTGATGTTTTTCTCCTGCTCTAATATATTTAACGCTTCTAATAACTCATTGCTCATTATTTTTTCCTCCTATTTGTGTTATCGTGCGCTTTAATTAAAAATCCAATGCCTGACGTATAAGCGCAATGTCACTCTTATTGAATGTAGTCTCATTGCCGTCTTCATCGGTTATTGTCACTGTATCTTTATCATAGGCTTTAAGCAGACCATAAAATTCCTTTGATTTGTTGATAGCCCTGTATGTGCGAATCTCTATCTCCTTATTCATATTGCGCACATAGTCCTTTTCCTTCTTGAGAGGTCTTCCAAGCCCCGGCGAGCTGACCTCGAAGGTGTACGAATCAGGAATATAGTCCTCTCTGTCGAGAATCTCATTCATCTGCCTTGCAACCACTTCACAGTCATCAACAGTTATGCCACCCTCCTTATCGATATATGCTCTCAGGTAGTTCATGCCGCCTTCCTTAACATACTCGACATCAACAAGCTCAAAATTCATGCTGTCAAGAATTGGTTGTATAAAATTCTCCGTCTTTGCCTCATATACACTTGCCTTTGACATTTTATCACCTCTCTTTTTTATATTTGTAACTATTCAGAATTGTTCCAAGTGGTTCTGAATAGCTACCTGATGTTTATAAACGTGAATTGAGAGAGGACTTTTGCCCTCTCTCAATCTAGTCAACGTTGTTATCATAGGTATAATAGCACTATCAGAAAAAAAAATCAAGTTTTTTTAAAAAAGTACTTGCTTTTTTTGAAACTCCATGATAGTATAATACACGGTTCGTTGGTCAAGCGGTTAAGACGCCGCCCTCTCACGGCGGAAACACGGGTTCGATTCCCGTACGGACTGCTCACTGATATTTATTTAATTAAATACAGCCCAACCCGAAAGCATCGCATTTATGCGATGTTTTTTTATTGTTGTTGACACCGGACGCACCCGGTGTCTATCCACGCTATGATAAATATTTCTGCCTTAAAGTAAAATTGCCTTGGAGCGTATTCTGTTTACTACAGAATGCTCCAAGGCATAAATAATTTAAGTATAAGCCTGATTAAAAATTAGTCATAATTAATCATCATATCCGTTAGGATTGTTCTTCTGCCATCTCCATGAGTCGGCACACATCTCCTTAATACCATACTGCGCTTCCCAGCCGAGCTCTCTCTTGGCCTTTGATGGGTCACAGTAGCATGTAGCAATATCGCCAGGTCTTCTAGGCTTTATTGTATAAGGAATCTTAACACCTGTTGCAGCCTCGAAATTCTTTACGATATCAAGCACGCTGTAGCCATGTCCTGTTCCAAGATTGTAGATGCAAAGACCTGCATTCTCCTCAATTTTCTTTAAAGCCTTGACATGTCCAACCGCAAGGTCAACTACATGGATGTAATCTCTCACACCTGTTCCGTCAGGAGTATCATAGTCATCTCCGAATACTCCAAGCTCTTTGAGCTTGCCTACTGCCACCTGTGTGATGTAAGGCATGAGGTTGTTTGGAATACCGTTTGGATTCTCACCCATTGTACCACTCTTATGAGCTCCGATTGGATTGAAGTAACGAAGAAGAATAACGTTCCACTCATTATCTGCCTTGTAGATATCCATAAGTATCTGTTCAAGCATAGACTTTGTCCAGCCATATGGGTTTGTACACTGTCCCTTTGGACACTCCTCTGTGATAGGAATCTGTGCAGGATCTCCGTATACTGTAGCTGATGAAGAGAAAATGATGCTCTTGCAGCCATTCTGTCTCATCACATCAACAAGTGTAAGTGTTCCTGCAATATTATTGTTATAGTACTCCCAAGGCTTTGCCACAGACTCTCCTACTGCTTTGAGTCCTGCAAAGTGAATACAGCTATCTATCTTTTCTTCCTTAAAAATCTTATTTAAGATGTCTCTGTCAAGGATATCTCCCTTATAGAACTTTACTTCTTTGCCTGTAAGAGCCTTAACTCTGTCAAGTGACTTCTCAGATGAATTTGAAAGATTGTCAAGTACTACAACATCGTAGCCTGCATCAAGAAGCTCCACACATGTGTGGCTTCCGATATATCCGGCTCCACCAGTAACTAAAATTGCCATAATAAATATCTCCTTTTCATTTTTGTTAAATTTATTGTAGCGCATTTGCTCATTTTTGTATAGAATAAAATGTAGAAGAAATATGTAAAAATGTTGTAAAGGTAGGCAATATGAACAATAAATACAAAAATTCCTATATCGTAAAAGAAAAAGAGCTTGTATCTCTGTCCGTATATAACGTAGGCTTCCAGAGCTGTGATAGCCTGTATCAGTGGGGACCCGGTATCAGAGACCATTATCTGATTCACTATATCATAAGCGGTAAAGGCCGCTACACTGTAAATGGCAGTGTTCACACATTAACTCCCGGCGATGCGTTTCTCGTATATCCAAATACTGAAGTGATTTATCAGGCTGATGCAGAAGATCCTTGGGAATATACCTGGGTAGGCTTTACCGGCAGCGATGCTGCAACCATTTTAAGAGCCACTGATTTCACAAAAGCGCATCCATACATACACAGTGTATCAAACGGAAACGAAATCAAAAGACAGCTCATGCATATATACGACGCCAGAGGCACAGAATTTGAAAATGCACTCGAAATGACCGGGCGACTCTACACCACCCTCGCTCTTTTTGTCAGCGCCGCCACATCAAAGCCACCGCAAAACAGTGCAAACTCCTATGTACAAAAGGGCATCGAATACATCTCCGCCAACTATTCATACCCTATCACCGTTGAGGATATTGCATCATATATAGGCTTAAGCCGAAGTCACCTGTTCCGTTCCTTCCAGAGCATCCTCGGTGTATCGCCAAAGGAATATCTGACCGATTTCAGAATCAAACAGGCATGCTATCTGCTTAAACACTCCTCATTGTCCATCACAGCAATTGCAGGCTCTATAGGATTTGATAACAGCCTTTATTTTTCAAAGACCTTTCATAAAATAAAAGGCCTTTCGCCTAAGGAATATCGCAGTAAATACAAAAAAGCTCAAGAATAAAAAAAGCTGCCGGACTTCATGTGAAGCCCGGCAGCTTTTTTCATATATCTCTTTATGCTAAACTAAGCAAGCTTAGATTTAGCAACCTCTACTAATTTAGCAAATCCTGCTGCATCTGTAACAGCCATATCAGCTAATACCTTACGGTTAAGGTCAACGTTTGCTAACTTTAAGCCGTGCATGAACTGGCTGTATGAAAGTCCGTTGAGACGAGCTGCTGCGTTGATACGAGCAATCCATAACTGACGGAACTGTCTCTTTCTCTCTTTACGTCCAGCGTATGAGCTTGTAAGTGCTCTCATAACTGACTGCTTTGCTACTCTATACTGCTTAGATCTAGCGCCTCTGTAACCCTTTGCTAACTTTAATGTTCTGTTATGTCTTTTCTTAGCGCCTAAACCGCCTTTAACTCTTGCCATTTGTTGATTCCTCCTTAACTAATACTACCGATTACATGTATGGTAAAATCTTCTTCATATTCTTAACATTTGTCTCATCTGTCATTGTTGCTTTTCTGAGATTTCTCTTTGTCTTTGTTGTTTTCTTAGTTAAGATATGTCTCTTGTAGGCTTTATTTCTTTTTAACTTTCCTGTTCCTGTAACTTTGAAACGTTTTGCAGCTGCTCTGCTTGTTTTCATTTTTGGCATTGTGTGTTCCTCCTTAAATTGTTATCTCTTTTCTGCCAGCACCATACCGATGCTTCTTCCTTCAACCTTCGGTGCTTTCTCCACTACCGCTACATCTGAAAGATTCTCAGCTATATCATCAAGGATATGTTTGCTTGCATTCATATGAGCCATCTCACGTCCCCTGAATCTGAGTGTGATCTTTACCTTATTTCCTTTTGCAAGGAATTTCTTTGCAGCATTCATCTTGGTATTCAAGTCGTTAGCCTCAATGTTAGGTGAGAGACGAATCTCTTTCAATTCAACGGTCTTCTGCTTTTTCTTTGCATCCTTTTCCTTACGGGCCTGCTCATAACGATACTTACCATAATCAATCACCTTACATACAGGTGGCTTTGCATTTGGTGCTATCTTTACTAAATCAAGTCCTGCCTCGTCTGCAATCTTTTGAGCTTCTCTTGAAGAAACAATTCCTAACTGCTCTCCATCCGCTCCAATCAGTCGAACTTCTCTGTCTCTGATCTGTTCATTAATCATTAATTCGCTAATGGTCTTGTACCTCCATAAAAAATAGTGGATAGGCAGACTATCCACTATACAATCTTCAACACAAATGTTTGAAAATATTAACGCTAAGTCGCTCCATTGCGCTTAGGTGAGAGTGGATACTCTACTTTGTTTTCATACAACTACTAGAATATAGCACAGACAATTTCTGTTGTCAACACTTTTATCTAAATTTCTATAATCTAATATGTACCAAGAATCTTAAGGGCAATTGCCTCTTCCCTTATGCCTCTTAACGCATTCTGCACCGCTGTATCCGTAAAACGTCCTTCAAAATCAACAAAGAACCTGTACTCCCATGCCTTATCAGATATCGGACGAGACTGGATATTTAACATATTGATTCCATTGTATATAAAGTGTGCCAGCATATGATACAGTGCACCACTCTTGTGAGGTGTCTCAAAGCATATGCTTATCCTGCCCGCATCTCTACGGCATACCCTTTTAGCCGACACAATTATAAACCTTGTTGCATTGTTTTTATTGTTCTGTATGCGGCTCTCAAGCACCTGAAGCCCGTATATATCAGCCGAGATATGGCTAGCTATGCCAGCCTGTGTGATATCTCCGTCATCCTTTACCTTCTTTGCAGAAAAAGCTGTATTCCTGACAGCCACCTGGTTGATATCCTTATGCTCATCAAAAAAATCTGAGCACTGCATAAGTGCCTGTGGATGTGAGTACACAGTCCTGATATCAGAAATCTTTGCACCCGGAAGTCCCATCAGACTGTGGTCGATGCGTATAATCTGCTCCCCAACTATATAATTGTCGTATTCAACAAGCAGATCATAGTTTTCCGATACAATACCGGCTGAAGAATTCTCTATCGGAAGCACTGCATAATCAGCCTTTCCGCATTTGATATCCTCCATGGCATCCTTCCAGGAATCCACGTTGTAGCCATTACAGTTCTCGCCAAAGTATGTCTTCATGGCAAGCTGTGAGTATGCACCCTCAACTCCCTGAAACACAATCCTTGCATTGGAAAAATCCAGGCTGTCTACCTCAGTAAAGTTTTCCTTCTCCACTATGCCATGCTCAGTCATAAGCTGATACTGCTTCTTTCTACTGGTCGACATAATCTGTTCAAAAAGCTCAACTATACCGTGCTTCAAAAACTCATCATCTGCAAGAGACGATAATTTCTCAAGCTTTTCATCCTCTCTCGTCTTGTCAAAGACCTTTTTGCCGGTGGTTATCTTATACTCGGCAACGTGCTTTGAGATATCCATTCTTTCCTTATATAATCTGACTATTTCACTGTCTATCTCATCGATAGACTCTCTCAATTTCATTAAATCTTCCATTATTGTCTCCTAAAAAAGATATAAT
>ENA-OZLH01000640-OZLH01000640.1-human-gut-metagenome-genome-assembly--contig:-NODE-640-length-18465-cov-4.458229_pt1 | contig 18465 bp, 19 predicted proteins | sample MGYA00244832_ERZ653776 | MGnify/ENA primary metagenome ERZ653776 (study PRJEB26926, sample SAMN06165218) | human gut metagenome | biome: ENVO:00009003; feature: ENVO:2100002; material: ENVO:00002003...
TATCTAGTGTCTTCTTTTTGAATTGTCAATATTTGAACACAAATATATAAAAAGGACTGTAGACTCAAGAGGAAATCTTCAAAAAACTGCAATTCTTTTGTGAAAAAAATGTTTTCCTACAAAACAGCAATTTGTTATTGTTTGAATGATATCATACCATTATCATGCTTCTTCTCACTTCACGGCAAATAAGAAGACGAACTACCTCATATGGGTTGCGGCATTCACAAAGATGAAATGCGTTCCACATTAAGAATATTGTCGAATAAAATAGTTAATGAAGATTGATTTGCCGCTTTCATACAGAATTGAAGATTTCCATTCACGCTTTAGTGAATTTGCGCATAAGCAGTTCATCACATATTAGGTGCATTGGTGAAACTATGTTCCAAATGGTTGATGATTGACGACAGTACCTCATGAAATCATTGAATATGTAAGTCACCGAATCATTGAATATGCAGTTATCCGCTGAACCGGATAACCGTTTCGGCAAATGTTTGCCGGTTTGAATTTTCGGGTATTGGACTATGTCATTTCTCATATCTTTAAATCACTGTTTTTTTTGAATCACGATACAAATAAACATGGAAACAATGGAAGTTGTATCACTTCCCGGACAATTGGCAGCATGTTGCGCTGATAGGCAGCAATTAGCTTACTTAATATATTATTCCACAACCGTTTATCATCGTAACTTTGCCCTCGAACGGCAGGGTTTCCCGCAACGGGTGAAGCCGTGGGTCTGAAGTTTTCCTTTCCAATCCGTCCCCGACGGATTTTTGTTGGCTCCAGCCAACAGCAAGATGTCTTTTCAGCGGCTCAAAATGATTTGAGCATCCCTGAAAAGCACTTGCCCTTACAGGGGGTAGGCTTCCTCTCCGGAGTCGGGAAGCCTGAAGAACCCGCGGTAAGCATATCCCCATAGCAGAGTTTGTGCCGCATAACGAACTATATTAATAAGCAAATAAAATGAGAACAAAAATGCCGCCATAAGCTATCTCGTTTGACGGGTAGAAACGCCCCCATCTACCTAGGGTACATCTGGTTTAATAACAACAAATGCCAGTCAAACTCTGATACAGATTCTAAAAACTCTATTTGGCTGGCCAAAAAGAAATAGTCTTATCCTGCGCTTTCACCCTATTCTTGTCTTGAAATGGAAGTACTACAAGAAATCAGGAATACCGTAACGAACTGCTGCCTTATACCATTTTAGGTGGAAAGGCGCTGTATCCCGAATCGGAAATGCGTGAGGTGCTGGAAGCGAACTATCGGAAACCTTTCAGATAGCCTCCGACCAAAAGCAAGAACGGACAGCCGTTATCCGGTTGTCCGTTCTTGCTTGCGTTTGTTCCGTTCTCAGCAATGGCCTCCTTTGGCTATCGGCACAAACAACATATAGGTATCTCTCTACTCTTTGGCGTACGCTTTCCGTAAAAGCCACGAACGGAACACATGGGTATAATAGGTATTCAGGCGGAACGCTATCGGTATAATGATTTCAAGGGAATAGACATCGGCATTCAGACTGTTTTCCAACCGGACATACCGGCACACCTCAAAGTCATTCAGCACGTCCGTTTTCAGGATTGCCCGGATAGCCGCATTTACCGCTGTTGTTGCCACATTGAACAGTTCTCCGATTTCCCATGCCATCATCCATACATCGTTACCGGTTACGATTACCGATTTTCCTTCTATGGTAATGATATTTCGTTTCATGATTCTTCTTTTTTAGATGTTGCATCCTTTGAACTCTTCTATGCTGCCAAGACGCGCGACAAGATTTTCCATATCCTGATTGAGCTTTTCTTTTGTAATCTTCGCATAGATTTGCGTTGTCTTGATGCTCTTGTGTCCGAGCATCGAACTCACCGTTTCAATAGGTACGCCGTTTGACAGGAATACCGTTGTCGCCGCCGTGTGGCGGCTCTGGTGCCATCTAAGGTGTTTCGTGATACCGCACCGTTTGGCTACGGCACGTATTCCATACAAGCAGGTCATGTAATGAGGGACAGGGAATATCCTTCCGTCCCCACACAGTCCGCGGTATTTTTCTATGATTTTTCGGGGCAGGTCCAGCAGGCGGATATTCGATTCCACGCCCGTCTTCTGGCGGTTGATGTTTATCCACTCATGGTTGTCGAAGTATGTACGGACATTTTCCTCTCGCAGATTGCGCATATCGGAGAATGACAACCCCGTGAACGCACAGAACAGATACAGGTCACGGTAAAGCTCCTGTTTGGCGTTTTTCAGTTTGCCGTCCATCAGCATACGGATTTCCTCTTTCGTGAGAAACCCTCTTGTCGTTTCCTCTTTCTTGATTTCATATTCACGGAACGGGTCACGTGTCAGCCATTCATTGTTAATGGCAATGAACACCATTGTCCGTAACGGACACACATAAAGCCAGACCGTATTGGTACAGCAGTGTTTGTCCGTGCGAAGAAACATTTCAAAATCGGAGATAAATGCCGGAGTAAGTTCCTTCAGGGCAATATCCTTCACATGGTAGCGGATATTCAGGAACTCTTGCAGGTGCTTGTAAACGACCAGATATTTTGAAAGCGTGGCTTTGGCTTTCATGCCGGCTTCCACCTGCTTTGCATAATCCTCGTTGTGCTGGCGGAACACCTGCATCAGTGTATGGCAGCGGTGTTCCAGTCCGAGAAAGGCATTCTTCACTTTTTCAGCCGTCACAAAATTGTCACGCTCCATGATTTCCTGATAGTGCCTGTTGATGCTCACACGCATCTTGTCAAGCAGGCGGTTCGTTTCAAGTGCGGCAGAACTTCTTCCCGTGACACGTCCGCCTTTCGTGTCCCACAATTTGGGATCGACCGAAAGTTTGCTGCTGAATTGCGTCTGCGTTCCGTCCACTGTGATACGTCCCATAACCGGTACTGTACCGTCTTTCTTCACTGCCTGTTTTTTCAGGTAGAAGATAACTGAAAATGTACTCTTCATCGTTCTAATTTTTTTTGGTTTCAAATTTAGTTCGTGAAGAAATCCTTCGTCGCTACGCAAATCATTGAGGAATACTGCAATTCTCGTTCATGCCGTATTTTCTTGCGTGAGTTGTTAATAACTCACTGGAAGTTAATGCTTTCTATATTCTTTCAACCTCGTCATAACCTGTTTTGGGCATGGTCACGAATTGGTAACGCTGCGATGTCCTAACTTGGCTTTTTCATTGCTTTTTCTGTCTTTCATTTTTTCAAGCCATCTTCCTAAAACACCTATCTGCCAATAACTTTGCTACATTCTTCTATTTATCACTTTATATTCGTAACTTTGCTGCATAAATCTCCGAATTTTGCCCAAGACGCCTACCCGCTCGCATTGCAAATGATTTACGGAAGTGGATATCTCTCGGATTCGCAAGGCATGCCAAAGTGCCCGGAACTCGGAGTAGAACTGCTAAAACGCTCCGCAAGCGCGGCGGCAAATGAGGGATTTTTAACTCCCATAATCTTGTACGCACAAATTTGCGAAGACGGGAAATTCGCAAAGCGCGATCCCAAAAAATCGCTGGAATTGTACGAAATGTCCATCGACTCATACAAGAGCGGAAGATCCGCCAACGAAGTCTCAACAGTCTATCTAAACGCGGCAAGGCTGTTAAAATTATCGGGCACCGCAGAAGACCAAAAAAAAGCCGCAAATTTAACATTTAAATGGCTGGAACTTTTCCCCAATAACATCGACGCTAAAACTGACGCTGCCCTGCTGTACATATCGGGAATCGGGGTCGAGAAAAATCCGGACAAAGCGAAAGAATATTTGGAAAGCGCAATAGGTGCGGCAAAAGGCAATAATAAACTGCTCTGGAGGGCGTACGGGATTCTTGCGTATTGCCACATGAAGGGAATTTTCGGAGAGCGCGACGGCAAAAAGCTGGACGAAATTCTCTTTCTAATAAGAAAAATTCCCGTCGATAAAAACACTCTGCGCCACCCGTTTTTATTTTACGCGCAATGGTTCAACCCGCGCGCAAAAAGTGATGTTTTGCGATCGTGCAAAGACCCCGTACTACCAAAGGACGAAAATATTTCACTCTTCTGGCTCGGGCAACTCGAAGCTCTCGCCGACACACAAACAAATCCAATATGCGCCCTGCGAATCTATGAAGACATACTGTCTTTCTTCGACCCGAAAAACGGTTTTGACAATCCCCAGAAAGCAGAAGCCTTAAAGGCAAAATTACAAATGGCAAGAACCAATGCTGCTAAAAGGGCGAAAAAATAAAGTGGACGAACGAAGCGAGAAAATATCGCGGATAGTCGCGGCCCATTCGAAAAAGCTCATAGCCTACTCACGGCTTATATGCCGCGACGTGGAAATTGCGCGCGACGCCGCCGCAGACACTTTCTTAAAACTTTGCTCCCTTAAAAATATCGACGAAGGCAGAATATCCGCATGGCTCTATAACACATGCAGAAACAGGACAATAGACATTCTGCGGCGACAAAAATTCTGCGTTCCATTCGACGAAGAATATATAAAAACGCTCGCCGACGAATCCGACGCTTCGAGCCCCGACAAGGAACATCTTTTGCTACTTATAGCAAGACTTCCAAAATTGCAGGCGGAGGTTCTAATGCTCAGATATTTTTCCGGCCTAAAATACGCCGATATCTCGGAGATACTCGGCATATCGGAAAACCACGCGTGCGTAGCCGCTTCCCGTGCGCTTGAAACCCTCAGAAGAGAAATGAAAAATGAACGACACTAATATTCAAAAGAATATAAAAGAGGCGTTCGCGCTGCTTGAAAACGCCGTGCTCGACGACAAGCAGATAGCGGAAATTATGCGCAGGGCGGCAAATCCGGGGCGATCCATAAACAGGGCTTTATTATTTGCCGCCGCAACGGCGCCGCTAATAGCGGCGGCCGCGGCGCTCGCTCTCTGCGCATTTTTTTCGCAGGCTGGCGGATACAATTCAGAACCGCACGGGCACATTCCCGACAATATTGGGACTATAGTTGTGGAGTCTTCCAACCGCGAAAAACTGGTAATCCGCAATGGCGAGCTCCAAATAATATCAACTATCGATTGGGAGTGGGAAAATTCCACCCGCGCGGCAATATCAGCCATAAAAGCCTCACAATATTTTCGCGACCCTGGCGAAGACCCAGCAAGCGCGCTCTCTGGCTTATCCGCCGATGGAATCAGCTCTGAGCCCCGCGCGCAACAGGCAGATTATTAAATCCAAACTCCGGCGGATTATTCGCAAGCAATTTCTTTATTTGAACTTCGCCACCCGATGAACTTTTGTTTGCGCGACGAAAAGTTTTCTTTCTATGCGCCTCTTGATATTTAAAAGACCAGAGATTCTTTTTGGATTTTCCTTGCCCCACAGCCCTTCATTGCGCAAATGGCGAATGTAATCCATCACTTCCACAGCCTCACGCAACGCGCATTTGACTAAGATAAATTCCTCGCAATTTTTTAGCGCACTTATTTTAATTCTTACCCAAGCGAATGTAAGCCCCATTTTATTTTCCGCGCGCGGCAATTTCGTATTTTCCCACACGCATGGGAAAGGCGTCCTTCACTTTTCCGAGCAAAAACGGCAACTGACGCTGCGAAACGACCAAAAATAAATCCGCGCGTTCGCCCGAAATATCCGCTCACTATCGGCTTTCAGGAGAAATGTTCTCGCAAACGAGTTTTGCCGCAACTTCAACGCATTTTTCGCACGGAGTGCGGTACACCGTTTTTATCTCGCGGCAAAATTGCGAGCCAGTCGCCTTTGCGAATTCCGCGCGGATTTTATCCGCCGCCCCAGGGCACAACTTCACCGCCGAGTAGAGCGCGCCGCACAATCCCTCGGGAGCTTTGCCGCCTCCGCATTTTGAAAGCTCCTCCAATCCTTCGGCATCTCCGCCCTTAAAGGCCGCGTACACAGTCTGGGCACAGTTGTAGGGTTTCCTGAATTTTGAAAGGGCTATTTCTACTTTTCCGTTTTCCATAGGATTATATAGAGCTTGAAATTACCTCGTTTTGAAGGGCGGTAATCTCCGCGATTCCGCCTCTCGCAAGCGATATAAGCTCAGCAAGTTCGTCCTCGCCGAAAACAGCCTCCTCGCCGCTCGCCTGCACTTCCACGAATTTTCCGGAGCCAGTCATTACAATGTTAGCGTCGACATCGGCGTCTTTGTCCTCCTCATAGGGCAAGTCGAGCACTTTCATTTCCCCTAAAATCCCAACGCTCACCGCCGCGACCGAATCGCGGAATGGATCCTCCGCTATGTCGCCGGATGCCATCAGCTTTTTCACGGCAAGCTTCGCGGCAACATACGCCCCGCTTATCGACGCCGTGCGCGTTCCTCCGTCCGCTTGAAGAACGTCGCAATCTATCCATATAGTAATTCCCGGAATTTTTTCCAAGTCCGCAACCGCCCTCAAAGACCTGCCTATAAGCCTCTGAATCTCGACTGACCTGCCGTCCACTTTGTTAGACGAAGTCGGGCGCTGTTTGCGGGTGAGCGTCGAGTACGGAAGCATTGAGTATTCCGCGCTAAGCCACCCTTTCTGATCCGCCATGGAGTTCATCCACGACGGCACGCGCTTTTCCGCAGTTGCCGCGCATATTACTTTCGTGTTTCCGAAAGACACAAGCACAGAGCCTGTCGCGTTCGGGGCAATTCCGGGCTCGAATTTTATCGGGCGCAGCTGGTTAAAATTTCTTCCGTCAAAACGAACTTTGGGACTTTCTTTTTCCATCTTATTTTAAGTTTTGTTAGAATTTTGATTATTCGCGCGGCATTAGCCACAAAAAAATTCTAAATAAAGCGCCCGCACTTACGATAATCAATAAAAGCCGCCGCATTGCGGCCGATAAATTTTATTTAGCAAACCGCTAGGCTTGTTTTGCCGCTTATTTTTAGGCGGCATACGGAAGCGGAAATAGGAAAAATCTTTCTTGCCTCCGGAACCCCAAAAAAGGAATAAAAAAATGCCCGAATACGCAAGTAAGCATATCCGTGCATTTGGTAAAAATAAAAATTGAAGAACTTATCACAATTTGCCATTGTCTAAATACAGAAAATAAAAAATATGTACTACCAACAATATCAAAGCACTGCCGCTCTCGCTTCCGAGAGGGGGGAATTTTTAAGAAAAGTATATATGAATCTGGCGCTCGGATTCGTCGGATTCATTGCACTTGAAGCATTTTTGCTTACGTGGCAGCCTGCTGTCGAACTCGCCCAAAAAATGGTGACGGGAAACAACTGGCTGATTGTACTGCTCGCATTTATGGGGGTATCGTGGCTTGCAAACTCTTGGGCTGTCAACGGAGCCACTCTCGGGAAGCAATATGCGGGATTCGCCCTATACATAATTGCGGAGTCCATTATTTTTCTGCCGCTTTTAATATTTGCCAATATGTTCGCCCCCGACACTATTCCGCAAGCCGGCATAATCACTGCCGCCCTCACCGCCGGAATCAGTGCGTACGCGTTCTTCTCTAAAAAAGATTTTTCATTCCTCGGCTCATTTCTGACAATTGCTTCATTCGTGGCGCTCGGGATAATCGTCTGCGCCATACTATTCGGCATTCAGCTCGGGTTGTGGTTCTCGGGGGCTATGATAATTTTTGCCGGGCTCGTCGTGCTTTACCAGACGAGCGCAATTATCAGGCAATACCAGAACGACCAATATGTGGCTGCCGCGCTCGGTTTGTTCGCAGCAATAGCTCTCATGTTCTGGTATATCCTGCAATTCCTGATTTCTTCGCGCCGATAAGGCTCGATTACCAAAAGTGTGGATATTACCCGCGCCGCATTTTGCGCGCTTGTAAAACTTCAAAAAATGCGCCGTACAATCAAATAAGGCGAATCCGCTTATTCTCAAAAAAAAATCCGCTCATCAGAGCGGATTTTTTTATGCTATTTACGCCTTCTTGATACGGCGAAAAGCAAGGCGACAAGACCAAATACTGAAGCTAACTCCGCAGCTTCTGGAACAGTATATATCAAGCTTCCGGGGCCTCCAACCTCGCCTATGAGGGAAAATTCCCCTCCAAGTTCCTCTCCCGATTCCCCATAAGCCGAAAATACCGAATTTGCGTCAAACTCGTCCGTCAGGTTGTCGAATTCAAAAATAGTAATTTCCATATTTTTTAAGTCCTCGGCGGAAAATACGACATCCACAGAGGGCGCGTAAACAGACAATTCGCCCGCGACTATCGCGCCGCTATAAATCAACTTCCCGCCATCGATAAATATCCTTTCAACCTTCGGGGCAGACAATTTTAGCGCCCCGCCCAAAAGCCTAACGTCTCCGACAGAAAGCTCGCTGTCGAGCACAAGCTCTCCGTTGCTGACTTCTACGGAATTTATAGCCATATCCGTCTTTCCGTCCAAATCGTTTTCAAATCCATACAGGCTCGCGTTTGAGGCCTTATATATAGTCATCGACTGTCTTCCGTCGCCGCTCATATTTATGCTTAGATTGGAACTCACGCCGCTTTCAGTCGCAAAAACGCCTTCAAAATCTCCACCCTTAAACACTCCGCCATTGGACATGAAATTTATGTTCACCGACAGATTTTTTGCGGAAGTCATATAAACAGCTTTGCCGCTTGACGACAATCCTCCCAAGTCCATTGAAAAATATGTGCCTGTTGCCGTATCGTGCGCGGACATATCAAATGTGTGGTATCCGACTGTATCGGAGCCGTTCTTTATAAAATTTAAAGCCCCTTTGACTGCAAGCGTGTATGCAGAAGGAGCCGTTGAAGTGCTCCCGAGACGAAATCTTGAATTAAAATACTTATCCGTTTCCAAAGCCATATCTCCGCCGACCGTCAGAAAATTCGCGGTGTCGGCAACGAGCCTCATCGACTTTCTGGAGCCAATATCGCTTGATGAAGGAGTATATTTGGAATCTGAAGAAACAGTTCCATGCCAATCACCCAATAGGGTTATTGAAGACGTAATGTGGATTTCAAGAGGGACGTACGCAGTTACGCTGTTTACCGTCTTGATGCTCGGATAGGGAGTATAGTCAACATACCAATTCACTCTCGCATAGTCCGGATTTCCGTTTCTTTGCATATTTGCGACGTCAAATATCAGATTGGAAGTCTCCGACGGAACAGTTGAATGCGGGATATTTCCCTCAGCGTCCGCCTTCCAATTATCTACATTTCCGGCACGGAGCAATGTATCGTCCCATGTAGATCCACCCCGCCAATAATAGTCGGTACTCTCAGCAAGCACATTTACGCCTGTGGCGCACATTCCATAAAAGAACAGCGTGTTAGCATAATAATAAAATTGCCGTAAAATATATTTAAGATTCGTTGCGCTTTTCATACCCACAAATTATTTATTTGTTATCCTGTCTCAGTGGATTCATGTCTAAAACATTTTTTTATATATTCAAGATAAATTAAGAATATGTTTTTAAACAGTTTAAATACGTACACTAACTCGCAAGAACTATATTTCCACATGCGCTGGACATACCAACTGAAAAAAATTCTGATAAAATTTGAAGGGAAAGCGCAAAAAAATACGTTTTTTAACATACTTTCTACAAGCATTTACACAACAAAAAACCCGTCCGAGTTTTTCTCGAACGGGCTTTGGTATAAACTTTAAGCTGTTCCGCGAATTACGCCTTGCCGGCGGAACCGAGAACATTGACGACCTTGTGCATGTAGAGCTTTTTGAGCTCGTCGCGGGCGGGGCCGAGATACTTGCGGGGGTCAAATTCAGCGGGCTTGGTGGCGAACACTTCGCGAACTTTTGCCGTCATCGCCAGTCTGCCGTCGGAGTCGATGTTGATTTTGCAGACTGCGGATTCCGCCGCCTTGCGGAGCTGTTCTTCGGGGATGCCGACTGCGGCTTCGAGCTTTCCGCCGTACTTGTTTATCATGTCGACATACTGCTGCGGAACCGACGAGGAGCCGTGCAAGACAATCGGGAACCCAGGTATGCGCTTTTCGATCTCTTCGAGAATGTCGAAGCGAAGCGGCGGGGGAACGAGCCTTCCGTCGGCGTCGCGTGTGCACTGTTCGGGCTTGAATTTGTAAGCTCCGTGCGAAGTGCCTATGGAGATAGCCAAAGAATCCACGCCTGTCTTGCTTACAAAATCTTCAACTTCTTCGGGGCGGGTGTACGAATGTGTCTCGTGGGAAACTTCGTCTTCGATGCCGGCGAGAACTCCGAGTTCGCCTTCAACGGTGACATCGTGCTCATGCGCATATTCAACAACTTTTTTCGTCAGCGCAACATTGTCTTCGTACGAATGCGCCGAACCGTCTATCATCACGGACGAGAAGCCGTAGTCCACGCAGGATTTGCAGAGCTCAAAAGTGTCGCCGTGGTCGAGGTGCAGAACAATCGGAATATTGTAGCCGAGTTCCTTTGCGTATTCGCAAGCGCCTTGCGCCATGTAGCGAAGGAGAGTCTGATTGGCGTATTTGCGGGCTCCGCTGGAAACCTGCAAAATGACGGGCGATTTCTGCTCGACGCAAGCTTGTATAATCGCCTGCATTTGCTCCATATTATTGAAGTTAAACGCAGGGATTGCGTATTTGCCGGCGATGGCTTTTTTGAAAAGCTCTCGCGTGTTGACCAAACCGAGTTCTTTATAGGATACCATAATATTGTTTTTGTTAAAATGAAACTATCTTTTATTTCACGGAGCTAATGAAATACAACAAAAAAAAGCAAAAAAAGGACTTTTAATGCCGAGCCGCCTCCGCTCTATGAAGAATAGCGACTATGCTGATAGCCCGCGGCATAATAGGCGTATCTTGCCGACATAAAAAATATTTAACGGCTCTTATACGGTTAAAGCGCAATTAAAAAAAGCCTTGCAGTCGCTATCCCCCAAATATGTTCCATGCCAAATAACATTCGCGCACAAACCAAAACAGCGCAAGCAAAAGCGCCAACAGCACGAGCTTTCTTACCCCCTTCCAAAGTTCCCCCGGCATGTCGTACCTTCCAACCTCACCGCGGGTAGCCTTCTTAAACTCGTAAAGAGGATCCTTCGAGCGCACACTCCGCGCCGAAGATGAAACTTTCAACTGCTTTTTTCTCCAAAACATCCCGATTTGCGTAAAACTTTTAGATTTATCGCATTCGCCTCACGATACGGCAAGAAAATACGGCTTCCGCCCAAAAATTTGTGTTGAAAAACCGAGCGGGAAAGGCAATATCGTTCAAATATGAGTAAGGAAATAGAAGAAGGTCTCAATCTGGCTCTCGACTTCACTAAACTAAAAAAAATAGCCCAGTGCGGAGAAGATGTTATTCCTGCAATCGCACAATGCGCCGATACAGGCGAAGTGCTAATTGTCGGATACGTAAATAAGCTCGCACTCGAAACGGCAGTCAAAGAGGGCATGGCAACATTCTGGAGCACATCGAGAAACGAATTGTGGATTAAGGGGAAAACGAGCGGCGACTTTCTCGAAATTGTCGACATTCTCGTAAATTGCGAACAAAACTCTATTGTCTACAAGGTCCGCTTAAAGGGCAAAGGTTCCTGCCACACAAAAGACAAGTCGGGAAAACCGCGCAGAGGCTGCTACTACCGCAGAATAAAATTCTCCGACGGGAAAATCGATGGGCTTGAATTTCTTGAAGGCGCGCAATAATCGAAAAATATTCTGGATTTTCATGCGCGGCGTCATTATATAGTCTTTAATTTATCCAATACATTCCCGTAAGAATATTAGCGCACGACACCGAATTAACGGTTGCCGGGCGTAAAACAGAGACACCATTATGAAGTTTAAAATCAGCAAGGAACACTTCTCGACAGGCCTCAGACAGGTCACTAACGTCGTAAGCTCTAAACCGCAGATGGCGGTTCTGAACAATGTGCTTATTAAGGCGGAAGGCGGCAACGTAATGCTCACGACCACCAACCTTGAACTCGGCATAAGATGCTCGATAAAGGCGGAAGTCGAAGAACCGGGCGATATAACCCTCCCCGTAAAAAAACTCGCGGCAATTATAAACGCGATGCCCCAACAGGAGGTTGTTGTGGAAAGCTCGGACGGCCAAACCGCGCGCATTCGCTCCGGCCGCTCAGACTTCAACCGCTTCAACGGCCTTAAAGCAGAGGACTTCCCCGCCCTCCCAAGCTTTGTGGACCAACATTCTTACGAGCTGCCGCCACAGGAACTTGCACTTATGTTGCGCTCGGTATCCTACGCACAAAGCACGGACGAAAACAGGTACATCTTAAACAGCGTTTTCTTCAATTTCTCGGAAGGTAAACTATCGCTCGTGGCGACCGACGGAAGAAGGCTCGCAATGATTTCCCGCGATATGAAGATCGACCATGAAGACGAAGGCTCGATAATTTTGCCCGCGAAAACCGTCACCGAGCTTGAGAAACTCCTCTCGCAGGGCAAGATGGTGAAAATAAGCTTTAACGAAAGGCAGGTAGCCTTCGACATAGAAGTTGGCGAAGAGTCTTCTAACAGTGGGCTTACGGGGTCCATTTACCTCGTGTCTAAGATTGTCGAAGGCAGCTATCCCAACTACAAGCAGGTAATACCCAAAGAAGCCGAGCACCGCATAAAAGTCGAGCGCGAGCTAATGCTCGAAACCGTGCAGCGCGTCGCTTTAATGACGAACGACAAACAAAACTCCGTAAAGCTAAAAATAGCAGACAACTGCCTTGAAATTTCCGGCGAGAGTGCTGAACTCGGCGAAGCGAAGGAGCCAATAGAAGTTGAATATACTGGCCCGGAAGTCAAAATCGGTTTTAATCCCGAATTTCTGCTAAGCCCGCTGCGCAACCTCACGAAAGACGAAGTTTTCTTTGAATTCAAAGACGAGATGAGCCCGGGTGTATTCAAAACACTCGATAACTTCCTATGCGTTGTAATGCCGCTTAGGATTTAGCGCAAAACAATTCCGATAAAGCGCGTTCCAAGCAGAACGCGCTTTTGTTTTAACGCCGCGGGGCGATATTAAAATATGGAAACGGAATCCTGGATACTTACATTGTCTATCGTATTGTTTGCGGCGTTCGTCGCTGCGGGATTTCTTGCGGACTCGTTTCCGTTGCAACCATGGATTAGGACGCTTCGCAGATGGATTAGATTCGCATTTTTTTCCCTGGCGCTTGCGCTTGCCGCCAAGAAATATTTTTTTACAGACGAAAGTTTTGTAGATCTCGCGATTGCGGGCGCGCTCACATATATTCTCGTTGAGACGTTTATATATTGGCTTCAAATATGCGCGGCAAGCGTATCGGGGCTTCCGCCGTTCGGCAAATACACGCCCGCCGAATCCGCATGGAGCTGCGAGCCGTCAATGATTAAACTCAAACGTAAAATAGAGGCTCTCGGATTTAAAAAAAGCGGCGCTTTCACGGTTCATTTTGGAGGCGAAGTGTCGGCAAAATCCACATTTTTTGACTCGGCGGATTCAAAAGAACGGCTCGACGTCACCTTTGTACCGTTTGGCAGCACTTACATAGTCTCGTCGAGCGTATATTCTCAAGACTCTGAATCAGTCCGCTGGATAACCGACGGCAACCCTACTCCGTTGGGCCTTTCTTCCCCTCAAGGTTGCAAGATTTTCCGCAAGAGACTTGTCTGCAATCCGCTTAAACTTATAAAAATCCACGAGTCAATTTTAAGAAAAAGCGGAAAGAGATTTGTCGAAATACGCGAAACGCCCGTAGAATACGTGGATAAAATGACGCGCGGGATTGAAAGCCAGTCGACTTTGGACGGCTTGTTAAATACAGGTATAGATGCGGAAGAATCCGGCATATTTACGCAGGAGGGCAAAACTCGCATCTGGATCGATATGATAAAAACGAACTACTTCCCATTTCTGAAATGACACTTTTGGGCGAAAGATTGCGAAACCGTTTAAATGTGCGCAAACTTCCGCAAGTCAATTGCTGCGGGCACATTTTAGAGGGCAATAGCCGCGAATCCGGCAGCGCATTTGCAACAAATAGAGAGCCTGCAAAATGCGACGATTTTAGAAGGATTCGCTTGTTCGGAAAATTCTGGAGGCTTTGCGGGCTTGTAAAATTCTGCAATCTTACCGCTTTAACGGGGGTTATTCGCGCGGAGGTTCTAAGATTCAAGAATTATAGCCTCCATTTGCAGAAGAATATCTTTGCTGCAAATTGCATAGTGGCGTGGCGCGCACTTGCCGCAATATGCACTCTTGCGCTGTCGGCTAAAACTCCCTGCGCAAGTCTTTTGGGGGAGACACATATAATCGAGAACGGCTCCTGTGATATGGAAATAATACTTCCACAAAATGTCCACAGATCCGACGCCGAGGCGGCGAATACACTTGCCATGGAAGCTGCCAAGCTTGCTCGCGGCGGAAATATAAAAGTCTCTTTTTTTGACGACAACTCGCGGCCTAAAACAAAAATTTTTTTTAAGAAATGCGCAACCTCCCAGCCTCCGCAAGAGCTCTCGGCAATAAGGATAAAGTCGGGCTGCGGCAACATTGAAATAGAATACCCCGACGAAAGCCGCGCAATGAATGCCGTCGGAATCTTTCTGAGGAAGTTTTGCGGCATGAGATTTTACGCTCCCGGCGAGCTTGGAACGCACTTTGAAAAAAAGGAAAACTTAAATATCCCCGACGGAGAATTCGAATTTCGCGACGCATTTTTTTCGGCAGGATTTTACGCCCCCACAAAAGAAGCCAAGCGCATAGGAGAGGTTAACAGATGGCTGAAATTAAACGGGGCGCATTCGATAGCCGGCAATTTTTCGCACAACTTAAAAAATATTTTTGATGAAGAGTTCAGGCGCAAACATCCTGAGATTTTAGCGCGCGAATCCGACGGCTCAATAAAACCCCTTGCCCAATACGACATTTTAAATCCCGCCGCGGCGGCGCAGGCCGCTAAAAAGGCGGACGAATATTTTTTAGAATATCCGCAAGCGAAAATGTTTTCAGTCGGGATAGACGATTTTTCGGAGTTTGACGAACGCCCGAAAACCCTTGCTCATAAGCGCGGATATTTTAGGGGATTCCCCGATTACTCAAACGCTGTATTTGAATTTTCGGCTAAATCTGCGCGACTAATAGCCCAAAAGCACCCATCAAAACTCGTTGGCTGCATTGCCTATTTGGCGTGCGAAAATCCCCCATCATTCATGCTTCCCGGAAACCTCGTTCCGTACTTTACGACCGACCGCGCGAACTACTTCGACGCAAAATACAAAGAACTCGATTTTAAGACGCTCGACGCCTGGGGGAAAAGTGCAAAATTTTTTGGCATATACGACTACGCCCACGGCTCGCCATATCCCTTTCCGTGGGAAATCGGCTCTGCAGTTACCGAAGGAATTGCGCGGGCACACAAGGCGGGCGCAAGGGCATATTACGCGGAATTGAACCCTATATATGCGTACGATGCAAAAAAATGCGCAGAAATCTTCGCCGCGCTTGAAAATCCTGAAAATACCGACGCCGCAAAAATTGCAGGAGAAGAATTTTATAAAAATTTTTACGGTAGAGCAGGAAAATACGTTAAAGATTTTTTCGACACCGCACAAAATGCACAATTTGCAAAACGGGCCGCGCGCGGCGACCCCGTGAGGTGGCTTGGGCTATTCAAGCTTGAAAGCTCAGTTGAAATTTTCGACGAAAACGACATCTCAGAAATGGAAAATTCATTGAGGCTCGCAAAAATATCAGCGACTGCTTCAGGGAATAAAAAATATATAAAGCGGGTGGAATCTCTTGAGCTCGCATTCAATTTTGGCAAGTTGTGCGATAGAGAATATCGGCTGAAAAAGAAAATTTTTTACCGTCTAAATTCCTGCGCGGCGACACAAGAAATAATGTCTCTAATGGCTGAACTCCGCAACCTGTCCAATAAAAAGCAAGCCGCGCTAAAAGCATATGAAAGCGGAGGAATCTACCCCGCTGCAATGTTTACGGAACTTCTATTTACAGACAACCTGAATCCTTCTATACAAGCTGCACAATATTTATTGTCGAAGGGCGTAAATAAAAGCGATATTAGCGGTATTTTTACAGAAGAAGAAATACAAATCGCATTGGCCGCAAATAGAAAAGATTGCACTGACGCATTTGGCGGAGACGGCAGTTTTGAAAACATTGCCATAAACGAAGCCAATGAACAAAACTTCTCCAATGGGAAATGGATATTGTTTGAGTGCGATTACGACGGCGCAAAGATGAAAATATCCAAGCGCGCCGCGCGCACGGGAAAATACGGAGCTGAGTTTGCCATGTGCGAAAACTCCGCCATTTCAAAGAGCCTAAAAGCATATTCTGGAGAAATATTTGTTTTTGAGGGGTACTACCGCGGAAGGATAACTCCCGGCACAGCATGCTACGCTACAATTGTATTTTTCGATAAAGACGGAAAATATTTAGGGCGCAAATCTTCTCTCTTCAATGTCTCGGAGGGCGATAGATTCCTTAAATTTATCTGCGCGGCTGTCGCTCCAGAGAACGCCGATTCGGCTATGATCAGCCTATTTGCGAGCCGAATGAAAGACGGAGATTTCCTTTTTGTAGATGACCTTTCTCTAAAAATCATTCCATAAATTAAAAATTTTCACAAAGAGGCATAATCAAATTTGCGAAACTTTTCATCTCATTATAAATATCTACAAGAAAACCCCCGTCTTTTGATGAAGCGGAGGTTTTTTAGTATGCCAAACTGCGACTTTTTCAGGGCTATCTGCGCCTTCTAGATCTCATTCCAGCGTAAACAAGTGCGAGTAAACCACCCAGCGCGACCGCCGCTGCAGGCTCAGGAACTTGCGCAAACCCAACTTGCAGCGAATAGCCGCTGTCTAGCGATTCCACCCATTTGAACACCACAACCCCGTTTTCGATGCCCTCGGCGTAAAAATCGGCGTTCGCGTCGTACGCGCCGTCGCTTAACAGCGTGTCGAGATTGAAGCCCGAAAGCTCTCCGGCTGTCAGTATTTCCGCCCAATATTCAACTGAATCAGCGCTATCTGCCAATATGAAATTCTCCAAGTTTAGGGCATTACCGCTTGCATCGGAAAAATCTACCGATATTTTTCCGCTCCCGGCCGCTTTTGTGAAGGTTTCGGTTATTATTATCTTGTCGCCTACTTCCGTCTCCATTGTGTTATGGTTCGCAAAATTTTCGTACGCAAATCCGCCGCTCACAAAATTCGCAGTCTTAAAATATGCAGTCCCTACCTGCAAAGAATCGTAGTGCCCGGCTCCAAATTTGCCGCCTTCCAGCGACAATGTCGCCAATCTGTAATCCGCAGCTATCCGAGAATTATCCATAAAAAGACGGCCGTTTTTCACAGTGTACGTCCCGCTCATGCGCCCTTGTATATCGGTTTTGGTTTGTACAGCTTGATATATTCTCTGTGTTCCTTCGCCGTCCATTGTCACATTCATTGTTGCATTTATGGCGGATATATCCGGTCGATTATTTCCGTCGTCAACTATCGCGCCAATGTATTGATAGTCTGTGCCAAGCGCATTTTTAAAAACTACTTCCGACGTAAATGATCCGCCTGAGCCGTTTGCTATTGTAAAGTCGCCATCTGTATTTTCTGCCACGAGCCCGCCCAATTCGAGCACACCTGCCTTGTTAAACGTCACGTTGGAAAACCCCCACCCGTTTCGTTTTATATTCATAATCCCCTTAACCGCCATTTTATCAACCGTAAGATATAGGAGTGCCGCGTCATTTGCGCCGCTCACTCCGCAGCCTCCCAAGTTGACGTCTCCGATTACGTTGATTAGCGAATTCGTTAGCCTCGAATCCACGTATGAGAAGCTCAATGAAGTTGTGCGATATGAATCGTAAGTTCTTCCGCCGTAAACTTGCGTTCCGATATCGATATTGCCGATTGTTAGCTCAACCGCCGCCGTACCCTCTTTATCGTCAAAAGAAGTTCCAAAAGTCATTGTGCCGGCTTCGTCGCATATTTGTACAGACAGCGTATTATATATCTGAAAGTTTATCGGTACTCCCTGGTTTAAGAGCTCATTTCCAAGATTTATTATTCCGTTATCGCCGGAAGATATGACATTGCCCACATATGTGTCTACTTGCGTCACCCACGATGTTGGGGCACATGTTGTAGTCCCTTTTGTTTTATAGAAAATTGCGGTATCTTCTTCGCCGATTGGGTGGGTAGTCGGTTGCGTTAGCGCTTCGTCCGAATACCATGCCTTGTCGCTTATAAAAGTTGCAGAACTATTCCCAAAATATTTATCTGCCGAGTAGGCGGAAGATATAAAAGTTAACGCCAATAGATAAAAGGCAATAGGGCGAAAGAATTGGATTGTTTTCATGAAAATGCTTATAGCATATTTTATTATAAAGTCAAGGTTTGTAATTAGCACTATTTACAAGCACTTGGCTTCATTTATCGCCATATAGCCCACATTTATATTTATAAATTTTCAAATTATAATCTACAAGCAATATAACTGTCTCTTATACACATCTGACGC
>ENA-OZLH01000646-OZLH01000646.1-human-gut-metagenome-genome-assembly--contig:-NODE-646-length-18352-cov-6.846532_pt1 | contig 18352 bp, 8 predicted proteins | sample MGYA00244832_ERZ653776 | MGnify/ENA primary metagenome ERZ653776 (study PRJEB26926, sample SAMN06165218) | human gut metagenome | biome: ENVO:00009003; feature: ENVO:2100002; material: ENVO:00002003...
GCCTTATCGTCGGCAGCGTCAGATGTGTATAAGAGACAGCAGTCGGGCTGTCTTTTCTGCCTGGCTGCTGCCACCTATCATCACATCGAAATCTCCCGGCTCGGCCACGTGGTTGAGGTCGTAGTCGTAGAAGCGGAGCAGCTCAGGGGTAATCTTGAAGGATACGGTCTTGCTTTCGCCCGCTTTCAGGAACACCTTTTCAAAGCCTTTCAGCTCGCGTACGGGGCGGGTAATGCTGCCTACGAGGTCGCGGATATAGAGCTGCACGACTTCTGCGCCGTCACGCTTGCCGGTATTGGTCACGGTGACTACGGCAGTGGTGGAGCCATTTTGTCCCATGACCGGGGTACTGAGGGCGATGTCGCTGTACTGGAAAGTGGTGTATGAGAGTCCGTATCCGAAGGGATACAGCGGTTCATTGTCCACATCCAGATAGTTGCTGCGGAACTTCTCGAACCAATTGCCGGCAGCCAGCGGGCGACCGGTATTCTTGTGGTTATAGAATAAAGGTATCTGCCCCACGTTCTTCGGGAAAGTCATGGTCAGCTTACCGCTTGGGTTCACGTCGCCGAACAGTACGTCGCCGATGGCGTATGCCGCTTCACTGCCACCGAACCATACGTTCAAGATGGCGGGCACATGTTCCTGCTCCCAGGTGAGCGTCAGCGGCCGGCCGGTGAAGAGGGTTAGTACAACGGGCTTTCCGGTCTTCAGCAAGGCCTCCAGCAGGGTGCGTTGCACGTCGGGGATGTCGAGGTCGGTACGGCTCGAGCTTTCACCGCTCATTTCGGAAGACTCGCCCAGGGCGGCTACAATCACGTCGGCACCGGAGACCACCTTCAAAGCTTCGTCCAGCAGTTCCTTATCCGTACGGTTGTCCCGGCCCAGCGATCGGCCGAATAGGGTGGCGCGTTCCTCGTAGGCTGCATCACCGATGAGGTTGCTGCCTTTGGCGTAGGTGATGTTCACCCGGCCGGCTGTCATTTCTTTCAATCCTTCGTACAGAGAGGGATAGTCGTCCAGGCGTGCGGCAACGCTCCAGGTGCCGGGCATGTTGCTGCGGGTATTGCCCAGGGGGCCGATGACGGCGACGGTGCCTTGCTTCTCTAAGGGAAGGACGGGACGAGAAGACTTCTTGCCTTGTCCCTCAAAAGGTTCGTTTTTCAGCAGCACAAAGCTTTCGGCGGCAATCCGGCGGGCAGCGGCGCGGTGCTCGCGGGTGAAGATGTCGCGTGCGGGACGGCTGAGGTCGCAGTATTTGTAAGGGTCATCGAACAGCCCTAACTTGTATTTCGCTTCAAGGATGCGGCGGCAGGCTGCATCTAGTGTCTTCATGGTTATTTTGCCTTCGATGAGCGACTTTTTCAACGTGCCCACGAAACCTTCGCTCACCATATCCATGTCCACACCGGCGTTGAGCGCACGAGCGGAAACGGTCTGCAGGTTGCCGATTCCGTGTTCCACCATTTCGGAGATACCGGTAAAGTCGGTCACCACAAAACCGTTGAAGCCCCATTGTTTGCGTAGCACGTTTGTCATCAGCCAGTGGTTGGCGGTGGCGGGCACGCCGTCCACTTCGTTGAAGGAGGCCATCACACTACCCACTCCGGCGCGGACGGCTGCTTCATAGGGGTACATGTATTCGTTGAACATGCGGTTGCGGCTCATGTCTACGGTGTTGTAGTCGCGTCCGGCTTCTCCGGCACCGTACAGTGCGAAGTGCTTGACGCATGCCATGATTTCGTCGTTCCGTGTCAGTTGGTCGTTCAGGTCTTTTCCCTGATACCCCAACACCATGGCGCGGGCGATGGCGCCTCCGAGGAACGGGTCTTCGCCCGAACCTTCGGATACACGTCCCCAGCGCGGGTCACGGCTGATGTCCACCATCGGGCTGAAGGTCCATGAGATGCCGTCGGCACTGGCTTCTGTAGCGGCTATGCGGGCAGACTGCCTGATGGCTGCCATATCCCACGTGCAGGAGAGGCCGAGGGGGATGGGGAAGATGGTCTCATAGCCATGTATCACATCCATGCCGAACAGCAGGGGGATGCCCAGGCGGGAGTTCTCTACGGCCAGTTTCTGTACGTCGCGTATCTTGGCCACTCCTTTCAGATTGAAAAGCCCTCCCACGAGCCCCTGCTCAATCTTCTTGGCCACGTCGCTGCTCTTTGCCTGACCGGTGGTGATTTCTCCGGTCACGGGCAGGTTGAGCTGGCCGATTTTCTCTTCCACAGTCATCCGGCGCATCAGTGCGTCGATGAAGCGGTCCATGTCCTGCGGAGATTTCTGCGCCTGCACGGTGGCGGTGCCACCTATTAAAGCGGTTGCGAGCAGCAGACTTGTTCTCTTGAAAATTTTCTTCATATTCATATTGAATTAATTGTTTGTAAGTATGTTCCCTTCATTGTTTTTAGATTGCCGTCACTCTATTGCAGTGGCGCTATGACTTCTTTGCAACGGTGCTGCAATATCTCTGCAGTGATACTGCAAACAATTTGCAGCGCTACTGCAACTGCTTTGCAGCGACACTGCAACTGTTGTGCAGCGACACTGCAACTGTTGTGCAGTGCTACTGCAAAAAGTTTGCAGCTCTTTGCAGTAGCAATGCTTTGATTGAGAGCAAGTTATAAAACAGACCTTTTGCCATTGATTGGGTCGGCTGTTTCCTTTGGCCGGGTATCAATAGTCGGGGTTCTGTACCAGTACTCCGTTCGATTTGTCTATCTCTGTCTGGGGCAGAGGCAGTAGTGCATTCTTGTCCTGGTAATTCTTTCCGGCAGCTTGCAGCACTTCTTTGGCAATGCCCCAGCGCACGAGGTCGTAGAAGCGGTCGGGTTCCAGTGCCAGCTCTACGCGGCGTTCGTGGCGAATGGCGTCACGCAGCACAGACTGGCTGGCAGATTCTACCTTCGGAAGCACGTCTGCCAGTGTGCCGCGGGCATGGGCGCGTACTTGTTCCAGATACCCGGCGGCTTCGCCTGTCAGCCCTTTCTCGTTGGCGGCTTCGGCAGCCATCAGCAGCACGTCCGGATAGCGGATGAGGCGGATGTTTACCCAGAAACCCATACGGCTGTACTTGCGGCGCAGTGTCGGGTCCGTGTAGGCCTTCTTGTTGAAGTAGGTACCCATGGCGGTGGATACGGGTGACTCGCCATAAGGCTGGTTGGTATTCTCCGGTGTAATGGGCTCGTCCGTGCTGTGACGGAAGTAGAGCAATGTGGCGTTCCGGCGCGGGTCGCCCGGTTCAAAAGCTTCTCCCATCAGTTTGGTGGCCATGTGCCAGCCCCATCCCAGGTCCCACTCGCCGGCTCCGCGCACCCCTTGCACCTGGCAGAACTGGCTGCCGATGCTAGCATCCTCTTTCATGGCATCGGTGGCTTCGCATTGCAGTTCGAAGATGCTCTCACCGCAATTCTCCCCTTCTACGGTGAAGACTTTGTCGACCGGTGTATTCAGGTTGTAGATGCCCGACTTTATCACTTCGGTGGAGGCTGTGTACATATTGTCCCAATCGTTCCGCATCATATAGGTGCGTGCGTGCAGGGAGCGTGCGGCGCCCCAGGTCAGCCGTCCCGTATAGTCGCTGTCCCACCGCAGGGGCAGGCATTCTTCGGCTTCGGTCAGGTCTTTGTCAATCTGTTCGTATATCTTTTCCGCCGTGGTCTTGGGCACGTTGGCATCGGAGGCTTCCACTACCTTGATGGTGACCAGCGGCACTTCGCCAAAGGCGCGTACCAGGTTGAAGTAGCACCAGGCACGGAAGAAGAGCGCTTCGCCGCGGTTGCGGATGGCTTCGGTGTCGTCCTTGTGTCCGCTCTTCTCAATGTCGTCCAGGATTTCGTTGCACTGGTAGATGATTTTGTAGTTCTGTCCCCAATAGGCGCTGAGCGGCCCGTTGGAGGCAGTGTATTCGAAGTCGTCCCACATGGCGGCCTCGTTGCTGCCGTCGCCGGCATCACTGCCTTTCTCGGAGTCCTCGCTGCGCACCATGTGCACCATAAAAGCAGGAATACCGGCAGTGATGTCGTACGAGCGCATCAGGTAGTAGACGTTGAATATCTTCCCGCCTACAAGGGCGTTGGGAGAGTCATCTTCCGTGAACTGCCCCAGCGGATCGCGGTCCAGGAAGTCGTTGCAGGATGTCAGTGAGAGGGCTGTTGCACCCACCAGCAATGTAAATATGTATTTTATCAGTTTCATAAATTTATATTTTTCATTCCCCGTTCCCTTTGAAGGAGTCGGGGGAGGTTTGAAGTTACTCTTTTTTAGGGGAGAGGCTTTTAGAACGTCAGATTAAATCCGAACGTATAAATCGCCGGCATCGGATAACTGCCGTCGTCCACCCCGAAGGCGATGGCGCTTCCGCCCAGTTCCGGGGTATATCCGGTGTTGTGCTTCCACGTCTTCAGGTTCTGTATGTTCACGTAGAGTTTCAGCGCCTGCATGCCTATCTTCGAAATCAGCGCCTTGTCGAAGTTGTATGCCAGCGACACGTTACGGATGCGGAAGAACGAGCCGTCCTCTATGTAATACTCGGAGTTCAGATTGTTGATGGTATGCTTGGTGTTCAGCAGCGGCTGGGTGTTGCTGGTCCCTTCACCGTGCCAGCGGTCCATGCGTTGCTCCATAAAGTTGAACTGGCTCCAGTTGTAGTTGTCCCAGGTACGGTAAATCTGATTGCCGCCTTGTCCCATCATGTCAACGGCAAGCTCCCAGTTCTTGTAGCCCAGGCCGAGCGTGAAGCCGTAGGTGACATCGGGTGTAGGATTACCAATCATCGTACGGTCTGCCGTGGTGATTTCACCGTCACCGTTCACGTCGCGGAATTTCAGGTCGCCCGGGGTGACGGTTGCCAGTGTGTTCTTGGGAGAGTGCTCAATCTCCTCCTGGGTCTGGTAGACGCCTTCCACCTTGTAGCCGTAGAAGTAGCCGATGGGGTATCCTGCCATTGTGTAGCTCTGCTGCTTGTCTCCGGCTATGATGGAGTAGCCTTCCTGCACGAGGCTCAGTACCTTGTTCTTGATGGTGGCAAGGTTCATTCCGATGTTGTAGTTCCAGTCGCCTATCCGGTCGCGCCAGCTCAAGGCAAGCTCTACGCCCGAATTCTCGATGGAGCCAAGGTTTCCGATACCCGGTACGGTGCCCGAGATGCCCGGCACTTCGGCCAGCAGGTCTTTGGTTTTCTTCTTGTAGTACACCCCTTCAAAGTGCAGGCGGTTGCGGAGGAAGTTGGCTTCTGCACCGGCTTCCCAGGCTTCCACCTTCTCCCAGCGCAGTTTGGGGTTGGGCAGGTAGGCAAGCTGGTAGCCCGGATAGATGGCAGACGGGGTGCCGAACACGGCGGAGTAGGCATTCGTCAGCAACGGTTCGGCGGGATAGGCGCGGTCCAGGTTCTGGTTGCCCAGTGTGCCCCATGAGCCTTTCAGTTTCAGCATATCCAGCCAGGTGATGTCCTTCATCCATGCTTCCTCGCTCATCAGCCAGCCCAGGCCGACGGAGTAGAAGTTCTGCCACTGGTTGCCGGTGTAGGAGAAGGCGGAAGAACCGTCGCGGCGGTAGGAGCCGTTGAACAGGTACTTGCCCTTGTAGTTGTAGAGCACGCGTGCCAGCACGGACACGGTGGAGCGCTCCCACTGCGTACTGCCGTTGGTGGCGGTGGCTGCGTCGCCGATACTTACGTACCATTTGTCGGGATTGTCCGGAATGACCAGGCCTACCCCTTGGGTACGGGCGCCGTTCAGATTCTCGAGCTTGTTGTAGTAGGTGGTGAAACCGGCTGTGGCCGTCACGCTGTGGTCTCCCCAGGAGTTGGTGTAGGTCAGCAGATAGTCGCTCTGTACCTTCATTTCCGTTTCTTTGGCTTGGGACACTCCGGTCTTGCCGTTGCCCAGCGTGGCTATGTCTCCCTCGACGCTTGCGTCATATACCTGGATAACCGGGGTGTATGTCCGTGTGCTGTTCGAGGCATAGTCCAGGGAGAACATGGCCTTGAACTGGAAGTGTTTCAGGAAATCCCATTGCCCGTACACGTTGCCCGAGCCACGGTAGTTCTCGGCTTTCGTGGTATTCGCCTTCAGGTCTACGTCCACCATCGGGTTGTTCATCTGTGCCTTCTGGAATCCGGGCAGTGAGGTGTAGAGGCCGTACTCGGAGTTGAATACATGCGCCACCGGAGCTGCGCGCAGGGCTGTAGCCACACTCTTCGTGTCGGCGGGCAGCATGCGTGCCCCGTTGAATTGAAAACCTACCTTGAGGTTGTCCGTCACTTTATAGTCGTTGCTGATGTTCAGCGTAATCTTGCTGTACTTCTCGTGCTTGATGTTGCCTTGTTCGTAGGCATAGCCCGCACCGAGATAGAAGCTGTTCTTGTCCGAGGCACCCGTGATGCTGATGTTGTTGTTGGTGATGAACCCAGTCTGGAAGATTTCATCCTGCCAGTTGGTGTTTCCCGTCCAGTCCGAGAAGTTGTATTCCGGGTTGCCTTCATTCCTCAACTGTTCGTTGTACAGCAGTTTGAAGCCTTCGGCATCCGTCAGTGCAATTTTGTCGGTGACGGACTTGAAACCGAACGAGCCGTTGATATTGACGCGTGTCTGTCCCTCTTTCGCCTTCTTGGTGGTGATGATAATCACGCCGTTGGCACCGCGCACACCGAAGATGGCGAGCGACGACGGGTCTTTTAGTATCTCCATGGATTCGATGTCCTGCGGATTCAGGAAGTTGATGTTGTCGTTGAACAGTCCGTCCACCACATAGAGTGGCTTGTAGCCGTTGATGGAGTTTGTTCCGCGTACACGGATTTCCGGGTCGGAGCCTGCCTTGCCGGAGTTTATCACCTGCACGCCGGCAATCTTTCCTTGCAGTGCGGATACGGGGTTGACCACCGGCTTGTTGGCGATTTCGTCGCCTTTAATGTTGGTGATGGAGCCCGTAAGGTCTCGCTTCTTGGCGCTGCCATAACCGATGACAACGGTTTCGGCCAGCATCTGCGAGTCGTCTTTCATCTGGACGTTGATTACCGACTGGCTGCCTACCTTGACAGCTTGCTTCACCATGCCTACATAGGAAAAATCCAATGTGTTCTCCGGGGTGGCCTGGATGGAGTACCGGCCGTCTATGTCGGTAATCACGCCATTGGAGGTTCCCTGCACCAATACGGTGGCACCAATCAGCGGGTCACCCAGGGCATCGGTCACGGTACCGGTTACTGTTTTCTCCTGCGCCGATGCGGCGACACTTGCCAGCAGGCACACCGTCAGAAATAGGTTTCTCAGTCTTCCGGTTTTCTTCTTGGGAAGGTTTAGGTTCTTCTTCATTACATTGATTTTTTAGTGGATAAATCATTCAGTTTCTCCTCTGAACAATCAAAATGCAAAAAAGATTTGGTGACGGTGTTAAAAAAGGGCAGCCCGGTTTTCGCGGACTGCCCTCTTACCTAAAAGCAAAACTATACCTATTTCAACTCAAAACTCGTAGTCTTTACATCGCGGCTGTTGGGTCCAATCATTACATGGAACTCGCCGGGTTCGTATACATACTGTATGTCGTAGTTGTAGAACTTCAGCAATTCGGGGGTAATGGTGAAGGTCACCTGCTTGCTTTCGCCTTTTTTCAGGTGGATGCGCTCGAAGCCTTTCAGCTCTTTCACGGGGCGGGTAATGCTGCCCACCAAGTCGCGGATATAGAGCTGTACGATTTCATCTGCATCGTAGTTACCCGTATTGGTTACGGTTACGGAAGCGGTCAGCTTGCCGTCCGCATTCAGTTGCTTGGAGCTGAGCGTGATGTCACTGTACTGGAAGGTGGTGTAGCTCAAGCCATAGCCGAAAGGATACAGCGGGTCGTTGCTCACATCCAGGTAGTTGCTGCGGAACTTCTCGAACCATTTGCCTTCTTTCAGAGGACGGCCGGTATTCTTGTGGTTGTATGCCATAGGCAACTGGCCCACATTCTGCGGGAAAGTGGTGGTCAGCTTACCGCTGGGGCAAACGTCTCCGAACACTACGTCGGCAATGGCGTCTGCAGCTTCACTACCTCCGAACCATACATTCAGGATGGCAGGAACATTTTCATTCTCCCAAGTCAGCACTACGGGACGTCCGGAGAACAATACCAATACTACGGGTTTGCCCGTTTTCAGCAATGCTTCCAGCAGGTGGCGCTGTGCGTCCGGCATTTCCAGTTCGGAACGGCTACTGCTCTCACCACTCATCTCGGAGGACTCGCCGAGGGCGGCCACAATGACATCGGCTTGTGCGGCTACTTTCAGGGCTTCGTCCAGCAGTTCTTGGTCATTGCCACGGGGCAGTTCACGGCCGAACATCGTGGCGCGTGTCTGGTAGTCGGCATCGTACATCAGGTTGCTGCCTTGTGCATAGAGAATGTTGGCCTTGGAGCCGACAGAATTCTTGAAACCTTCCAGCAGGGTGCTGTATTTGTCTGCTGTGGCTGCCACACTCCAAGTGCCCGGCATGTTGGCACGGGTGTTGGCAAGCGGGCCAATCAAGGCGATATTGCCTTTGCGTTGCAAGGGCAGCAGATTGTCCTGGTTCTTCAGCAGTACGAATGTCTCTGTGGCAATCTGGCGGGCGATGGAACGGTGTTCGGGAGTGAACACTTCTTTTTCGGCACGCTTCACGTCGCAGTATTTATACGGATTGGCAAACAGTCCCAGCTTGTATTTGGCTTCTAGGATGCGTCGGCAGGCTTTGTCAATGTCGGCCTCAGTCACTTTGCCTTCTTTCAGGGATTTTTCCAGTGTGCCGATAAATCCGTCGGCTACCATGTCCATGTCTGTTCCGGCGGTCAAGGCACGTGCGGATACTTCCTGCAGGTCGCCGATTCCGTGGTCTATCATTTCGGAGATGGCTGTATAGTCTGTCACCACGAAGCCGTCGAAGCCCCATTGGTTGCGCAGTACGTCGGTCAGCAGCCAGTGGTTGGCAGTGGCGGGTACTCCGTCAATTTCATTGAAGGAGGTCATTGCGCTACCCACACCGGCTTCTACGGCAGCCTTGTAGGGAGGGAAGTATTCGTTGAACATACGGTTGCGGCTCATATCCACCGTGTTGTAGTCGCGGCCGGCTTCTCCGGCGCCATACAGTGCGAAGTGCTTTACGCAAGCCATTATCTCGTTGTTGGCACTCATATCCTTGCCCTGATAACCGCGAATCATGGCTTGTGCAATGGCTGAACCCAGGAAGGGGTCTTCACCGTTGCCTTCTGATACACGTCCCCAACGGGCATCGCGGCAGATGTCCACCATCGGGCTGAACGTCCAGCAGATACCGTCTGCACTCGACTCAATGGCGGCGATACGGGCCGATTTCTCTATAGCCTCCATGTCCCAACTGCACGAGAGTGCCAAGGGGATGGGGAATACCGTTTCGTAACCGTGAATCACGTCCATACCGAACAGCAAGGGGATGCCCAGGCGGCTGTTCTCTACGGCAAGTTTCTGCACTTCGCGGATGTTCTTCACGCCTTTCAGGTTGAACAGACCTCCGACTTCACCGTTGCGGATTTTACCGGCAACGTCGCTGCTCTTGGCTTGTCCGGTGACGATGTTTCCCGTTACCGGCAGGTTGAGCTGACCGATTTTCTCGTGCAGCGTCATTTTGCCCATCAGCTCCGTAATGAATTTATCCATCTCCTGCGGATTGCCTTGGGATGTGTTTTCTTTGGGCGTTGCCGTCACGGTGAGGGCAGAGAAAGCCAAGGCTGCTAATAATGTGTATTTCTTCATATGATATAATTTTGATTATCCCCTCCGGCCCCCTGAAGGGGGAGGGGAATAGTGATATAGAAATTCAACTTAAGCTTAGCTGCTCCATCATGTCGCATACTAACTTCAATCGTAAATCCCTAAGCCTTAAATCCCAGCTTCTGCAATCCTTCCTGAACCTCGGGACAGCTCATGAAGAGTTTCCACAACAAGCCGGAACGATAGTTCTCAATCATCGGGGCAATGGTGCATTGGTCGATGGCAAGATAGCGGGGCACCGTCCAGTCACTTCCCTCGGAGAAGGCATCGTAGAATCCGTACTTGCCCCAAATCCAGTCGCCTTTGGAATAGAAATACTTCAGTGCACGCATGGATTCCTCCGGTGTGTAGGGAAAACTGGACAAGGCTGCTGTCGGTGTGATGACACCATGGTCGTTGTCGCCCGGGCAGTGGGCTGCATAGCCTTTGGTAGAGTAGCTGGCGGTCAGTCCCCAGCAGTCCTCGCCGTAACCTTTGTATTGTTTGGGATTCTCCACGCAGTAGCGGTAGTTGGAGAGGGCATGGTTGCGCACCACGTTCCAGTAGTTGGCATAGCGGTCGCTCAGGTTGCGCGGGTCCAGACCGATGTGCGAGTATTGTGCCCAGAACAAGGGACCGCCCAGTTTCTCGGCTCCGTTGTGTTTCAATTCCAAAGGCAGGCCGTAGGGGGCAGAGTCGGACTTGATGCCGCCGCCGCGTGCCCAGCCGTTGTGGTAGGCTGAAGCCGGAACGGGATAAGTGGGGGAGGAGGCTGCGAGCACATACACAATCAATGCTTCGTTGTAGCCTTCCAGCGGGAAGTTCATTTCCCAGTTGTATTCAGGAGACCAGTGCCAGTAGATGACATCCTTGCCATTCTGATACCAGCTGAACTCCATCTCTTTCCACAATTGGTTAATCTTCTCTGCCAGCGCCTTTTCCTGCTCGTTGCTGTCGCGGAAGTATTGGCGTACGCAAAGCAAGCTTTGCATCAGGAAGCAGCTTTCCACCAAGTCTCCGCCGTTATCTTTTTGTCCGAAAGGTTTCACCTTGCCGGTAGGGCCGTACAACCAATGGGGCCATACGCCGTGGAAGCGGTCGGCGCGTTTCAGGTAATCGGCAATCTTGGTCAGGCGCTTCACGCCTTCTTCCCTGGGGATGAAGCCGCGTTCGATGCCTACCAGCAGTCCGGCTATACCAAATCCGCTGCCGCCGGTGGTGACAACATTCTGGTCCTTTTCGGGATAATCCCCATCCAGGTGGATGCGTTCGCGTGCCAGTCCGGAGGTCGGTTCCGCACCGTCCCACATGTAGTTCAAATGTACCTTCTGGATGTAATCAAGCATTTCGTCATCCGAAGCGAATGATTCGGGACGTACTTCCTCTGTGTCGGGCTTTTCCTCTTTTCCGTTCTCTTTCCCGTTTTCCTTCAAGTCGGAAGAGCAGGATGCACAGCTCGCCAATGTGGAAATCAGGAACAAAGCCAGCACATGTATCATTATTGGTTTTTTCATATCTTTATTTCTTGTGTTTAATTTTTTGTCGTCTTGCACAATGGCGAGCGGCCGTTTTCGTTCAGCGCCTCGATGGTGAAGTAATAGTCCGTGTCCGCATCCAGTCCGCGGAAGTCATATTCCGTCTGTCCCAGTACCGTGATGGCATTGTACATCTTGCCTTCGGCGGTGCCGTAGTAGATGTTGTAGCCATAGGCGCTTGCTTCGGGTTGCCAGGAGATAAGGGCATTCCGGCGGTCTTTCCTGTCACGTTTCACAGTCAGTCCTTTCACGGCTTGCGGGACATCGCCGTCACCGTTCCCGAAGACGCGGAAGCCGGACAAGGCGACATTTCCCGTAGGCATGTGCACATTCTCGTATTTCAGATAACGGGCACGCAACGGCTCGTTGAGCTCGATGTAGTCGTGCGGACAATCCTTGTCACTGTCGCTCTTGTCTATGACCAATGTCCATTCTTTTCCGTCTTCGGAAGCAAAAATACGGTATTGGTGATAAATATCCATGGCACGGTTGTATTGAACCGCTTTATGGTCGTAGAAGTTCAACTGCACGGCACGTACATTCTTTGTGCTGCCCAGGTCTATCCCGGCCCATTCGCCAGGGTTGCCGGAACGGGCTGCCCAGTAGGTGCGCATACTTTCGTCCGTCAGGTTGGAAGCTGCATGGATGCTATCCGTAGATGATACCTCCACCGGTTTGCCGTAGGACAGAAGCATCCATCCCGTGAAACGCTCTGCAGGGTTCTTTACGTCCATCGGTTCTGCCCAGTTGGGATAATCGCCGAAGGCAGTGGACGAATACATGACACCATCCTTGTCGAAAGCCACCGGATAAAGACCGATGCGGCGTTCGAACTTGTACTTCAGGGAGAGCATGCAGGTGGCCACGTGCCAGTAATTGCCTTTCACGTCGCAGAACGTGCCTCCATGACCGGCACCTTGCACATAACCGCCCGGCTTGTAGCACATCGGGTTATGCTTCTGGTAGACAAACGGGCCCAGCGGGGAATCCGAAACATATACGCCATCGGCATAGACTTTGAATTCAGTGCCCGGAGCACCATATTGGAAATAATATTTGCCATTGTGTTTGGTCATGTAAGCGCCCTCTGTGAATGGGCGGAGTGTCACTTCATCGTCATTGTTCATGCCGAAACGTTCCCAGCCGTGTTCTTCGGGGCGGAGCATCATCACTTCGTGAATCTTGCTGATGGGATAGAAATCATTCCGGTCCAGTTCCACCGCCTTTAGCGGATATTCATTGCTGGAGCCATAATACATATACAGTCTGCCGTCATCGTCCAGAAACATGCAGGGGTCCCATGTGGGAAGCACATTCTTTTCGATGGCACGTTTGAAACGTCCCGTTTTGGGGTGTGTACTGTACCACACGGCAAGGCCTTCGTAGGTGGAGCCGGTATAGAACAGCGTGTCACCGCTTACATAGGCTGCCGGTGCGCACTGGTCGTCGTCCGTAGGCTTGCGTTGGAAGCCGGCAGGAACGAAATCCCAATCCACCAGGTTCTTGGAATAGTGAAAACCGCCCTGGTTGGTGGAGAACAGAAAGTATTCTCCCTTGTATTCCACCGCCATCGGGTCGGCAGAGGAACGGAACGAACCGTTGGGACGCACATTGTTGTTGAAAGGCTCGAAATTGTAACTGATGTTCATCGGATTGCAGAAGGTGCGCGACAGAGGCGCCTGTGGGTCATACCACCGGGTCGCCTGGGCGGGACGGCGGATTGCGGTTGCCTTGTGTACCTCTTTTTCCATCACTACCTCAATATCGGTTTCATCCAGTGCCAGGATTCTGTTCACTATCTTTTTCCCGGGATAGTAGACATACAGGTGCACGTCGTTCTTCGCTCCTTTGATGGCAAAGCTGCCGTCGTGGGCAGTGGTATTGTGCATGGGACTTGCGAAGAACATGACTGTGGCGCCTGCGAGTGGCTGGCGGTTGGTGTCCAGTACGTGTCCTTTTACGATACGGTCTTGGGTTACAGTGATATAATAGTCACTGACTTGCCCCTTCACCACTTTGATGGAATCGTCAGGGGTTGCCTTTGCCGTCAGAGCGGCAAAGGCTATTCCACAACTGATTAGGAATCTTTTTACCATATTGGAGCGGATTTATTCGGCAATTCCGTCAATGGGTTCCAGCTTCAGGTCGGGAAGGTCGTCCAACTGGTTGGCTGGTATGGGCCAATAAGTCTTTTCTGCTGTCCATCCTTTGGGACCGAGTACGGTGGCGGCATCGCCGGTACGCACCAAGTCCACATAACGGGCACACCATTCGCCGCAAAGCTCCATCCGGCGTTCGTCCATCACGTCTTTCAGGGTAACACCGGTTTTGGTGCTCATGCCTGCACGCCGGCGCACTTCGTTGTAGCCTGCGTCTCCATCCTTGCCCAGTCTGACTTTGGCTTCGGAGTTCATCAGCAGCACTTCGGCATAGCGGATGATACGCACATTGTTGTTGGCTCCGTAGGTCGTACGTGGAAGAGTCATCTGATTGTAGGGAAGGTAACCTTTGCCGTTCCAACAGTCGGTCTTGGTGGCCGATGTGGGACCTACCTGCCAACCCTCGCGCGTCTTGCTCAGGGCTTTCAGGAAAGAAGTTTCGGCACGCACACCTTCGCCACGGGCTTCGGCCCATGCCACGAACTCGGGTTCATAGCCTATGAAATTCCAGCCGCCTATGGACTTGGTGCCTTCGGCTTGCTTGTAGCTGATGGTACCGTCTGCGTTCACTACTTCATCATACCTCTCTGCCATGTTCGGACCCTGGAAATTGAACCATTGGTCTACGCCCAGGTAATCGCCAGAACCATTGCCGTAGTCTGTTACCTGGCATTCGAACAAAGATTCGTCACACAACTTTCCGGGAATTTTGAACAGCTGGTAGAAGTCGTCGTAGAGACGGAATCCACCGTTCTTGATGATGTCATCGGTCAGTGTCTCCACTTGTGCATAGTCTCCTTTCAGCAGATAGATGCGGGCGGCCAATGCTTGGGCGGTGAAGGCTGTCACGGCTCCCTTGTGTTCCATCTGGTTGGGACGCATGCGGGGCAGTTTGTCGATGGCGTAGTTCAAATCTTCCAGCATATAATTATATACGGCCTCTACGGTAGAACGGCGAAAATCGGTCTGCAGGTTGTCACGGTAGATGACGGTGGGACCGAAATTGGTCACCAGACAATAGTAAGCCCATGCACGGATGGTACGTACTTCGCCGCAATAGGATTCGTAGGTTTTGTAATCTTCGCTTCCTGCAGCAAGATATTCGGCATAACCGTCGAGGCTTTGCAGGGCGGCATTGGTGATGCGGATGATGTCGTAGAAGTTCATCCATACCTGGTTCAGTGCCCAGAATGAGTTGTTGTAGTTGAACTTGCGTCCGAAGGCCACGGCATCGCCCTGGTCATCGGTACGGCCCGACCACACGTCACCGTCGCGGGTGAACATCAATAGTGCGTTGCACCAGTGCATGCCCTGTGTGCGTACTTTGGAGTAGGCACCCACTACGGGTTGGTACATATTGTTCTTGTTGGTAAAGTCCACGCCTTGTTCGGGAACTTTGTTCTCCGGATCGATTTCTATGAAATCGGTGCAAGCGGTAGCTCCTCCCAGTACCATCATGGCCGGAAGTATATATGCGAATGTTTTCTTTAAGAATTTCATTGTTTTACGTTTTAGGGTTTAGAAATCTATTTGCACTCCGAAAGTATAGGTTGAAGTCAGAGGGTATACTTCGGTATCCCAACCTTCGGCATCCGACACTTCAGGTGTGAAGCTGTTGGCCTTGAAGGTAGTGAAGGGGCGGTCGGCCGTCAATGAGAGGCGGAGTCCCGGCATCACGTAGCTGCCTATCTTCAAGTTCTTGAACGAGTAGCCCAGCGTGATGTTCTGGATGCGGAAGTAATCGGAGCTTTCTACGAAATAGGAAGCGTTGTTACTGTCTGATTTGTTCCAGGTTTTGAGAAGAGCCTTGGCCGACGGATGTTCGTTGGTAGAGCCTGCACCCGTCCAGCGGTTCTCATACTGTGCACGGTCAAAGTTATAGTAGTCGGCTGCATAGCGCAGGGCACGCTTACGGTTCCACAGTTCGCCGCCTGCTTGTCCGTAGGTAGTGAGGCTGAAGTCGAAGTTCTTATAAGAGAATCCGGCATTGAAGCCATAAGTAAAGCTGGGCACGTATGAGCCCAACACCTGCTTGTCGTTTCCGTCTATCACATGGTCGCCGTTCACGTCCTCGTAGATGAAGTCGCCGGGTTCCAGTCCGTTGGCCACGGCGATGGGGTCGGCAGCACATTGTTCAGGAGTCTGGTAGATGCCGATGACCTTGTAGCCATAGAATGAGTTCATCGTCTCGCCCACCATATTCACGGTCTTTCCGCCTTTGATGATTTTCATGTTTCCTTTTAGGCTTTTCACTTCGTTATGCAGATAAGAGAGATTGACGCCGATGTTGTAATTGAAGTCCTGGCCAATCTTGTCGTTCCAGTTCAAGGAGAGGTCGATACCGGTATTCAGAATCTGTCCGTTGTTGCCGGCCAGCAGCTCGCCACTCATCGGGAGCTTGGGTGAAATCACGGCGTTGTCAGTCAGACGGTAGTACCAGTCGATGTCGGCGTTCAAGCGGTTCTTCAGTGTACTGAAGTTGACGCCCACGTTGGTTTCGTTCACTACTTCCCAACCCAGCCAGCTGAAGTTGGTGGTGTTGATGAATCCGTCGATGGCGGTATTGGGACCGAATACGGACTGTACGTTCTGTATGCTTGCGAAGCCTGCACTGGCAGCAATCTTGTCGTTACCCAGCTTACCCCAGCTGGCACGCAGCTTCATGTAGTCGAAGATATTCTGGTTCTTCATAAACGGTTCTTGGGAGATGACCCATGCGGCACCGATGGAGGGGAAGTAGCCCCATTTGTCGTTGTACTTGGACGAGCCGTCGGCACGGAAGGTGAACATCAACATGTACTTGTCGTTGTAGTTGTAATTCAGTCGGGTGAAATAGGAGAGACCGCGGTATTTCCAGCCGTCGTCTTTCACCGTAGCGCCTTCCTTGTTGCCCAGTGCGATGTATTTCCACACGTCCTCACCTTCGGGCACGTTGGTGGCGGTACCTTCGAGCAGGCGGTATTGCTCTTGACGCATGGATGCACCCAGCATACCGGTAAAGGAGTGTTTGCCCCACTTGTCAGTATAAGTGGCCACGTTGTCCCATATATATTTGTAGTAGTTAGTGTTCTTTTTAGTGAGTTCGGTAACCTCTTTCTTCTGGTTGGTGCCTACATAGTAGGTAGGAGTGAACTCAGAACCGCGAATCATTGAGTAGTCGTAGCTGTAGCTACTGCGTATATTCAGCTTGTCGGGGATGAGGTTGAGCTGTGCATAGAAGTTGGTCAGCACTTGGTAGGTCTCGTTCCGGTTGTCGTAATAGTTGGCAGTGGCTACCGGATTGTTGAAGTTGTTGGTCAAGCCCACCTGCTCGGGTGATGTGTACTTCTTAGGGAATACGGCATCGTCGCGGCGGTCATCATACACCGGGATGATAGACGGTGTGTTGTATGCCTGTTGCCATGCGGCATTCTTGGGAAGCTGCTGCTGCGAGTTGCTGAATACGCCGTTGAAGCCTACTTTCAGCCATTTGCGGGCTTCGTAGTCAAGGGCGGCACGGAAGTTCAAGCGGCGGTAGTAGTTTTCCACGTCCATGATACCGTCTTGTGCCAGATAGCTCATGCCGGCAGAGTAGGTCGCTTTTTCCGTACCACCGGAGATATTCAAGCTGTGATTGGTCATCATGGCTGTGCGCAACAGTTCGTCATACCAGTTGGTATCGGCATTGAATTGCAGGTTTTCCATATTGCCTCCGAATTCGGCTACTGACTTTTCGAAAATCGACCGGTAAGCTTCCGGGTTGGCTTCCAACATCATGGTGGCATACTCGTGAGAGTTACACATCTCCAGCAGGTTGGTGGCTTTCTGAATACCTACATAACCGTTATAGGTAATCTTGGCATCCTGGTTGCGGCTTCCTTTCTTGGTGGTGATGATTACAACACCGTTGGCGGCGCGTACACCGTAGATGGCAGATGCGGATGCGTCTTTCAAGATGGTCATGTCCTGAATGTCGGAATTGTTCAGGAAGTTGATGTTGTCGTAGAACATTCCGTCCACTACATAGAGAGGAGAGGTGTCACCGAAGGAACCCATACCACGGATGGTCACTTTAGGACCTTCGCCCGGCGTTCCCGAATTGATGATGTTAACACCCGGTACCTTTCCCTGCAATGCTGCCATCGGGGAGGAGGTAGGAACATTGATAAGTTCTTTCTCTTTGACAACGTCAATCGGGGCCGTCAGGTCTTTCGCCTTGGCCGAACCGTAACCGATAACAACAACTTCTTCCAGTAGTTGTGCATCTTCACGTAGCTTTACATTAATGACGGATTGTCCCGCAGCGCTTATTTCCTGCGGCAACATGCCCAAATAGTTGAATACGAGAGTTGCGTCTTCGGGGACGCCGTTCAGTACATAGTTACCGTCGAGGTCGGTAGCTGCTCCAATAGTAGAGCCTTTTACTACAACCGTGGCTCCAATAATCGGTTCGTTGTTCTGATCAACAACAGTTCCTTTAACTGTCTTTGTTCCTTGTGCCAAAACTGTCAGTGGCAATGAGAACAAAATCATGAATAGAAGAAATAAAGTTTGCCTTCTCATAAACTAAATTTAAGAGTTAATAATTCTGCCGGCAAAGGAAGTAATTACGGTAAGTAAGGCAAAAAAAAACACTACCACGATAATACGTTTAGGGTAAAAATGGGTACCGTTTTACTACGTTTTCGTGTTACTTGTTTCTAATAATCAGTTTGTTGTGATTGAATGATTTGTAGCCGCTTTATTTCAAGTCGATGAGAAAATCCACTAATCCCGTTCCGTCGGGGATATCCAGTTTCTTGCGCAAACGGTAGCGTGCTGCCTCTACTCCCCGGATAGTGAGGTTGGTCATTTGCGCAATGTCTTTCGTAGAAAGATTCAGGCGCAGCAGCGCACAAAAACGGAGGTCGGTAGCGGTAAGACTGGGATAACGTTCG
>ENA-OZLH01000648-OZLH01000648.1-human-gut-metagenome-genome-assembly--contig:-NODE-648-length-18329-cov-6.963719_pt1 | contig 18329 bp, 20 predicted proteins | sample MGYA00244832_ERZ653776 | MGnify/ENA primary metagenome ERZ653776 (study PRJEB26926, sample SAMN06165218) | human gut metagenome | biome: ENVO:00009003; feature: ENVO:2100002; material: ENVO:00002003...
AGATGTGTATAAGAGACAGTCGTACATCAGCGTGAAGGCGCCGGGGCCGTAGTAATCGTCGGCGTTCACCACGGCAAACTTGCCGGTGATCACGTCCTTTCCGCTGAGTACGGCGGGGACGGTGCCATAAGGCTTCGTGCGGCCTTCCGGAACGGCGAACCAGTCCGGCAGCGCGTCAAAGCTCTGGAAGGCGTAATCCACGTGCGCCTTTCCTTCGAGCCGCTCGCCGCACACGGCGTGGAAGTCCTCCAGCATCTGCGGCTGGAGAATGATGACGAACCGGTCAAATCCGGCGCGCTGCGCGTCGTGAATGGTGTACTCCATGAGGATCTCTCCGCCGGGGCCGACCTTTTCGATCTGCTTCGCCCCGCCGTAGCGCGAGGCGAGCCCCGCGGCCATGATAACGAGTGTTGCGGACATGAAAGTTCTCCTTTCGCTGCAAAATCGGATGAGGATATCAATAAGCGCTTATTTCAAGACTTGCGTCGTCCTGACCTTTTTCGATGGACCGGATCTCGGCGTAATACCCGTAATCGTCGTTCACGCGGACGTATACGCGCTCGCCGGCCTTGTGGCCGATCACCGCCGCACCGAGCGGGGACTCCTTGCTGATGAGGCCCTTCAGGGCGTCCTGCCGCAGGGTGGTCACCAGCTGGATTTTCCGGGTCTTGCCGGTGTTCTCCATGAGGATTTCCACGGTGTCGTACAGGCCCGCCGTGTCGGCCCGGGAGTGGTCCTCGATGACCCGGGCAGTTTTGATCATCCGCTGGAGATAGCGGATACGGCTGTCGTTGCGGTTTTTCTCCTGCTTGGCGCACTTGTACTCGAAGTTTTCGCTGAGGTCGCCGAAGGCCCGGGCGGTCTGCACGTCCTCGATGAGCTTGGGGCGCAGAGTCTGGACCCGGTAGTCGATCTCCTCCTGCATTTTCTGGATGTACTGTCTGGTCAATTCGTCATACATGATGGTTCCTCCCATAGCTGCGCCAGGCGGCGCAGTCCCTCCGGCAAGCGGTCCATGTCGATGCCGGCATAGTTGACAACTAATATGTGCTGGGGCGCGGCGGCGGGCTGACTGTAGTAATCCGACAGCAGGGCCAGCCGCAGGCCCATGGCCTCCGCCCGGCGGCGGAGGGAACGGTCGTCCAGGTCCGTGAGCAGCACCATAAGAAAGTGCAGCCCCGCGTCCTGCTCCAATATCTCTGCCCGGTCCGACAGGGGACTGCGGCGGATGGCGTCAATCACGGCGTCCCGCTTCTGACGATAGCGGGTTTTCATGCGGTTGAGATGCTGCTCATACCGGCCCTGCTCCAGAAACCGGGCCAGGGTGTACTGCTCGAAGCTGGACACGGTGCAGGCGTAAAAGCCCAGCTTCTCCCGGTAGCGGGCCAGCAGGCGGGGCGGCAGGATCATATAGCTGATGCGGATGGACGGGGCGATGGTCTTGGAAAAGGTGTTCAGATAGATGACCCGCTGGTTCTCGCTGACGGAGAACAGGGTGGGGATGGGACGGCCCACAAAGCGGAACTCGCTGTCGTAGTCGTCCTCCAAAATATACCGCTCCGGCTCCTCCGCCGCCCAGCGCAGCAGCTCCTGCCGCCGGGCAATGGGCATGACGATGCCGGTGGGGTAGTGGTGAGACGGGGAGATGTGGACCACGTCCGCCGGCTGGCGGCGCAGCTGGGCCACGTCCAGGCCGCCGCCGTCCAGCCCCACCCGGCACAGGGGGACCTGGTGGGCCTGGTAAATCCTGGCGATCTTGCCATAGCCCGGGTCCTCCACGGCGTAGCGCTTCTCCCGGCCCAGCAGCTGGATGATCAGGGTGTATAACAGCTCCGTTCCCGCGCCGATGATGATCTGCTCCGGGTCCACGTCCATGCCCCGGAACTGGCGCAGGTGGGCGGCGATGGCCCGGCGCAGGGCCGGGGCCCCGTTGGAGGGGGCGGCCCGGAGAAGCTCCGTGTCCTCCTCCAGGATGGTCTGGCGCATGAGCCGGGACCACACGGTGAAGGGGAAGTAGGACCGGTCCAGAGACCCGGTGGCCAGGTCCAGAAACACCGGCTCCGCCGGTTTTTCCGGAGTCAGCGGCGGCGGGTCCGCCGGAGGCAGAGGCCGCTCCACGGGGCTGACATAATACCCCTTTTTCTCCACGGTGTAGATATACCCCTCCGCCGCCAGCTGCTCATAGGCGTTCTTCACCGTGATGACGCTGACCTCCAGATGCTGGGCCAGAGCCCGCTTGGAGGGCAGCTTCTGCCGGGGCGGCAGGGCGCCGGACAGAATGTCCCGGCGGATGCAGCCGTACAGCTGGGTATACAGGCTGCTGCTTCCGTTTTTCTCCAGCGCATAGGTCAGCATGAAAAATCTCCTATCTGGTATTATCAAATAATATCAATATGGTTATTTCAATAATACCAGTTCTTACTATAATACAGACAGAATCAAAACGCAAGGAGATTTTCCTATGAGAGACATGAAAATCAGAAAAATGGTACTGGCCGCTCTGATGGCGGCGCTGACGTATGTGGCAACCATGGTGGTGCAGATTCCTTCCCCCATGCAGGGCTATGTGAATCTGGGCGACTGCTGCGTGCTGCTGTCCGGCTGGATCCTGGGGCCCTGGTGGGGCGGCGCTGCCGCCGGTATCGGCTCTATGCTGACGGACCTGCTGAACGGCTATGCCCACTACGCCCCCGGCACCCTGGTCATCAAGGCCCTGGATGCCATAGCGGCGGCGCTGATCGTGAAGGCCCTGGGCCGCAAGCCCTACGCCTATGTGGTGGGCGGCGTCGTGGGCGAGCTGATCATGGTGGCGGGCTATTTCGGCTATGCCTGCCTGCTGCTGGGCAAGGGCATCGGCGCGGCGGCCAGCATCCCCGGCAACCTGGTGCAGGGGGCCATGGGCCTGGTCATCGGCCTGGTGCTGTTCGTGCTGCTCAAGCGCAGCAAGGCTCTGGACAAGCTGAACATTCAGTGGTAAAATAGCTTCAAACGGGAGGATTCCCGCAGAAAGGAAGTTTTATCATGGCAGGAATCGTTCATGAGGTAGAAAATACCGATCTGCTGGCCCAGGTGCGGCAGGAGTCCGCCGCCGCCGCCCGGCAGTTGGCGGAGGCCGCCCGTCTGCACAAGGGGCAGATCGTGGTGGTGGGCTGCAGCACCAGCGAGGTGGTGGGCCACCGGGTGGGCAGCTGGTCCACGCCGGAGGTGGGCCAGGCCATTTTCGACGGGCTGCACAGCGTGTTCGGCCCCATGGGTGTGTATATCGCCGCCCAGTGCTGCGAGCACCTGAACCGGGCGCTGATCGTGGAGCACGAGGCGGTGCCCCAGCTGGACATCGTCAACGTGGTGCCTCAGCCCAAGGCGGGCAGCTCCTTCGCCACCGCCGCCTATCACACCTTCCGCCACCCGGTGGCGGTGGAGGAGATCCGGGCCGACGCCGGTCTGGACGTAGGCGGCACGCTGATCGGCATGCACCTGAAGAAGGTGGCGGTGCCGGTGCGGCTGGAGCAGGACCGTATCGGAAGCGCCATTCTGCTGGCGGCCCGGGTGCGGCCCAAGTTCATCGGCGGCGAGCGCGCCGTGTACGATGAGTCCCTGAAGGACGGATACCCGGAATTCTGAAAAAGCAATCCCTCCGGCTAATGCCGGAGGGATTGTTCTCTATTTACATACCCGTCATAACGGTCATGACCTTGAACTCCTCGGAGTTCAGGGTCTTTTTCATGGCCAGACCCTCGTCAATGTCCAGGTCGATGATCTGATCGTCCTTGGTGCAGATGACCCGGTTGGTCTTGCCCTCGGCCAGGATCCGGACGGCCTCATAGCCCATGCGGGTGGCCATGACCCGGTCCTTGGCGGTGGGGCTGCCGCCCCGCTGGATGTGGCCCAGGATGGTGACCCGGGGATCCAGGGCCAGCTCCTCCTGGATCTGGCGGCCCACGTCCACGGCGCTGGCCGCGCCCTCGGCCACCACGATCATGAAGTTGGTCTTGCCGTTCAGGCGGGCGTGGCGGATCTTTTCGGCCACCTGGGAATGGAAATCATAGGGGTGCTCCGGCACCAGCACCGCCGTGGCCCCCACGGCTACGCCCACATACAGGGCCAGATATCCGGCGTGGCGGCCCATGACCTCCACCACGGCGCAGCGCTCATGGGACTGCATGGTGTCCCGCAGCTTGTCGATGCACTCCACCGCCGTGTTGGCGGCGGTGTCGAAGCCGATGGTGTATTCGGTGCAGACGATGTCGTTGTCGATGGTGCCGGGGATGCCCACCACGGATACGCCGCATTTGCTGAGCTCCTGGGCTCCCCGGAAGGTGCCGTCGCCGCCGATGGCCACGATGCCGTCCAGCCCCAGCAGCTTGCACACGCCGGCGGCCTTGGCCTGGCCCTCCGCCGTGCGGAACTCCTCGCTGCGGGCGGTATAAAGAATGGTGCCGCCGCGGTTGATGATGCGGCTGACGCTGCCGGAATCCATGCGGTAAAAATCCCCGTTGATGAGGCCGGACCAGCCCCGGCGGATGCCGATGCACTCGATGCCCCGATCCAGAGCCGAGCGCACCACGGACCGCACCGCCGCATTCATGCCCGGTGCGTCGCCGCCGCTGGTCAGCACGCCGATTCGTTTCACTGCGCTTTCTGCCATAAATGATTCCCCCCAATAGAATGTTAGAATGTTCCGAATATACCGTACATCATTTTACGACATTGTAGCACGATTTTCCTCCGGATGCAACAGGAAGTTTTCCCGGAGCGGCTGACGGATCAGCGGGGATGGTCAGGCAAATCGGGACATGTCCAGCCCCTCCAAGGCCAGCAGACGGCGCTTTTTGTCCACCCCTCCGGCATAGCCGGTGAGGCTGCCGTCGGCGCCTATCACCCGGTGGCAGGGCACGATCAGGGAAATGGGGTTGTGTCCCACCGCGCCGCCCACCGCCTGAGCGGACATATGGGGCACCTCCAGCCGCTGAGCCAGCTGCCGGGCCAGTTCCCCGTAGGTGGTGACCTCTCCGTAGGGAATCTCCTGCAGCAGGGACCACACCGCCATGCGGAATTCCGTGCCCGTCAGGTGCAGCGGCGGGATAAAATGGGGCCGCCGTCCGGCAAAATACAGGTCCAGCCAGCGGCCCGCCGCCGCCAGCACCGGGGTCTCCTGTTCCCGGGCCTGGGTCAGTCCCGGGGCAAAGTGCTTCTGTCCCGCGAACCACAGACCTACCAGGCCCGCGTCATCTGCCGCCATGAGAATCTCCCCCAGGGGAGAGCGATATCGCTGGATATAGAGCATGGCCATTCTCCTTCGCTTTGTCGATATTCATATGCTCAGTTTATGGTAGAAATTTCTGCCTGTCAAGCCTGCTGCGGGCAACGAAAAAGCCATTCCGCCGCAGCGGAATGGCTTTTTGCGAAATTCGGTGCTCAGTGACGGGCCACGGGGTCCCAGTTCTCCTCATCCTCACGGATGATCTGCAGATACTCGGTATAGTCCGACTCCACGGGGTTGCTCTTGGGGGCCTGGGCCTTATACTGCTCCAGCAGACGGCGGGACTTCTCCGGCGGCTGGACGGTACCGGCGCCGGCGATGCAGCCGCCGGGGCAGGCCATGCCCTCCAGCAGATAGCCGTCGTACTTCCCGGTGCGGGCCATGCGCAGCATCTGGCGGCACTCCCGCAGGCCCTCGGCATATACGGTCTTGACCTGGCGATCCGGCTCCAGCTTCTCGATGACCTTCTCCACCGCCTTGGCCACGCCGCCGCTGGCGGCAAAGCCCACGCCGGGGGCGGAAGCCTCATACTGGGCCTGCTCGTCGGGGATCTGGGAGAAGTCGATGTTCTTGGCCTCGAACATGCCCCGCAGCTCCTCAAAGGTTAGGACAAAGTCCACATCGCTGCGGACGCTGCGGCGGCTGGCTTCCAGCTTCTTGGCGGCGCAGGGGCCGATGAAAGCAATCTTGCAGTCGGGGTTCCGGCGCTTCTGGAGCCGGGCCGTCAGCACCATGGGGGTCATGGTCATGGAGATATACGGTGCAAAGCCCGGGAACTCCTTCTTGGCCATCACGGACCAGGCCGGGCAGCAGGACGTGGCCATAAAGGGCTGCTTTTCCGGCACCACCCGTAGGAACTCCTCCGCTTCCTCAATGGCGCACAGGTCCGCGCCCACGGCCACCTCCTCCAGGCCCGCAAAGCCCAGCTCCTTCATGGCGGCCTTGATCTGGCCGGGGGTGACCTTTTCGCCGAACTGGCCCCAGAAGGCCGGGGCGATGATGGCGATGACCTTTGCTCCGCCCCGGATGGCGTGGATCAGCTGGAACAGCTGGCCCTTGTCCACAATGGCGCCGAAGGGGCAGTTCACCAGGCACATGCCGCAGTTGACGCACTTGTCATAGTTGATCTGGGCCCGGCCGTGGTCGTCCTTGCCGATGGCGTCCATGCCGCAGGCCTCCTGGCAGGGGCGGAAGAACTTGATGATGGCCTGATAGGAGCAGGCGGCCTTGCACTTGCCGCACTTGATGCACTTGGTCTGGTCGATCTGGGCCTGGCCGTGCTCAAAGTGGATGGCCCCCTTGGGACAGGCGTGGGAGCAGTGCCGGGCCAGACAGCCCTGGCAGGCGTTGGTGACCTCATAGTGGGTGTCGGGACAGGCATGGCAGGCGTATTTGATGATGTTGATCAGCGGGGGATCGTAGTATTTCTCGGCAATGGCGCTTTCCTCCACACCGTCAGACAGCAGCGTATGCTCGGACACATCTCGCAGGGGAAGGCCCATGGCCAGGCGGATCCGCTCGCCTACAATGGCCCGCTCCAGGAAAATAGACTCCCGGACGGTGCCCACCTCGCCGGGCATCAGCTCATAGGGCAGCTTCTCCATGCGGGTATAATAGTCCCCGCCCTCATAGGCCAGCTTCGCCACCTCGGCGAACACCTTCTTGCGCATGTCGGTGATGGTGCACTGTAAGTTTCTCATGTTTTTGTTCCCTTTATCCTCATTCAGAATCTGTTAAGAGCCGTTGCCGTTGGGGCAACAGCTTTTTTTCAAACTTATTATAATCGAAAGTGAAAAAAAAGACAATACCCCGGGAACATATTTTTTTCGCACGCTGACAATTTTTTATCGCGGCAGCGCAAAAAGCCCCCCGGCGAGATTTCTCGCCGGGGGGCCGATTCATTTACGAGTCCCGGCACGTTACCGGGGCGTCGGAGGGTCACTGGATCTGGATGGTGGAGTTCTTGGGCAGCTGCTTGTGCTCCTTCTTGGGGATGGACAGCTGCAGGATGCCGTTTTCAAACCTGGCGGCTACCTCGCCGGCCTCCACGTCCTCGCCCACATAGAAGCTGCGGCTGCAGGACCCGGCGTAGCGCTCCTGACGGATGTACTTGCCCTTCTTGTCGGTTTCGTCCTTGTCCAGGCCCTTGGCCGCCTGGATGGTCAGATAACCGTTCTTCAGCTCCACATTGACCTCGTCCTTCTTGAAGCCCGGCAGGTCCACGTCCAGCTCATAGCTGTCCTCCGTCTCCCGCACGTCGGTCTTCATCAGGTTCTTGCTGTGCTTGCCGTACAGCGGATCGTGACGCTGGGGCATTACCATCATACCGAAGGGATCCGTAAAGAAATCATCAAACAGGTTCTCACCAAAAATGCTAGGCAACATAAGTCATACCTCCATTCAATTTCCGGGCGGCCTATGGGCCGCACCGCCGAACTTCTGTTACCGTTACATACAACGTTTTCCGTTCCTCTTGGGGGCCTCTCGCGGTCCCTCTCTCAAGGAACAACTGTATCATAGCACAAATTTTAGCACTGTCAAGCGTCAAGTGCTAATGTTCACAAAGCATCTTATGTTTGTTCATAAAATATACGATTTTGCCCCGTCCGGCCCGGACGGGGCAAAAATTATCGGCATTTTTCTCCGGTGAGGACCTCCAGCGCCTGGGGGGTGTCCACGTCGGTAAGCTCCTGGGGCGGGGCCTCCACCAGCAGCAACAGGTCCGGATGACGGCGGATCACGGCGCTGCCGCCGTGGTCTCCCTCCAGAGCCGTCAGCTCCGGAAACAGGCTGGCCGGAAACAGGCAGGGATTTCCCCGGACGCCGTCATGGGCCAGGGCCGCCAGCCGGTCCGGGTGGCGGCGGAACGCCTCCACCAGCCGCTCCACGCTGTCTCGCCGCAGCAGCGGCTGGTCCGACACCTGGAACATCACTCCGTCCATGTCCTGCATCCTTGCCATGCCCAGGGCGATGGTGTGGCTGAGCCCCAGGTCCGGCCGGGGATTCTCCACCGGCAGAAAGCCCATCTCCCGGGCCAGGTCCATGCCCCGGGGATACTGGGTCACCACCGCTACCCGGTCAAAGCACGCCGCCGGAACGGCCTCCAGCGCCCGGCGCAGCAGGGTCTTTCCCTCCACCCGGGCGTCCAGCTTGTTGCTGCCGAAGCGGCGGGCGTTTCCCGCCGCCATAACGATGCAGCCGATTTTCATGGGCATTTCCCCCTTATCTTATCGTTCCTTCCAGGTCCCCGGCGACAGCATCACCAGGATGGGCATCAGCTCCAGGCGGCCCAGCAGCATCCACAGGATCATCATCAGCTTGCTGACCTCCGTCAGGCTGCTGAAATCGCCCACCGGGCCGATGCTGCCCATGGCGGGGCCGATGTTGCTGAGGCAGGCCAGCGAGATGGTAAAGGCCTCGGCAAAGTCGTTCTGCCCCCAGGCCACCACCGCCGCCCCCACCAGAAGCAGCAGCAGATACGCCACCAGATAGGCCCCTGCCGAGGCCACCACCCGCTTATTTTTGATGGGGCCCGGCTGCTCTGCCCGCATCGGACATACCGCACCTGCCCCGGAGGACCGTGGCAGCAGCGCCAGAAACAGCAGCGGCAGCACCATGCACCCGGCCTCTACCCACAGGGTATAGCCCAGGACCTTAATGACCAACGGGTAATTCATGCCCTCTCTCCTTCACATTCTGCACCATTTTACGGCACAAAATACCAATTTAATTATATGCTCCCCCTAAAATCCTGTCAAGCACGATGGGCGAATTTGCGGTTCTGTGGACCGCATTTCATGCTGCCGGAGAGAAAGCAGGCCCGCCTGATGTGCTGTGCGAAACGTTTGGGATGGCGGGGCTTCCGCAGGTGCAGCTGCTGAGCTACGCAAATAATTCAAAAAGAATTGCCGTCTTTGCTTGCTATTTTTGAAAAATATGATATACTGAATGAGTGTGCGATTTGATACTTCCTGCGGATCGCCGTATGAAGTTTTCCACCCGTGGGCATGATAGACTCACGGACATATTTCTACACTACCTAAGAGAGGGTGCCTGTTTTGAATAAGTATATCATTCATGGCGGCCGTCCGCTGATGGGCGAGGTCACCATCAGCGGCGCAAAAAATGCCGCCGTTGCCATCATCCCCGCCGCCCTGCTGGTGGACGGGGTCTGCCGCATTGAAAACATCCCCCAGATCAGCGACGTGACGCTGCTGTTCTCCATTCTGGAGGAGCTGGGGGCCCGCGTCCGGGTGCTGAACCGACACACGGTGGAGATCGACAGCCGCCATGTGCACTCCACCCAGCCGTCCTTCGAGCTGGTGCGCCGGATCCGGGCCAGCTATTACCTGCTGGGCGCGCTGCTGGGCCGCTTCGGCAAGGCCACCGTGGCCATGCCCGGCGGCTGCAATTTCGGCGTCCGGCCCATCGACCAGCACGTCAAGGGCTTCCGGGCCATGGGCGCGGAGGTCACCGAGGGCAACCTGGTCCAGGCCGTGGCCAAGGGCGGCCGCCTGACCGGCGCTGCCGTGTATCTGGACATGGTCAGCGTAGGCGCCACCATGAACATCATGATGGCTGCGGCTCTGGCCGACGGCACCACCACCATTGAAAACGCCGCCAAGGAGCCCCATATTGTGGACCTTGCCAACTTCCTGAACTCCATGGGCGCAGACATCAAGGGCGCAGGCACCGATTCCATCCGCATCCGGGGCGTGGAGAAGCTCAACGGCGGCACCTACTGCATCATTCCCGACCAGATCGAGGCCGGTACCTATATGGCCGCCGTGGCCGCCGCAGGCGGACGGCTGCTGATCCGCAACGTGATCCCCAAGCACATGGACTGCATCTCCGCCAAGCTGACGGAGATGGGCGTCACCGTGGAGGAGGAGGACGACACCCTGCTGGTGTCCCGATCCGGGCCTCTGCAGCGCACCAACGTCAAGACCCAGCCCTATCCCGGCTTCCCCACGGATATGCAGCCCCAGATCGCCGTGGTGCTGTCCCTGGCCCAGGGTACCAGCCTGGTCACCGAGGGGGTATACGGCGCCAACCGATTCAAATACATGGATGAGCTGCGCCGCATGGGCGCACAGGTCCAGGTAGACGGCCGGGTGGCCGTGATCGAAGGCGTGGAGTATCTCACCGGCGCGCCGGTGCAGGCCTGCGACCTGCGGGCCGGTGCGGCCCTGGTGATCGCGGGTCTGGCGGCCCGGGGCGTCACCGAGCTGAGCCAGGTGCAGTTCATCGAGCGGGGCTATGAGGACCTGGTGGGCAAGCTCCGCGCCGTGGGCGCGGACATCCGTGTGGAGGAAATTCCCGAGGCCCAGGAGGCCGAGGCCCACATCGGCTGATACGGCATTTTTCACGGCGTCCGCCGCCATCCGCGGCGGATGCCGAATTTTTCTGTGAGGTAAGCGCATTTTGATGACCCTACATACCCTGTCCAGCGGCTCCCAGGGCAACTGCCTGCTGCTGTCCGACGGCGGCACCCATATCCTGGTGGACGCCGGGATCTCCACCCGCCGCATCAAGGCGGGTCTGGCCCAGCTGGAGCTGTCCATGGACGAGCTGGACGGCATTCTGATCACCCACGAGCACACGGACCATATCTCCGGCCTGGCCACCCTGATCAAACACCATGCCGTTCCTCTGTATGCAAGTCCCGGCACCGCCCGGCAGCTGGCGTATCGCCTGGCGGGGGTGGAGCCGCTGCTGCGGCCCCGGGACCCCGGAACCGAATTCTGCATCGGCTCCTGCCGGGTCACGGCCTTTGCCACGTCCCACGACGCCGCCCAGAGCATGGATTACCGCATCGACGGCTCCGGCTCCGTTGGCATTCTGACGGACACCGGCTATGTGACCCCGGAGGCGGAGGAGGTTCTGCCGGGGGTGGGCATGCTGGTGCTGGAGAGCAACCACGACGTGGACCGCCTGCGGTCCGGGCCGTATCCCTATCACCTGAAGCAGCGGGTCCTGGGAAGCCAGGGCCACCTGTCCAACGAAGATGCGGCGGCTTTTGCCGCCCGGATGGCCGCCTGCGGCACCGAGTGCATCGTCCTGGCCCATCTCAGCAAGGAGAACAACACGCCCCAGCTGGCCTATGACGCGGTGGACCGCGCTTTGCGGGCCGGTGGGGCCCAGGTGCGGCTGTATGTGGCCCCCCGGGACGAGCTGAGTCCTGCCTATGAGACGGAGGGGACGCCATGCAGAAGATAACCGTCCTCTGCGTGGGAAAGCTGAAGGAGAAGTTCTATCAGGAGGCCGCCGCCGAATATGCCAAGCGCCTGGGGCGGCACTGCAAGCTGGAGATCATCGAGCTGCCGGAGAGCCGCCTGCCGGAGGACCCCTCGGCGGCGGAGATTCAGCGGGCTCTGGCGGCGGAGGCCGCCGCCATCCGGGAAAGGCTGCCCCGGGGCGGGGCCGTTATCGCCCTGTGCATCGAGGGCAAGCCCTGCTCCAGCGTGGAGCTGAGCCGCCGGATGCAGGAGCTGGCCGTGTCCGGAAAGAGTCAGCTGACCTTTCTCATCGGCGGCAGCGTGGGCCTTTCGGAGGACCTGAAGCGCCAGGCCGACTGGCGGCTGTCCATGTCGCCTATGACGTTTCCCCATCACCTGGCCCGCATCATGCTGCTGGAGCAGATCTACCGGGCCTGTCAGATCGCCGCCGGTACGAAATATCACAAATAAACTTTCATTTCAGGAGGTATCGCATATGGACAATTCCAAGTGGGCCTTTGCGCCGGATGCGCCGGAGTGGCCCGTCAATGCCAGGGGAGAGAAGGAGAAGGCGGTTCTGCTGACCAGCACCTTCGATTCCACCGCCGACGCGGATATGCTCATCTCGCTTCTGGCGGCCTATCGCATCCCCTGCTTCAAGTATTTTGACTATGAGGGCGGCGCGGGAAAGGTCATCAACGGCTTTTCCGGCTACGGCGCCAGCCTGTATGTTCCGGCCTCCCTGCTGGAGGACGCCAAGGAAATTCTGGAGGCTGAGCCGGTGGAGGAACCGGAGCAGCCCCAGGCGTAATAGAAGGGAAGGAGATTTTCTGATGGACTACATGCGGGAATATGAGAAGTGGCTGGCCTCCCCGGCGCTGACGCCGGAGGAGCACGCGGAGCTGGAAAGTATCCGCGGCGACGAGAAGGAGATCCGGGAACGGTTCTACGGGCCTCTGGAGTTTGGCACCGCCGGTCTGCGGGGCACCATGAAGGTGGGCCTGCACCAGATGAACGTCCATGTCATCCGCTGGGCCACCCAGGGCTTTGCCAACGTCATCTGCGCCGAGGGGGAGGAGGCCAAGCGCCGGGGCGTGGCCCTGTGCATGGACTGCCGCAACCACTCCATGGAGTTTGCCCGGGCCGCCGCCGAGGTCTGCGCCGCCAACGGCATCCATGTGCGGATCTTCGAGTCTCTGCGTCCCACGCCGGAGCTGAGCTTCGCCGTCCGGGAATACGGCTGCCAGGCGGGTATCAACGTCACCGCCAGCCACAACCCCAAGGAATATAACGGCTACAAGGTCTATTGGTCCGACGGCGCCCAGCTGCCGCCTCAGCACGCCGCCGCCATCGCCCGGGAGCTGGAGCACATCGACATTTTCACCGGCGTGCGCCGGATGGCCTATGACGACGCGGCGGCCCAGGGCCTGATCCAGGTCATGGGCCGGGAGACCGACGACCGCTTTATGGCGCATGTCATGGCCATGGTCAACGACCGGGAGTCTATGGCCCGGGTGGCCGACACCTTCAAGATGGTGTACACCCCCTTCCATGGCTGCGGCTGGCAGCTGGTGCCGGAGGCCCTGCGGGGCCTGGGCGTGAAGCATCTGTACTGCGTCAAGGAGCAGATGGTGCTGGACGGTAATTTCCCCACGGTGGCCTCCCCCAATCCGGAGAACCCCGAGGGCTTCTATCTGGCCATTGACCTGGCCAACCAGGTGGGGGCGGACTTCATCCTGGGCACCGACCCGGACAGCGACCGGGTGGGCATCATGGTCCGCAGCCACGACGGCTCCTTTGTGCCCGTTACCGGCAACCAGACCGGCGTGCTGATGCTGGACTACCTCATCGGGGCCATGCGCCGGGCGGGCAAGCTGCCGGAGCATCCCTATTTCCTGAAGACCATCGTCACCACCGAGATGGCCCGGAAGGTGGCCGAGGCCAACGGCGTCACCTGCTGCGACACCTTCACCGGCTTTAAGTTCATGGCCGAGAAGAAGAACGAGCTGGAGGGCCAGGGCAAGGGACAGATCATCATGAGCTATGAGGAGAGCTACGGCTATATGCTGGGGGACTACGTCCGGGATAAGGACGCCGTCACCGCCTCCCTGATCCTGACGGAGATGGCCGCTTGGTACGCCGCCCAGGGCATGACCCTGTTCGACGCCCTGAACGCCCTGTACGAAAAGTACGGCTATTACGGCGAAAAGACCCACAATCTGGTGATGCCCGGCCTGGACGGCCTGGAGAAGATGGCTCAGCTGATGCGGGACCTGCGGGCAGATCCCCCGGCCGCTATTGCCGGGGTGGAGGTCCTGCGCCGCAAGGACTATACCGATGGCAGCGTCATCGACTGCCGCACCGGCGAAAAGTCCGCCATGGAGCTGTCCGGCAGCAACGTGCTGCGCTATGAGCTGGCGGACGGCACCACCATCCTGGTGCGGCCCAGCGGCACCGAGCCCAAGATCAAGGTCTATGTCCTGACCATCGGCGAAACTCCCGCCGCCCGGGACGAGAACCTCCGCAAATACGGCGAGTGGGTCAAGACCCTGCAGCGGTAATACGACCACTATAACGAAATACCCCCTCATGCAGGACGATAAACCGGCATGAGGGGGTATTATTGTAAGCAGAAAGGCTGCCAAAAGTGGGACAGCGCCATGGCGGCGCTGTCCCACTTTTTAGCCTATCGCACGCTACTGACCAGAATGATGATCAGTGCCATATATGCTGCGCTGACGGCGGCCAGAAGGCCGCACGCGATCATGCACGACGCCCGCAGGCCCCGGCGCTGCCGCAGCCGCAGCGCACCGATGACGAACCCGGCCACAGCCAGGACGAATATCACTGCCGCACCCCAGAAGGGCATACCATCACCCCTTCAGCGCGTCCAGCAGGTCCGTGAACACACGGAGCTGGTCCGCGAAGCGCCGGGTCAGACCCTCGGGGCGGCCCTTTCCGGCGTCAAACAGCAGATCGTCCGTCTGGATGGCCGCAAACACGCGGCCGTCGGCCTTGACGCTGAGATAGACGCTGCCCATTTTCAGCAGCTGATCCATGACCTGGGGGGACAGCAGAGACTGCCCGGCGGCGGGATTTTCGCACCGGACATTGAACCGCCGGTCAAACTCCGGATTTTCCGAGGCGAAGCCCTCCCGGCCCAGCAGGCGGGCCAGCTTGCCCTTGGGCGCTGCCTGCACATCGCAGGGGAGGGTGCGTCCCAGGTCCGCCGCCATCCACTGCCCCTTGAAGATGGGAAGCTCCCGATCCTCCCAGACCTCCGTCTCGGGATTCTGGTACGCCTGGGTGTTGGAAAGCTCCAGATTGCTGATCTCCAGGGGACGGCCGTGGTACTTGCCGCAGACCAGGCCGCTGCCGCCTACGTTGTCGGCACTGGGCAGGCCCAGACCGGATTCCGCGAATTTTCCGCCGTCGATGCAGGAACCGGGGCGGTACTCCGCCTCCTCCAGCACCTGCTCCATAGCCGCCTGGGCCAGACCGCCCTGGGCCGCGCCCTGCAGCTTCTTGCCGCTGGCGGAGCTCATCAGTCCGCCGATGATCAGAAGGACGACGCCCACGACGATGACGGGCACCGCGCCGCCCAATATCGCGCCGATGGCCGCAATAACCAGGCCCAGACCGGACAGGACCTTTCCGAAGCCCTTCAGCGCCCGGCCGCTGCGTATATTCTGCACATTGTTATCCATTTGTCTGCTCCTTTTCATGCTCCGCGAACAACGCGCCGCACCGGCGCAGCGCCTCGATGATCCCCTGCAGATACCGCAGGGACACCAGATAGCTGCGGCGCAGGGCGTTCAGGTCCCGCACGTTGATATCCACCGGCAGGTCCATCACCGGCAGCGTGGATTCCAGCGCCAATTCCAGGCGGTTTTCCTCCCAGCGGACAGCCGCCGGACGGCCCAGGGTTTCCAGCAGGGGGACCAATTCCAGGGCATCCCGCCCGTATGTATCGTCCTCCCGGCGGTACAGATAGCCGCCCTCCGGGGCCTGCCGTTCCGTTTCGCAGATCAGCCACACACCGCCGAAAGCCTTCACGGACCGGGTCATGGTGTCGTTGACGTCCCGGCCCACGTGCTCCTCAAAATTGTGGGTCAGCTCCACGTTGGCCGCGCCGAACCGGACGCCCTGATGGACGCCCTGGCGGTAATTCTTGATCCGGCATTCTTCCCAGCGGCGGTCGATCATCCGACTGCGGCGGATGCCCGCCTCGTCAATGAACAGCTCCGGGAGCCTTGTGCCCGGGCCGAAGGCTTGCTCCGTCTCCGACCGGAAAAAGTCCCCCATCTGCTCCCAGATCAGCTTCCGCTGGCGGCTGTCGCACCGGCACAGGCCGATGATGCCCACAGCCAGCAGGATAAACAGCGCCAGCAGGCCCCAGCGGATATCGCCGGACCTCCACCATACAACGCCGCCCGCAGCAAAGCCCAGCACCAGCATGACGGAGCACACCGTCCGCATCCGGTCCCACCGGGCCAGCCGCCGCAGCAGCTCCCGGTCCGCCAGGGACTCCTTATAGCCGCAGGAGCACGCAGTGGAGCCTTTTTTCAGCGGCTCGCCGCACATAGGACAAATATGTTTTTTCATGGTCTTATCCCCAGTTGTTCATCCAGTTTTCGCCCCAGTCCTCGGCGGGGTCGTAATCCACCGGGTCAAAACCGGCGGCGTACACCGGCCCGTCCTGCCGATAGGCCAGGCCGTCCTCGTGGAGGGTGTAGCTTCCGGTGATGTAGAAGGCGTCGTGTCCGTCGCTGTACCAGCGGCACAGGTCGTCCTCGTCCAGCTCAAAGCTGGCCCCCGGCAGGCCGGTATAGGCCGCCACCTGGCCATAGGGGTAGAACACGCCGGAGAAGTCGCCGTTCGTTTCCCCATCCGGCAGCAGGGCGAAGCGGTCCGCCTCCAGGCCGGGGGAGATGTACGCATGGAAGCCGTCCATGGCCAGATAGGGGCCCTTGCCGTCCCCGGCGTCCCCAATGGTCCCGCTGCCGGCGGACAGGCGGGTGTAGCTCAGATACTCCATGCGCTGGGAGTCGATGACCAGAGTCTCGCCCAGGGCGTTCTGCCACACGCCGTCCAGCTGGGCAATGTCCCAGATGTCCACCCGGGCGTCGCTGCGGGTGAAGGTGAAGTGGTCGAAGGACTCCGCATCGCCGCTGCCGTTCTGGTTAGGCAGCAGCACGCCGTCATCCCGCAGGATGAAATCGTACAGGAAGCCATCGAAGTCGATCATGGGCACGTCGCCGGAGGTGTCATAGCGGCCCTGTCCCGTGCGGCCAGAGAAGGTCTGGTAGTAATAGCACCCCTCGTCGGCCACAAAATACAGAATGCTGCCGGAAGGGGAGGACCACTTGCCCTCCAGCTCGCTGGCGTCCGTCACCTGGCGCTGATCCTCCGGCACGGCAGGGGAGGGGGCCTCCCCGCCGCCGCTGCACGCCGTCAGGGACAGCAGCAGCGCCAGCACAGCCGCCAGCCAAAGCGTTTTTCTCATGAAGTAGCCTCCTCAGTCCGCCAGCGTGTCCATGAACTCGCCCCGGACCGTGTTCCAGTACCAGACGTAGGTCACATACTCACCGTCCTGGTCGAAGGACATCTGCAGGTCGCTGTTGCCATCGCCGTCCAGATCGCTGTAGTCCGTTCCCTGGTAGCGGCTGGCGGCAGAGTCGAGGGGCACCGGGAACTGCACGGTGGTGTAGAGCTCCTGCTCAGCCTTGTCATAGTAGAGGTCGGCGCCGGTGTCGGTGATGCAGATGCACACGTCGATCATCTGACCGTCGTGAGTCAGGGTGCCGGTGTCCTGAATGGTGCCCCAGGTGCGCCAGTCGTCACCAACGATGTCGTCGTCAGTCGTCCCCTGATTTCCGCAGGCGGCCAGGCACAGCACCAGGGTGCACAGAAGCAAGAGAATGCTGAATTTTCGCATGGTTCGTTCCTCCTTGATAAAATGAGTCCACTGTACATCCATTGTACAGTGGACTCAGATAAAATACCATTAACCAAAGGTTAGTTTTTGGCAAAAGATGGCAGAATTGCGGAGGCCCGGATTCACACGCCCAGCCGCTGGGAGATGGCCGACAGCAGTTCGTTTTTCCCGGTGCCCTTTTCGGCGGAGAAGGGCACCAGACAGTCCTGCTCCTCCAGCTCCAGGGTGTTGTGCATGAAATGCTCCGGCGCGGGCATATCCGGGGCATAAAAGGCCGGAAGTTTCGGCGGGTCCTCCTCGTCCAGCAGGAAGCTGGACACGCTTACCTTCTCCCCGTTAATGAAATATTGGATGGTGCATAGGATCTGCAAAAAGTTCCGCAGGGGGTAGGCGGGCATAACCGAAAAGTAGTCCAGCACCTCCTGGGTGCGGCTCACCGGCTCGCCCATGCGGGCCAGAATTTTCCGGGCAAGGTTCCTGCTTACCGGGGACGGAGACACCGGACCGATGACCAGAGCAATGTCCTCCCCTCTTATGCGGAACAGCCCGTAGTACAGGAAGTTCGGATCCATATAGTAGCCCACGTCCCCGGCGATTTTGAAGATATTTTCCTCCTCGGTTATGGCGAAGTCCGGCTTGAATCGGGTGTGGTGCAGGCTCAGAAAGCGGCCGTCCCGGTAGATACGCACCGGCACCCCGGCCAGAGCGGCAAGAGACTCCGCGAGATAGTTGTAGTCCATAACTGCCTCCTAAAAATCTGTTACAATTTTACCTTAAAACCGACAAAATTACAAGACAATTTCCGGCGTTTCCTGTATGATAAATGACAGAAGGAGGCGCTTGATATGGAATCCGCCAAAGAAAAATGGGGCTGGCTGCCTAAAAGCAAAATCACAGGCGATGCCGTGAGTCC
>ENA-OZLH01000655-OZLH01000655.1-human-gut-metagenome-genome-assembly--contig:-NODE-655-length-18252-cov-6.719569_pt1 | contig 18252 bp, 28 predicted proteins | sample MGYA00244832_ERZ653776 | MGnify/ENA primary metagenome ERZ653776 (study PRJEB26926, sample SAMN06165218) | human gut metagenome | biome: ENVO:00009003; feature: ENVO:2100002; material: ENVO:00002003...
GAGATCTACACGAGCCTTATCGTCGGCAGCGTCAGATGTGTATAAGAGACAGTTATCCAACTTATTGTAGGAAGCCGTATGTGGCTATGGCGTGAGGTGTTAGCACAAAAAAATGCAAGAAAAATCGTAATATTTTTGAATAATAAAAACGAAAAAAAACTAATAAAAATGTTGCAAATTCTATCGAACTATGGTAATATCAATAATATAGAAAACAAACAACAAGCTAACACGATGAAAACAATAAGAATAACACTAAAAGATGCTAAGAAGCTAAACCTGACGTGGAAACTGATAGGTCTTTGGGAAATATGCGACGAATCCGAAAGTGAGAAGGTGCTCATACGCAGGATTGAAGAACCTATGGTCGAGTACATTTCAAGAAATCTAAACCAATATGAATTATCAAAAGGAACAATAAAAAAAACTCGAAAGGTAAAAGCATGAGAAGTATAACAATAACAGAAGAACAGGTTAAACAATACAAATTACCCGCCAAAGCTGTGGGGGATTGGTCAATCGTTGAAAAAGGCGATGGATACATATTTTTGCACCGCTTAAAAAAGGACGGGGCTTTGGGGAGTGATAGACCTAATAATAAAATCAAAATAGAGCTGGAAGTTTTAAACAAGCTCTCCGCTTCGGATACAAAAGCAATAACAGGAAAGACCGAAAATGGAGATACTGTTGTAATAGCTGAGACCAAGCATATTGATAACGAGCCTAAAGTCGATAAGCCAACCGAGAGCAATGTTGCAATGGGTGATGAAGAAATGGTCATAGGCACCCGAAAATCGAGATGGATAGCGCAACTTGTGGAGCAAATGAAGACGGAACCGTTTACCGCAGGATTGCTTAAGAAAATGGGAGATTCTGAATTTGTGAAGCAGGTTCTTAAGGATACAAATCCAGAACGCCAAGGCGGAAAAGCTTATAGCTCGATAAGTTCGGCTATGAGAGTATGGAATAAGCGCATAAGGAGGGGTGAATATGCCTACTAATAAATTCTACCACATACTCTGTACAAGCGGCGACAAGGTGGTTTACGAAGGTAGGTTTCAATGCGTTTCGCGTTCGGCGGCAATGAAACTTCTAAGGGAGAAGGTAGGCCGCCAGAACCTCTATGGCTTAATTTATACAGTGACGGAAATCCCGATAGAGGTTTTAAGGGAGATAGTTGATGCGCTAATAAACAAGAAACCGATAACCGAAGGCGATATATGCTCCTATAAGGATACGCCGACTATAAGCCCTACATATGCAAAGATAAACTCCTATAAGCATAATCCAAACAAGCCCCAAGGAGTAAACGGAGTGAAACGCAGACTGGGAGATTTCTGATGATATACCTGCTTGACCTAAATTATACGCTCGTGGACAAGGAAAAGGACGCACCAAGAATTCGTCCTATGGAACTTCAAATAGAGCTTGAGACCTACCGTCAATGGCTGATTGATATGTTAAAAGGTAAATATGTGATTCTCACGACTGCACGAATGCAAAAATACGAGATATTTACCCTAAATCGAATATACACTAAGACGAATTGGCTGCCCAATGAGAGCTTTTTTTCTATCTTTAGGCATTTGCCTCACATAAAAAAGGAGTGGATACTGAAATGGCGAATATTTCCAAAACACGGAAATAATCCCGAACAATTCTTCGCAATAGAAAGCAATCCCCAAACCAGAGCTATGTACGCCAAGTATGGGATAAAATCGGCTCCCGCGATAGACGATTTCGGCAACAGAATTTCAATATAGGATTTTGACAAAATAGTCTGTCTATATGGCAGACGAAAATAAGGCACGAATTTTAGCGGACGGAATTGAAGTATGGTGCGCATACGATAAGCTCGTAAAAGTTGAAGAACTTATCCCGCACCCAAAAAATCCGAATACGCACCCGCAGAATCAGATTAAAATCCTTGCGCAGAACATACGTTATCACGGTTGGCGACACCCGATTGTAGTTTCAAAGCTAAGCGGTTATATTGTGGCGGGACATGGTCGCTTGGAAGCGGCAAGAGAACTTGGCGTTAGTATAGTGCCGGTCGAATATCAAGACTTTGCCAGCGAGGATAACGAGCTTGCAGTACTTGTGGGAGACAACCGATTGGCTGAGCTTTCATCGCTCGATTTAAACGGATTGCAGGACATTATTGACGGCTTTAAGGCAAGCGATTTCGACACAATTCTTGCGGGCTTTGAGCCGACAGACCTTGACGCCCTTTTGGGCGAACAAAAGCCCGATTTTGGGGACGAAAAGGAAAAGGAGCTGTCGCAGTCGGAAGTAACGATTCAGGCGGGAAACTACCGCTTCAGAATGTCGCAGGAAGACTTCGGCATTTGGATAGACAAGCTCAAGCAGGAAGTAGGCTTCGACAAGGAAGCGGTAATCGCTGAAATCCGCAGGAGACTTGCAATATGATAAAGATTGAACCGATTTCCGCCGTAAATCCCTCAACCTACAATCCGAGAACCGCAGACCCGAAGCGTCTCAATTTGATAGAACTTTCACTCCGCAAGCTCGGCTTTATCGCTCCGATTTATGCCGACGCCAACGGCGAAATCCTCTCAGGGCACCAGAGGCATTTTGTAGCAACTCGAATGGGATTAAAGAATGTGCCCGTCTTTAGAATTCCCGCAATGGAATTACAAAAGCGCAAAGCTTTGAACATCGTATTTAATCGGGCTACAAATGACGGAGATATTTGCCAAACACCTTTAAAGGCTAAGCGCATACTGGAAACTCTAAATCTTTCGGAACTCGCCAATAGTATTTCAGATAAGGAGTTGGAAAGCAAAGAGTTCTTCCGTTGCGCTTATCCTTGCAAGGTGTCTGTAGCTAAACTTTGCAAAATAAATTCTGGGAGGTGGATTCAATATGCAAAGAGCATTGCAAGGACTCTCCGCAAGGCGGGCATTATTATGCCGATAGTCTGTACTCCTGACGGCAAAGTTATAAACGGCATTGGGCGTTTGGAAATGCTCGCCGAACTCAAGGCGGATGCTTGCGATGTTGTATATATTTCCGAGGAAGAGGCGAAATTCGCGGACGCTATGATGAACCTGCTCACAATGGACTTCAACATTCACGAGCGATATGAGGATTTGCTCCGCTATAATTCATTCCGCCGTGCCCGCAGAGTCCGCGAGGAATTGGGACACGGATTTGTATTCGCCGTTCACGGAAAGAATCCTTGCCACACCTTTGATATATTTAACCCCGCTCAGCAGGCTAAATGGAGAAAAGAGCACGGAAATACAATTCTTGATTTCGGTGCAGGACACCTCACGGAGACGAATATATTAAATGCCGCAGGATTTGATTGTACCCCTTTTGAACCCTATCGTATCGGAGTTTCGGAGATAGACAAAGGTAAGTCTTTGGAAATCTCAAAGAAGTTTTTAGAGGTTGTGGCAAGCGGTAAGGAGTTTACGAGCGTATTTATTTCGAGCGTGCTTAATTCCGTGCCTTTTGCGAAGGATAGAGAGCATATCGCTTGTATTTGCGCCGCCCTGTGCCGACCGTTTACCAAGCTTTACGCTTGCGCTTCGTCAACCTCGGAGACTGGTTATAGGCAGGTAAACGGCAAAGCCTTTCATAATGAGTCAAACGCGGGAAATATCGCATTTCGGCTTGAATACGAATCGGGAGTTCGTATTGGCGATTTTCAGGACAAGCCGAAAGTTCAGAAATACCACACAAAAAAGGAATTTTACGAACTCTTTTCTCCGTTTTTTAGAAACGTTCAGATTTCGGAAATGACAGGCAACGTAAACGCCAAGTGCGAAAACGTCAGACGCATTCCGTGGGAACGCATAGAGGAAGCCTTGCGTTTTGAGTTTGACTTGCCTTACCCTGACGGTAGCCGTATGGGATTGGTTGAGGAAGCAATCACCGCATTTAAACGTCGCTATGAAATATTTGGTTGATCTGAACTACACGCTTGTGGGCAACTCCCCCAAATGGGGAGAGCCGCGCATTACGCCGTTTTCAAGGCAGATTGAGCAGGAGACATATCGCCAGTGGCTTGTGGACTTTCTGCGGGACAAGTACGCAATTCTCATTACGGCACGTCCTGCCCGATATAGAGAACAAACCCTTGAAAGGATATTGTCGCAGACTGGTTGGCAACCGCAGGAAGCTTATTTCGCTGAAATTTCCGCACCGCCGCCAGAAATCAAGGAACATCTGCTTTTAAATTACATTTTCCCAAAACACGGCAGAAATGGCGATGATTTCTTCGGAATAGAAAGCAATCCCAAGACAAGAGCCATGTATTTGCGTTATAATATAGAATCTTTACAGGCAGAAGATTTTAAGACTAAAATAATTTGTCGATAATCTCCTTGACATTATTGAGCATTATTGAGCATATTTATGCCCATGAAAGAAGAAACAATACTGATAAGGGCGAGAGTTGATTCCCGCAAGGTAAAGAAAGCCGAAAAAGTATTCTCGCGTCTAGGGCTGAAAATGTCGGACGCCATAAATATTTTCATTTCACAAGTAGAGCTTAGGGACGATTTGCCTTTTATGGTCACGACAAAACCAGAAAGGTTGTTGTCGAACGAAGAACAAGGAAAAATTTGGAACGAGGCTCTCGGTGAATACTAAACAAAAACCGCAGGCGGGTGAGGTTTGGATCGCAGATTTCGGGATTATTGGGAAAATCCGCCCTGTTCTTGTACTTTATTATCCTACTCCTGAGGATTCAAGAATGCTTGTAATTGTAGCTCCGCTTACGTCGCAAATACGGGGTTGCAATGGAGAAATTGATATTACACATATCAAGTGGTTGCCAAAGCCTTCCGCAATCAATATTCAAGGGTTGGCAAGCGTAGATAAGAATTGCCTTTCAAGAAAACTTGGCATTCTACCAACAACAGATTTTAATAATGTAAAATCTGAAATTAAAAAGCTTTTGAATCTCTAATTTTGACACTTGGTCGTCTTGTATGGAACTTCATACAGACGACAAAATTATTTCGAGACAAAGCAACTGGGTGTTCGACGAGCACGTCGCGCCTGAATTCGACAAGCACGTCAGAAAGAGCGTTCCTAATTATGTGCACGTTCAGGAACTGGCAGAAACGTTTTCCGACTGGTTCACATACCCCAATTCAACAGTCATTGACTTTGGAGCGTCCACGGGAGAGACTCTGCGCCGAATAAAACGCCGCCATTCAAAGGCGTTAAATCTCATTGGCTACGACAATTCGCAGGCGATGATAAATCAGGCGAAACTAAAAGGCGTAGACATTACCTTTGCAGACCTTGAAAAGCCGTTTGTTCTGCCCAATTTTTCCTACGCCGTTTCACTTTACACATTGCAATTTCTGCGCCCCGACGCGCGAAACACGCTGCTAAAGCGCATATACCACTGCTTGGAAAACTGCGGTGGAATGTTCGTAGTCGAGAAAGTCCTCGGCTCTACCGCACAAATGCAGGACATTTTGCAGCAGCTTTACTGGGAGATGAAAGCAAAGAACGGTTTTACCTCAGAGCAAATCATCAACAAGGCGAAAGCCCTGCGTGGCTGTATGTATCCGAAAACTGTTGCCGACAACGAGGCGGAATTTAAATCAATCGGCTTTAATTCCGAAATCGTTTTCAAGGAATCGCAATTCTGCGGTTGGCTTCTCACAAAGTCTCTATGAAGCTTCTCGGAGAAATCCTCAAAGACGCTTGGACGCCCGCCGACCGTCGAGAGCCGTGGCGTTGGTGTGAAGAACATATAAAGAGTATTCCATATTCACCTATGCCGGGCCCTTTTCGTTCAGATAATTCGCCTTGGATTAGGGAAGTTATGGAAGCGATAGTTGACCCGAAAATCCGCCTTGTATCCATTATAGCCGCAGTTCAAAGCTCCAAGACTACAAGCCCAGAACTCACACTTTGCTACATTATTGCCAATCTGCCCGGCCCTTGCTTGTGGCTTGACCAAACTGACGAAGACGCCAAGGACGAAAGCGAAAGCCGTTTGCAAAAGCTTTTTGAATCGTGCGAACCCGTAAAAAAGCTTTTCCCGAAGAACAAGAATAAGAAAAGAAACTGCACTATCCACTTTTCAAATGGCATGACGCTATGGCTACTGGGCGCATACAATAAGACCAACCTGCAAAGGCGTTCAATTCGTTGGCTCTTTGGAGATGAAACTTGGCGTTGGCCAGTAGGTCATATGGCTGAAGCGGAGGCGAGAACAACAGCGTTCGGTTGGCTTGGCAAGTGTGTATTTATGAGTCAAGGCGGAGAGGAAGCCGACGACACCCATCGCAAATTTGAGACTACCGATATGCGGGAATGGCATTATAAATGCCCAAAATGTGGCAAATACGTTCCTTTTAGGTGGGAAAATATAGAGTGGGACGACAATTATAAGGACGAGAACGGCGAATACGACTTTGCCAAGATAAATCAAAATACCGCCTTAAAATGCGCTGAATGTGGGGAATACTTTGAAGATACGGACAGAATGAGGCGGATTCTCAACAAAGACGGAAAATTCATTCCCTTAAATCCGAATGCCGCTAAGGAGAATGTAGGCTTTCATTGGAACGCCTTGGCGAGTATGTCTTGGGGGAAACTTGCAGAACTGTATCTTAGGGCAAAAATTGCCGCTCGTAAGGGAGACAGTTCTTTGCTTCAACAGTTTTACCAGAAGCGTCTTGCATTGCCTTGGAAGGAATTTGCCGAAGACTACCGACTGGAAATTGCATCATCAGGATACAATCAAGGGGAATTTTGGAACGAGGAAGGAGGCTTCAATTCCAAAGGCGAAATTATATCCCAGCCATTCTCCGAGGGAGAATGTGTCGCGCCATTGCGGATAATGTCGGTTGACGTACAAATGGACCATTTCTACTTGGTGGTGCGCTCGTGGAGTCCGCAAGGCTCAAGCCGCCTATTATGGCATGAAAAGGTTTTAACGTGGGAAGACATAGAGGATATTCAACAGAGATTTTCAATACTGCCAAATCTCGTTTTTATCGACGCAGGATATAATTCCTACGAAGTTTATAAGCAGTGCGGCAAGCACCGTTGGATAGCCCTAATGGGAGATAATAGGGCTAATTTTGTCCATAGGCTACCGCAAGGTAAAAGCGTCTTTAGGTTTTATTCTCCAGTCAAAAACATCTTTATATCTCGAGACGTTAAGTGCCGTATGCACTTTTGGAGCAATTTAAATGTAAAAGATACCTTAGCCCGTATCCGAAGGAATCAAAATCCCGCAAATGGAGCGACTTGGGAAGTGCCTACAGATATTTCCGAGGATTACCTAAAACAGATGGAATCCGAACACCGAATTAAGAAAGGAAATTCGTGGATATGGGAACAAATTGGCAACCGTCCAAACCACTATCTTGATTGTGAGGCGATGAATTGCGCAGGTGCGCTAATGTTAAAGATTATCGGCAACGACGCAAAAGGAACTGAATGATTTGACATTCGCCGTGTTTTTTATGGCGAATTACAATTACACACGAGGATATACCGTAGCGGAGCTTGAAGCCCTGCTTGTACAGGTTAAAACCGAGCGCGAAAAGTATCTTCAGTCGGCTTCCGACAGCGGAAGTTCCTATTCCCGCATAGCTCTGGCGGAAATCGAGAAGAAATTTAACGGCATAATGGACGCATTGGAGGCGCTTGCGCCCGAAAAGTATGCCCCCCAAGGGCGCGTGTCCTATAACGGAGTTCTGGGAGGAGTGATACAATGACAAGCTTCCGAAAAAAGATTGCCAACTTCTTTTACGGCATAGGAGGAGCTTTTGAGTCAGCAATAGTTTCACCCTCTCGGGGAAATCCAAACACGATAAATCCCTCCGACGCAAAGATAGAACTTCCCGCTTATACGCGAACCGAGCTTGTTCGCAAGGCCCGCTACCTTGAAAAGAATAGCGGACACATCAGGGGAATATTGAGAGATTTAAAGGTTTACGGCATCGGAAAAGGAATTTATCCAAGCGCGAAGTCAGATAACCACGAATGGAATAAAGAGGCCGAAAACTTCTTTTTCCGTTGGGCGAGGCATTGCGACATCACAAACCGCTATTCTTGGCGCGAGTGCCAAGCGATGATACTAAGAAGCCTTGTTGTTGACGGAGAGGTTTTTGTTATAAAAACCTTCAATAGTTTTGGGGTGCCCAAAATACAAATAATCGAAAGCCACCGCCTGATGTCGCCAAGTACCGCAACTACTGAGCACATTATAGACGGAATTGAGTTTGACCGCTATGGCAGAGCGAAGAACTACTACTTCTTGATAGGAGAACATAGTAATACCACGAAAGTTCCCGCAAGCGCAGTGCTTCATATATTTGACGCCGAACGTATATCGCAATCGAGAGCATATCCGCAAATTCAACACTCGATAAATGATGTTATAGACCGCAAAGAGATTCTCGCTCTCGAAAAGAAGAAAGTTAAGTCAATCTCCGACATAGTGCATATTTTAAAGGGCGGACAAGGTATGCTCGACGGAGACTACAAGGTTGACGTAGGCAACCGTTTGGAAGGTACAAGCACGGAAACGATGAATAGGATTTTGGGGGGAAAGAATATCCGCATAGACCCCGATGAGAGCATAGATGTTCACCAAAGCAATGTGCCTTCACCTACATTTGCGGGATTTCTTACGGAACTCGACCGCTCTGGAAGCCTTGGCGTGCTTCCTTATGAATTTGTTGTTGACCCGTCGAAAATAGGCGGAGCTTCCGTGAGGCTTGTAGCTTCAAAAACACAGCGATATATCGACGATATAACGCAAACAATAGACGAACGCTTTAACGACGCCATTTGGTTCTTCGTAATCGGTTGGGCGATAGATAGCGGGCTTTTGCCGGCAGAAAATTGGTGGTGGTATTGCGCTTGGACACACCCGCGCAAGCTCACCGTTGACGCGGGGCGCGAGGAACAGCAAAACCGAGCAAACGTTGAAATGGGCTTAAAGACGCTCGAGGAAAGTTTCGCAGAGTGCGGCTTGGATTTCGAGGACGAAATGAGAACCCGTGCCTCAAACGCCCGTTTTATTATGCAATTAGCGGGAATACCTGATACCGAGCCAATTCCGCTTTATATGCTCTACAAGGTTAACGGAACGCAGGTTATAGAAAATAGGCAAATAGGAGAAAAAGCTAATGATACAGATGACGAATAACATTTTTTTTAACGGCATTTGCAGACCTTGGAATATACACGCGCCAAGTTTCCTTGCGCTTTCATTGCGAGTTTTGGCGGAGGTAAAAGGAGGCTCTACTTTATCCGATTGGAGGGATAAGTTTTCGCAATTTATACCGCAAAGGCAAAGCATGCAGGTTGATAAAAATGGGATAGCCCGAATATCGGTTTACGGCACATTGTTTAACAAGGAAGCACCCTACTTTGTAGCTGGCTACGGAGGAAGCGATTATGAGGAAATCCTTGACGACTTGAAAGCCGCAAATTCCGACAATAGCGTAAAGGGGATATTCCTTTCGATAGACAGTCCGGGCGGACACGCTTGCGGGAATGATAAAGTTGCAAAAGCAATTTCTCAGGCGAAAAAGCCAGTATTTGCCCACAGCGACGGTATGTGTTGTTCAGCCGCCTACGCAATAGCTTCGGGAGCTTCTTACATATCAGCAACCGCAGACGCCACAATAGGAAGCATTGGAACCATTTTGCCACTTATGGACATCTCTGGGCTGTGGCAGGCAATGGGAATAAAGCCAGATTACATAACAAACACTGAGGGAACGTTAAAAGCGGCAGGGTATCCACCAAGCCAATCTGATGAGGAACGGGCGTCTTTGCAGGCTGAAACACAGGAGTATTTCGAGATATTTAAATCCCACGTTTTAAAACACCGAAAGCTCTCAAATGACGATATGCGCGGACAAGCATTTGTTGGCAAAAGCGCCTTAAAGAAAGGGCTTGTTGACGATATTTGCGACGGGAAATCTGCCTACAATAAACTCGTCAATTTGACTCGCGGCTAACGCCCGTCTCGCCCATTCGGGGTATTTTTTGCATAGCAAAAAATCTCAATCGCACTTCGTTTGATTTGACAAAATAACAAACTGTATGGACGACAATAAAGAAAATACTCTCGCCGATGCCATCGCTAAAATCGAGACGCTTCAGGCGAAGAATGAATCGCTCGAAGCGGATTTGGCTACCGCAAATTCCAAGATAGCCGAACTCGACGACGAGCTTTCCGCCGAAAAGACCGCCCACGCTTCCACGAAGGAAAGTTTGGCGGCTCTTGAAGCAAAACACCGAGACATCGACAAAGAAGTCTCTTTAAAAGTTGCCGAGATTGCGGCTCAAAGCGGAGTTTCTCCCATTGAGGCAGATGCAAACGGCGGCGAGGAGGAAAGCCTTGAAGAACTCGCAAAACGCATTGACGAGGCGCAAGGCGTAGAAAAAGCAAAACTCATTGAATCTAACTACGACCGCATAATGTCGGCGTTGAAAGGAGTTTACTAAGTGAACACTATACCATCAGCATTAAGGCGTTCGCTAATCCTCAAGTCCGCAATGGAGGCGTTCAAACATAAGCTCATTTCTTTGGGCTTGTTCTCCACTGTGTTGCGCAATGTGCCGCTTGAAGGAAACAACGAAATAGACATTCCCTATATCCCGCTTGCGACTTCCGCGAGCAAGGATTTTGACGGAACATACAAGTTCGACAAGGGCGATATGGAGTCCCGCAAAATCACGATTGATAGGCGCAAATATCAGTCTCTGACCTACACTTCAGAGGAGAAGGCGCGTCAGCCGTATTTCGACCCCGTAACATTGGGCAGACTCAAGGGAGCGAAGCTCGCCGAAGACGTTCTGCTCGACATTTTGTCGGTCATTACGGCGGAAAACTTCGGAGACGCCATTCTGACAAGGAATGCCGCGGATTTCGACACCGACGACATCATAGACCTTGAGACAAAGATTGACGAACTCGAATGGCCAGACAGTCCCCGAGGAATGCTTCTAAAATCGTCCTATATGGCGAATGTTAAGAAGGACATAAAGACTTCAGGAGGACTTTCGACATTTGGATTCTCGCCTTTGGGAGAACTTCCCAATCTTATGGGCTTTTCGTTCTCCAAGTTTAACCGCTTGCCCGACAATGGCGAAAAGTTGCAGGGGTTCATTGTCTATCCTTCAGCAATAATGGTAGCTCTTGCTCCGATTGCGCCGACGGCAAATGTGATGAAGCAACTGTCAACCTATACGACCTACACTGACCCGCAGACTGGGCTCACTTTTGAATATCGAGCTTGGGGCGACGCAGACACCGACGCTTCAAAGGAGATTATCGAGTGCAACTATGGGTTCGGCGTTGGTGAAAAGGCGGCACTCAAACGTATCGTATCTGAATAAGATGAACGCATTTATTACGATAGGGTACAAGAAAAACGGCAAGTCGGAGATTCTTTTGAGTCCCGACGAGCCTTACGCCAAGCATAGGCAACTGTTTAAAACCCTAACGGGAGACTATACAGACGTCGAAGTTTGGTCTCGCGCTATGGGTAAAATCAAACAGCGCAAAGTCAAAACTTCAAAAGTTGCCAAAGTTTCAAAAACTTCAAAAGAATCAAAGGAGTAAGAAATGGGAGAAAACGACATTTACCGTATCAGACCTGAACATACGCACGGGGGCGGTTTGCAGATTTGCGACGACGGCTTCGACGGAACCGTACAAAAGCTCGGCTTCTTCGGAGTTGCGCCCACTGTACAGCGGGCAAATGCAAATCAGGCTAAGCTTGAAGACTCGGCGCAACTTGCGCAAGTGATTGTGCTTGTCAACGAGCTTAGAGAAGCCCTCGTAGAAAAAGGACTGATAAAGGGTTCGGCTTAGGATTGGGTTGTTTCGTGTTCACTGGGAGCTTTCAGGGGAAACTGGAAGCTCTCTTTTTTTTACAAGACTGAGTATTTACCATCTTCTAAATCAGCTAAAAGTAAGTCAATACGCTTTGAAATCTCTTTCTTGAAAATGGGATTCGCTATTGTGATATTTTTGCCAATAGCGTCATTTTTGTCTCTATAAAAGAGAAGCATAAAATCTTCATTATCCGATGTAAGCATATAGACAACTCGTTTGGCTCCGCTTATAGATGTACCATAGGCTTTTACTATTTTTGCGCCTTTTGGCAAACCCTCACCCTTTATGGGGGAGACTAGCTCAAGTCTTGCAGTTCTCTTTAATACAGCTTTATCACTTTCAGAAATTTTGCCCTTACCTAACTCTTTCTTCTGAATGGTATTTGAAATTATAATAGCCATAAGAGCCTATTTCTTTTGTGACTTAATTTTTTTCCAGACACTATCAACTTTGTCGAGCTTGGCTTGAATTTCATCGTCAACAGGTACATATTCAAGTGTATGGGAATCCTCCGCTACAAGAGCAAAGGGAATACTTCTTGTCGATACGATTTTTTTTAAATAAACCCTAATAGCAGTTGACATATCAAGCCCAACGCTGTCTAGCACAATGTCTGCTTCTTTTCTTAAAGCTTGTGGAATTCTTACTTGTAAACTTGTTGTCTTCATAAGCTACCTTTCTTTTATAGTTCTGACTATATCATTTATTTGTAATGCAAAGTCAATGATTTTTATTTTGACAAATTCGCTTTAGATATGGGCTTTTTTAGTGAAATCAGAACCGCATTAAATGAAATCTTTGCCGAATTTTCGCAGGACGTTAAATTTAGGGGCAAGATATACAAGTGCATAATTGGCGAAAATGGGCAGCAGGAAGTAGAACTCGAATCGGGTGGGTTTGTTCCTAACGAAACTTTTACCGTAAAGTTCAAAGAAGCGGATTTAGAAGATGAGGCATATCCTTCCATAGGAGAATTGCTCCAATATTCTGACAGGACTTTTCGCATACATTGGATAAGCACACGTTCAAAACGTGGACAAATAGAAGTCTGGGTAAGGAGTGTTGATAAGTGAGCGGAAGTTCCGCTTCCATTGAAGGGCTACGCCCTTACGCGATTGCTTCGCAATAACGCTATCCCATCATGAAATTTGAAGTCATTACCAAGAATTTCGAGGACGCGCTTGTACGGTACAAAGTAGCTTGCCAGAAGGATTGGCAATTTGTCGTAAAGCAGCAATCTCGCATTGTTGGAGAAAAGCTAATAAAATTTACGCCGCCAAAGACAGCTTCAATCGGCAAGCGAAATGTAGCCCGAGACATAGGCAAGGTATTTGCGGATTTAAGCGGCACAACTTGGGAAGATAAATCACTCAATAAAATGTGGAGAGCGGGCAATTTTGAGGGAGTAAAAAAGGCACTTGAAAGCCACCCGAACAAATCCGAAATGCCCATATTTAGGTACAAGCGAATATTTAAATCTCCCGTAAGAAACATTCATAAAGCGGCAATAAATAAGAGCGGGAGAGTTCCAAAGAATTGGACTACTCAATATGCTGTTGCGGGGAAAGGAGAGCTTAAAAAGTACACGAGAAAGGTGCAACTTCAGGTGGGAGTTGCCAAATCTGGCTGGCTTGCGGCTCTTACAAAGTTGGGAGGAAAGGCCCAGAGCTTTGTGACTCGCCACGGCACTAAGTATGGTGGATTCATAGATGGAAATAGAGGAGATAATCCATTCTTTACTCTCATAAATCGGGTAACAACATTTCCACAAGAAGGAACACCCATGAGAATTTTAAAGCGGGCCTTTAGGGTACAAGCAAAGGCAATGGAAAACAATATTAAGCGAATTTTGAGCAAGAGGGGGAGAAACTTTTAGCATGAGAAAGGAAATTGAGGATATACTATTTGAATACCTACTAAGCGCATTGCCGGAAGCAATGAAGCCAATGCTTGTAAAGGGACACAGCACGGAAGACAGACACATACCGTATATCAGCCTCGATGTCGGCGAACTCCGCCCGTTCGGCGATTTGCAATCCTCCGACGGAATGTTTGAAGGCGATGTAAGCATTGCCATAGCCGATTCCGCCCACGACATCGAATACCCCGAACTCTTCAAACGCATTCGCGCGGTAATGTCGGCTTTCGAGAATTTTTCCTATGCGGAAGAGAATATTCTCATTAACGCTCTTTACTTCGAAAACGAAACAGACGCCAGAGACGACAACAACCTCGGCTGTGTAATGACTTTCAAAGCCGTCGTTCAGTTTTTATAAAGACACTTATGCAACTACCTAACGGCACAAAAAAAGGCAACGGGAATTTGTCCGTTGCCTCTTTGTTTACAAGTTGAAAAACCCATTACTTGCGACGGCGGTAGACTGCAAAGCCCAGAGCCAACACGCCGAAGATTGCCGCGTATGTTGAGGGTTCGGGAACTACCGCGCCCGTGAGCGTCAATTGGAATTGACTTGCACTACTTTCAAACCCAATGCCTGTGCCTTTTGTGGGCATTTCGGGAATGAGCGAGTTGTCTATGGAAATTACAAACGTCAAGATGTCGTCGCTGCCAAAACCGAGGTCGTTGATTGTAATGCCGTTTTCAATTTCCTTTGTGGATAACCCAGAGATTTCCTTAACGAGAGTTAAACCCGAGCCCGTCCAGTCAGCTTCTGCATCCCCCGTGCCGCCTTCGTAAAAGGAAATCTTGATTGCTTCGAGGGTTTCGTCCAACCCCGTCGTGTCTTCGGAGTCGTAGAAACCGCCGTAATTTATAATTTCCACAGTGTCGATTGATGCAAAATTGAAGTCGGAGATGTCCATTTCGTAAATGTTGTCAGTCATATACGACGAACCCGAATAATAGTAATTACCGAGCCTGATGTCACTGCCACCCCATTGACCGGTGCCGTCAGTTCTTGGTTTGTAGACGCTTTTCGCGTCAAAAAGGCGGATGGATTCCGTTTTTGTGGCTGCAAAAGCCGACCCCGCCAGAGCGAGAGCCAGCATTGCCATAATTATTTTTTTCACAAGGTTACCTTTCATTGCTGTTATTCAATTGAAACAAGGAAAACCATAGTATTTGAAATACGATAGCTTTTGTAATTTCGCAACAGCATAGCAATTAGCTACAAACAAAAATCGCCCCTATGTGGACTTTGAAATATTTGCAATTTTTGAATGCGCGGAATTTGCGTTTGTGTATGTAAAACAAACGATTGAAAATTTTATGCTTGACTATCGTATTTCAAATACGATGGTCAAAAAATTTGACACCGTTCCCTTTTGTATGAGCAATCCATACAAACTAAGAGGGACAAAGCAACCGATAGCCTTTGGGGTTGAAAAGCTTGAGGGCTATATAGTTGACGCTACGGAAGACACCGTAGAGGGACAGGAGCTTGAGGTGGAAAACGAGGACGGCAATGTTGTCGCCCACTTTTCAGGTTTTGGGATAAAGTATAACAGGACGGCGAGCGTCATTCCTTTGTCAGACGCAAGCGCACCGAGTCCGGGAGATTCTTTCAAAATTGGCGAGAAGTTTGAGTTCATCGTAAAAAGTGTTAAGAAATCTCGAGCAAGAAAAGACGTAGAAAAGTGGGATTTGTCCGGGACGTACTACCCAGAGGTTCCGATGGAACCGATTAGCTAATGGAATCCTTCTACGAGGCGTTTATAAATTGCGAACACAAGGTTTTAGGCAGGATACTAAAGCCTTTTTGTTTGCGCCATTGCCTTTATCTTGAAGCAATAGGCTCTCCCATAATGCGCATTGTAAATGGTGAAGAAGTAGCAATATCAAGAAAAGACTTGGAACTTGCCGTAATTATTTGCTCTGCCGACAGAGATATAATAGCGGCAATGAAACGTCCGAACTTCGGCTTGAGATTCCATAGATTTAATCGCGGTTTAACGGCGTTTTTAGGGTATTTGACGGACTTTCTATCGCTTCCAGATATGTGGGATAGTTCTGAGGGAGAAAGAGCCATTAACGCGCCTTGGATACTCTCAAGGGCTACGCTACTACTTTCTAAGACAAATCTAACGCTTGGGGAGATTTGGAATATGCCGCTTGGCGAGCTTTTATGGTACTGTGCAAGTTTTGCGGAACAAGAGGGGCTTGGGCAAATACAGTCGGACGAAGAAAAGAAAATGATACTTGAAGCGGAGAGGGTAAAGAATGGCCTCAAGTGAAATATTAGCCAAAATCGGCTTAAATTCGGCTGGATTTAAAACAGGGCTTGCGCAATGCAAGCTTGCGGCTAACTCCTTTAAAAGTTCGATTGGTGGAATGTTTAAGAACTTGGGCGGTCAAGTGCTTGGAATGCTTGGGGTATCGGCTGGAATAGCGGGCTTAGGCGCGTTGGCGAAACAGACAATAGACCTTGGCGGGCACGTTGAGGATATGGCGAGAAATTTGCGTATGGGCAAAAGCGAATTTCAGACGCTTGCTTACGCCGCCAAACTTGCAGGCATGGAAGAAAGCCGCCTTGTAATGACGATGAACAACCTGAACTTGCGGACTATTGAAGCTTGCGACGGCAATAAAAGTTATCAAGAGTCTTTTAAGCGTCTTGGAATATCACTACAAGAGTTTGCAACGCTTTCCCCAGACAAGAAGATCGAGGCTTTAGGGAACGCCTATAAAAAGTCGGGAGAAAGTCTCACGGCATTAAATGATATATCGACAATATTAGGGCAAAAGACTGGAGCGCAAATGCTCGAAGTGCTCGATAAAGTGTCTACCGAGGGAATGGGAAAGCTTACTCAAGCTTCAATAGAAGCCGGGCACGTTATGGACGAGGAAACTCTTGCCGCCCTTGCGAGGGCTGGAGATGAAATAGACAAGTGGCAAAATCGCATAATTGTAGCCTTTGGTGGATTTTTGGCAGATATGGGAAGTGCTATTGGAAGGCAAAAGTGGGGCTTAATTATCGGACAGAAGCTTGCCCAAATGGGAGAATTTATCGAGACTGCGGTTCGGGACATATCCAACTACATTTTAGGCACATTTAACACCGTAGGACGATACATAAACGGTCAATTCGGCAATTTTATTACTCCGATTAGAAACGCAATCACCGACTTTATAAGCTATCTCGGCAATGCGCTTGCTAAGATTGTCGGATATTTTGACTCAGATTGGGAGCGAGCCATAAACAAGGCTGTTAACGCCTTGGACAAGCTGAGGGAGAAATCAAATAAACTCTCCCAGAAGGATAAGGGAAAGAGCTTTTCAGAAATATTTACCGAGGAGATGGCTACTGCCAAACTTCAGAATGATAATCGCAAGAGGGAGGATTTGTGGGCCTCTGGCAGTGTAGATTGGTACAAGACGCAAATAGCCGAAGCTGAAAGGCTGCGCGATATTGAAAAGCAAGCCCATATTGAGGCGGAAAATGCCCGCAAGGCAAAATACGCCGCCGCTGATGCCACACCCGAAATAAAAGACGCAGAGAAAGGCTCGAAGTCAAAATCTAAATCCCAGTATAACGACAGCTCTCTTGCTAAAATCGGTGGAGGAGGTCTTACGGCAAGCAGATACGATGTAGCGGAAAAGCATCTCAATGAATCGAAAAAGCAGTCTAAGCTCTTATCGAAAATTGCGGAAAATACAGAAAAGCAAAATTCGCAAAACGAGCTTCTTATGCGGTAGTGTCTATTCTGTCTTTGAGAAAATTAGGATTCCTTCTTTGGTCATAAATTGAAAGAACCAAGATACAGTCACTTCTTTGTTCATAGACCACAGAAACTGGAAATCTATTTAAATAATAGGCTCTTATGCGATTTTTGTACAACAATTTGGAAGCGTTTGGAAATTCTTTTATAAAGGAAAAAGCCTGTAAAATCTCGGCTTCAAATCGACGAGCCAAGTCATAATTCCCCTCGTAATTTCCTACATTGACATAATATGTAAGCAAATTTGCAAAGTCCGCCTTTGCTTCTGAAACGATCTTTACGTTCATTTATTTTGCGGAATAAGCTTTTCAGAGAGTTCTTTAATTGCAGATACGGCGTCTTCAGCCGTAGTCTTACCGTTGATATAATTATCACTTCTACGAATAGACTCGTCGAACCAGGCTTTATCTATATCCGTAATGGGTCTTTCAACACTATTCGAAAGAGTATCTATCAGAGTAAACTTATCTTCCTCAGAAAGTTTTAAAGCTTCTTCTGTTAAATATTTCAATGCCGGACTCATGATGGTATAAATATCGGAGATTTGTTCCATAAATTCAAGCCATAAATTTTGACAATGCGGCTTTCTATAATGAAAGTACGCTTACAAAACGGAGAAGTTTGTTTTCTCAGGGATTCTGGAGAGAGAACAGTATCGGAGGATTCTGTTGCGACGTGTTCTGCTACTTGGTTTTGTTATCCAT
>ENA-OZLH01000662-OZLH01000662.1-human-gut-metagenome-genome-assembly--contig:-NODE-662-length-18133-cov-3.550227_pt1 | contig 18133 bp, 19 predicted proteins | sample MGYA00244832_ERZ653776 | MGnify/ENA primary metagenome ERZ653776 (study PRJEB26926, sample SAMN06165218) | human gut metagenome | biome: ENVO:00009003; feature: ENVO:2100002; material: ENVO:00002003...
GATAGGAGGAGCAAAATGAATAACAAAGCGTTTTATAATTTGACATACGGCATGTTTTTGTTGGCGGCAAAAGCGGAGGAAAAGGCGAACGCCTGCATTGTGAATACCGGCGTGCAGGTCGCGGGGAGCCCTGTGCGCGTGGCGGTTTCCGTGCTGAATACGAATTACACCTGCGCGCTTATTAAGGAAAGCGGGCGGTTTACGTTGAGCGCGTTGGATGACAGCTGCTCGTTTGAGACCATTAAGCACTTCGGTATGCAGAGCGGTCGCGACGTCGATAAGCTGGACAGCCTGCCGATGCCGACAGACGAAAGTGGCGTACCGTATCTGAACTGGAGCACCTGCGCGCGGTTCAGCGGCAAGGTGACGCACAGTGTTGACCTCGGCACGCATACGCTGTTCATTGCAGAGGTGACGGAAGCCGAGGTGTGCAGCGACCGCGCTCCGCTGACCTATGCGGATTACCAGAATAAGCTGAAGCCGAAGTCGGAGAAGGTCGAGCGAGAGCAGAAGATCGTCGGCTGGCGGTGCAAAATTTGCGGGTATGTGTATGAGGGCAGCGTGCTGCCGGAGGACTATGCATGTCCGTTGTGCGGGCACGGAACGGATGATTTTGAGCCGGTTTATGAAGAGTAAAGGAAAAAGGAACGGTTTGTACACCGTTCCTTTTTGCATGTCCTATTCTTTTTGCATGTCCTATTAAAATTTACAGCGATATTTCACGGGCGTGAAGAGCGAACGGTGTAAAGCCCGGTGCTTCTTTACCGAATGGCTTTTTGCTTATCTGCAATGCGCAGGAAGAGGAAGCCGAGCGCAAAGAACACTGCGAGACATGCCACCGCCACGTTGATGGTGCCGCCTGCAAGCTTTACGGCTGCGATGACCGCAGAGCCGAGGAAAGACGCGCCTTTTGAGAAAATATCGTAGATACCGAAGTATTCGCCGGAGTTTTCCGCCGGGATGATCTTGGAGTAATACGAGCGCGAGAGCGACTGGATGGAGCCCTGGAAGCAGCCGATGAAGAACGCCAGAATCGCGAAGTGCAGGAGACTGCTGAGCATGAGCGCGTACAGCGCGATGCCGAAATAGCCCGCAATACAAACGAGAATGAGCGTAACGGTGTTGTATTTTTTCGAGAGCTTTGCGAAGACGAGCGAGCCGCCGAACGCAACGACCTGCGTTGCGAGCAGGAAGACGACCTGACCGACCGTGTTGAGGTTCAGGTCTGTGCCGATATTGATGGCGTTATCGATGATGGTGCCCACGCCGTCTATGTACAGGAAGAATGCGATGAGGAAGAACAGCACCTTTTTGTCGTGCGTCGCGATGTTTTTGAGGGTGTGGAAGATTTCTGCGAACGCCTTGCGGATATCATGCCCCTCGGTTTCCGCATAGTTGCGCTGCTTAAAGCCGCGAATGAGAGGAATGGTGACGAGCAGCCACCACACGGCAGTCACCGTGAAGCCGATGCCTTTAGAGAGCATATCCGGCAGCACGCCGACCATATCGGGACCAAGCACATAGGCGATGAGCGCGATGAGAAACGGGATGCACGAGCCGATGTATCCCCATGCAAAGCCGTAGGAAGAAACCTCGTCCATGCGTTCTTCGCTGGTGATGTCGTTCAGCATGGAATCATAGATGGTCAGCGACGCGCTGTAACAAATCTTCGTGAACACAAAAATGATGAGGAACAGCAGCCAGCCGGTGATGAAGCCGTTTAAAATGCAGCCGAAAATGCCGAGCGCTGCCGCGGTGGTGAACAGCACCTTTTTCTTATCTTTGTGGTCGGCGAGCACGCCGAAGATCGGCCCTAAAAGCGCCACGACAACGGTGACGACCGCCACGGCGATGGAATAATACGCCGTTGCCTGATGCGAGTTGATTTGTCCCGGCGCAGTGCCGATGGCGAGGCTCTTGAACCAGATAGGGATGAGCGAGCAGGAGAGCATGGTGAACGCGGAGTTGCCCACGTCGTAGAGCACCCATGCGAATTCCTGTTCTGTCAGCCCGCGGAAGACCTTGAGCCGGTTGAGTGCGTGAAAAATTGATTTCATGTGAAGACCTTACTTTCTTTTTAAAATCAGGTGCGTGCTTTCGGTCTTACATTGTAGCGCCGCCCTGTTAAATCCGTGATGTCGGTTTGTAAAGGGGAGGAAAATTATGCACTCCTCTTTGTCCATTGTGCCTCTCTAAGCTTTACAAAAAATATCACTGTGTCTATTTTATCATAGATACGAACAAAATGCTATAAAATTATTTTTGCATCGATAGAAATTCGGGCAGAATATAACACAATATACAAAAAAGAGCGGGGAGAACCTCGCTCTTTCCGAATTTATATGTATGGTTTATGTATCGAGGCGCTCTAAATCGGCGCAGATGCGGTCGATGATCTCGTCCTGCATCATGTCGGGCGTGAGGGTCTGCTCGTTTAATGCGGGGGCGTAGTCCTTTTCATTCCACCATCTGCGCATTTCCTTTTCGCCGAACTCCGTGCGCTTGTCCTTCGTTTGGTGGCGGCGGAGCGTCTCCTCAAACGGGAGGTCAAAATAGTACGCGCAGATGTTTTCTCCGTAGAGCGCTTTTGCGGCATCGAAAAGCGGGGTGTACCATCGGCTGTTCAAAATGCCTTCTAAAATGACGAGCTCGTTGTGCGCGTGGCCGTACTCAAGCAGCATGATGAGCACGTCGTTTGCGCGGGTGCCCGCGCCGTCGTTCGTCTTTAAGATGTCGCGGCGGATGACATCTTGGGACAGCAGCATGGTGTTTTTGCCGAACTTTTCCTGTAAAGCTCTTGCGATGGTCGTTTTGCCGCTGCCGCTGTTGCCGCGCAGGGTGATGAGCTTTTTCATGGGGTGTGCTCCTTTACGCTTTTTTTGATGGGATGGCGAATGACCGTTTTCCACTTTTCCGGCGCGACCTTACGGGCATCGCTGAGGTAGATCTCGTGGTGCAGGCGCGCGGCGGTAAAGTCGTTTATATAGCCGTTTTCGGCGAGAAACATGTCCATCAGCGCCACAGATGCGGGCTCATCGTCAAACGCGCCGTGGTGCATGATCTGTACGCAAAGGCCCTCGTCGATCGTCAAAAACTCCGCTTTGCTGCAATCAAGCTTTTTCTTCTTTTCGGCGGTCTGCACGGCCCAGGCGAAATCATCCGGCGTGATGAAATCCGGCAGGCGGATGACGGAGACCCAGTGGAAAGCAGATTTATCGGCATAATCGATGCTGTCCGTATTCTCCTGCCACCAAAAGCCCTCAAGCGGCGGCACGACATACTCGAAAAAGCCCTCGATGCGGTGGTCGGTCTTGTAGCTCATTTTAAGCGTGTAGGCGATCGCGTACAAAACGCTGATGGCCTGCTGATACGCGCCGTCCGGCTCGTTTGGGTCGCCGGTGCCGCGCACTGCAATGTAGTTTGCAGGCGGCACAGTGACGATCTCCGGCTTGTTTTTCGGCATGTAGAATTCTTTGTATTCTTTCTTAAAATCAAAGGGCATGGGAAAACCTCATTTCATAATATTGTTACGACCCCGTAGAGCGGTAATGGCGCACGCCAAATTTCCAGAAGAGATAGCACGGGATAATAAACACGCAGGCGATGACGGGCAGAAGCATCGCGCGGGCATCGTTGTGGCGGCCGATGAGGTACATCAGCGGGTAATACTGCACGAGCGCGTAGGGCACGATGTAGGTGCAGAACGTCAGCACGCCTTTGCCGTAGATGGAAAGCGGGTAGCGCCCGTGCTCGCGCATACCGTTTGTTAAAATATTGATGAACTCGAGTCCCTCTAATGTGAAAAAGCATAGCCCGGCGAAGATCAAATACACGCCTGCAAAAAGCACGATGCCGCCTAAAATCATGAAAATGAGCGTCATAACGCGCGCGGCACACCAATCGATTGGGCAGTTTTGAAGCGCCCAGATCAGCAGGAAAATCGCCATAATGCCCTTGCCGAAGCGCTCTAAATCCATGCGGCTGCACAGGACGAGGAAAACCTCGTTGCGCGGGCGCACCAGAATGCGGTCGAATTCGCCGTTCCCGATCATGCGGTTAAACGTATCAAACCCACGGAAGAACAGCTCCGCGAGCGAGAATGATAACAGTACGATGGCGTAGCAGAGCGAAACCTCGGTGTACGTGAAGCCGTCCACCTGCTTAAATCGCATGAACATGAACTGCACGCCCCAAAAGCACGTGAGCGGTATAAATAGCTGCGCCAGTGCGGAAAGCAAGAACGAAGCCTTGTACTGCATTGCTTTCTTGATATGGATAGACAGAAATTCAAAGTATAGTTTCATAGATGACCCCTTTCTTTGTATACTGCAAAACACGAACGATTTGCCGGGCAGCGGAACGACTTGTCGTTCCGTTTATCCTCCCTGAATCACTACCCGCTTCAGTGCATTTTTCATGAGGGTGTGACCGCCGAGCACCAGGACGAGCAGCCAGAAGATTTGTAAGCCTACGGCGAAAGCGGCGTTCGTGCCGGCAATATCGCCGCTGTACACGCGGTACGGCACGTTGCTTGTGGCAGCGAAGGGGGTCAGCTCGCAGATTCTGCGCAGTGCGGGCGGGAAGAACGGCAGCGGCACTACGCCGCCGCAGAGAAAATCTGCCAGTGTGAGCAGCAGGGAGCGCAACCCGGTGGAAGAAAGGGTATACATGGTGAGGACGTAGATGAGCAGCGTGAACGCCGTGCTGTTCAATGCGCCCAGCACCATGGTGAGCAAAAATAGAAAGAAGGTGGGTAAATCTGTCGGCGCGGTCAAGTTATAGCCTGCGGGCAGAAGCGCCGCAACGACTAAGATTGGCGCGGCGCGCAATGCAACCTTGGAAATACGACCGGAGAGAGATTTCGTGTACCACATGGCGTAGAGGTCGACGGGGCGGCACAGAGAATACGAGATGCTGCCGGAGGTGATTTCCTCCAAAATGTCGCCGTCCAAGATCCACGAGGCGAACATGGCTAAAAACGCCTGCTGTATCCATGTGTAGTTGACGGTCGCCTGCAAGGTCATCGGAAAAGCGGTGGGGTCACTGCGGTAAAACGCGTGATAGGCGAAGATGATCAAAAAGCCCCACGCAAATTGCGTGGAGATGCCTGCCAATGCCGCTGCGCGGTACTGCAAGCCCGTCACACAGCGCAGGCGGAAAAACGAAATGTATTTTTTAAGTTTCACGGCGCACCTCAAATATCAAACTGTTTGTAGAGCGCCGCGAGCGTTTCGTCAATCTGCCCGCTGCCGCCGCGCCGGATATCGTCGAGTGTGCCGTCTAATAAAATGCGCCCTTTGCCGATGAGCAGGACACGCTGCGCCAAGGCTTCCACGTCCTGCATGTCGTGCGTCGTTAAAATGACCGTGGTGCCGCGGCGCTTGTTCATATCAAGCACGAATTCGCGCACGGCGATCTTCGATACCGCGTCGAGCCCGATGGTGGGTTCATCCAAAAACAAGATGCGCGGGTCGTGCAGCAAGGAGGCGGCGATCTCACACCGCATACGCTGCCCGAGCGACAGGCTACGCGCCGGGGTCTTTAAGATCTCCGATAAATTCAGAAGGTCGGTCAAATCCCGTAAATTTCGCTTGTAAACATCTTCGGTCACGGCGTAAATGTCGCGGATAAGCTCGAATGAATCAATGACGGGCACATCCCACCATAATTGACTGCGCTGCCCGAACACAACGCCGATCTGCGAAACATGCGCGCGGCGGTCTTTCCACGGCACGCGCCCGTCGATGACGCAGGTGCCGCTGTCCGGCGTTAAAATGCCGGAGAGAATTTTGATGGTGCTGCTTTTTCCGGCGCCGTTCGGGCCAATATAGCCCACGGCCTCGCCGTCTTCAATGCGGAACGAAACATCGTTTAGGGCGTGAATTTCTTCGTACTCGCGGCTGAAAAATGCTTTTGCGGCGTTTTTAAAGCCTGCGTTTCGTTTTCGCACGCGGAAGGTCTTTTGTAAATGTTCTGCCTGAATCATGGTATGCTCCTCTTTTCCGTTAACGGTACGGACTTTCGGGCTAAAGCGAACACAGAAACTGAAACACGGGCTATCAGTTTAATACAATTTTTATAAAATGTCAATAATCTGCACAAAAAATTCTGAAATTCTATTACAAAAAGTGAAGTTATGGCGAAGACGCTTTTTTTCGGTATCTTTATATATAAACAGGAATTTGGCACTGTGGAGCCGGAAATGCTAAAAGAAGCTTCAAAATGGATGCCGACCGGGAAAAATTCGCACATTCACAAAGTATTTACAAATTTTGGTGTTGACATTTCCTGACCTTTGCAGTATAGTATAGACAAGGGTTAGCACTCGGGAACATAGAGTGCTAAAACCTGAGAGGTGCAAGTATGGAACTGACAAAACGCAAACAAAATATACTTGCCTCGATCGTAGACGGATACATTCGCACGGGCGAGCCGGTGGGCTCCAAGTCCATTGCGGAAAAAGCAGGTGTTTCTTCCGCAACGGTGCGCAACGAGATGGCAGAGCTTACGGAGCTGGGGCTTTTGGAACAGCCGCACACCTCCGCGGGGCGTGTGCCTTCACAGGAGGGCTACCGCGAGTTCGTAGATGCGCTGATGCAGCCGGAAACGTTAACGGAAGCCGAAAAGCTTACGATAGACGCGATGCTTGCAAAGAGCGCGTTTGACCCGGAACGATTATTGCGTGGCGCGGCGAAAACGCTGGCGGCTTCTACACGGTACCTTGCGTTGAGCACCACGCCGAGCGGCGCGGATGCAAAGATCAAGGCGGTGCAGTTCGTGCAGACGAGCCGCCGCACCGCAATGCTCATTATGATGAGCAGCGCAGGTACCATGAAAAACAAGGTATTTCACTGCGACTTTGATCTTTCAAACGAGATTATGCGCATTTTCTTCCGCGTGCTCAACGAGCGCGTGACAGGGCGCGACGTGGCGGAGATCAACCGGGCATTTGTGCAAAACCTTGCGATCTCGCTGGGTGATATGGCAATTTTGATGTCGCCGGCGCTGGCGGCACTTTTGGAAGTGGCGCTTGAAACGATGCAGACGGAAATTTCCGTAAGCGGTCAGATGAACCTGCTGTTCTACCCGGAATACAAGCTTGGCGGGGCACGCCGGGTGATGGATATTCTGGAAAGACGGGAGCTTTTGGCAGAACTTCTCGCAGGCAAGCAGAACCGCACGCAGATCAAGATCGGCACAGAGACCGGGCAGAACGCCTTGGCGGAATCGTCGGTCATTTGCTCACGGTACAGCGTGAACGGCAGAGATGCCGGCGCGGTCGCCGTGATCGGTCCGATGCGGATGCAGTACGCACACGTCGCGGCACAAACAGCATATGTCGCAGATCGTGTAGGCGAAATGCTTACGCGCATCATGCGGGAAGAATAGAGAAAGGAGCGTTGCCAGATGGCAGAGGAAAAGAAGCCTGTTCAGGAACCCGAGCAGGAAGCGAATACCGAGCCGGCAGAGGAATCTGCAAAGGCTGCGGAAAAGGAGAAAAAGAAAAAGAAGAGCGAGAAGATTCCGAAAGAGGATTACGACCGTTTGCAGGCGGAGTTCGACAGCCACAAGCAGCAGCACCTGCGCGTGCTTGCCGAGTACGATAACTTCCGCAAGCGTTCCGCAAACGAAAAGAACGCCGTTTACAATAACGCCGTTTCCGATACAATCAACGCGATTTTGCCGGTGGCCGATAATATCGACCGTGCACTGGCACAGGAAAATGTCTCCGCAGAGGATATGAAAAAAGGCGTTGAGATGATTGCAAGCCAATTTAAGGCGAGCTTTGAAAAGCTTGGCATCCGAGAAGTCGGTCAGGTTGGCGAGCCGTTTGACCCGGCGCTGCACAACGCGGTGGCGCACATTGAAAGCGACGAGCTTGGCGAAAACGTCATTTCGGCGGTGTTCCAGAAGGGCTACATGCTGGGCGATAAGGTCGTAAGACACGCCATGGTACAGGTAGCAAACTAAATCAGCAAATATCCATTTATATAGTAATTCAGAATTCACACACTCATTTGAGTTAAAGGAAGGTAATTGATATGGCAAAGACAATTGGTATTGACCTTGGTACAACAAACTCTTGCGTAGCGGTTATTGAAGGCGGCGAGCCGGTCGTTATCGCAAACGCAGAAGGCGCAAGAACCACCCCGTCTGTCGTGGCATTCTCCAAGACAGGCGAGCGTATGGTCGGTCAGGTCGCAAAGCGTCAGGCGATTACGAACCCGGACCGCACGATCTCCTCTATTAAGAGAGAGATGGGCACAGACCACAAGGTGACGATCGACGGTAAGAGCTACACCCCGCAGGAAATCTCCGCAATGATCCTCCAGAAGCTGAAGGGCGACGCGGAAGCTTACCTCGGCGAGAGCGTTACGAGCGCAGTTATCACCGTTCCGGCGTACTTCACGGACGCACAGCGTCAGGCAACGAAGGACGCGGGCAAGATCGCGGGCCTCGATGTAAAGCGTATCATCAACGAGCCGACGGCAGCAGCACTGTCCTACGGTATCGATAAGGAAGACGACCAGAAGATCATGGTTTATGACCTCGGCGGCGGTACGTTCGATGTTTCCATCATTGAGATGGGCGACGGCGTGCAGGAGGTTCTGGCAACGGCCGGCAATAACCGCCTCGGCGGCGACGACTTTGATAAGCGCGTCATGGATTGGATCATCAACAGCTTCAAGGTTTCCGATGGCATCGACCTTTCCGGCGATAAGATGGCTATGCAGCGTATTAAGGAAGCGGCAGAGAAGGCAAAAATTGAGCTTTCTGGCATGACGAGCGCTTCCATCAACCTGCCGTTCATCACGGCGGATGCGACCGGCCCGAAGCACCTTGACCTCACGCTCTCCAGAGCAAAGTTCAATGAGCTCACCGCAGACCTCGTTGAGAAGACCATGGGCCCGGTTCGTCAGGCACTGAGCGACTCCGGCCTCTCCATCGGTGAGATCAACAAGGTTCTCATGGTCGGCGGTTCTTCCAGAATTCCGGCTGTTCAGGAAGCGGTTAAGAAGCTTATCGGCAAAGAGCCGTTCAAGGGCATCAACCCGGACGAATGCGTTGCAATCGGCGCCGCACTTCAGGCAGGCGTTCTCGGCGGCGAAGTTCAGGGCTTGCTGTTGCTTGACGTTACTCCGCTTTCTCTCGGTGTTGAGACCATGGGCGGCGTGATGACGAAGATCATCGACAGAAACACCACGATCCCGACCAAGAAGAGCCAGATTTTCTCCACGGCGGCTGACGGTCAGACGCAGGTTGAAGTCAACGTTCTGCAGGGCGAGCGTGAATTTGCACGCGATAACAAGCAGTTGGGTCTCTTTAAGCTCGACGGCATCGCTCCGGCTCCGCGCGGCATCCCCCAGATTGAAGTTACATTTGACATCGACGCAAACGGCATCGTAAATGTTTCCGCTAAGGATCTCGGCACCGGTAAGGAACAGCACATCACGATTTCTTCTTCCTCCAACATGAGCAAGGAAGACATCGATAAGGCTGTTAAGGCGGCTGAGCAGTTCGCAGAGGAAGACAAGAAGCGCCGTGAAGAGGTTGAGACGAAGAACAACGCAGAGAACCTCTGCTACCAGGCGGAGAAGCTCGTAAACGAGAGCGGCGACAAGCTGGAAGAGGCGGACAAGACCGAAGTGAACAACAAGGTTGCAGCCCTGAAGACCACCATGCAGAACGGCACGGTCGAGGAGATCAAGTCCGGCATGGATGAGTTGCAGAAGGCGATTTACGCGGTCAGTGAGAAGCTGTATAAGGCAAGTGCACCGCAGCAGGGCGAGCAGGCAGCCCCGGGCGCAAACCCGCAGCAGGGCGGCCAGAACCCGAACGGTGACGTCTACGACGCAGACTACAAGGACGTCGATTAAGTTTTATAAATGACACGTTCAAAAACGCAAGGGGAGCCGAAAGGCGTCCCTTGCCTTTTGGAGTTTGCGAGGAGATGACAGCGGATGGCGGACAACAAAAGAGATTATTATGAAGTGCTTGGGGTCGATAAGAGCGCATCAGACGATGTGATTAAAAAGGCGTACCGCAAGCTTGCAAAGCAATACCACCCGGACTTGAATCCCGGAGATAAAAATGCGGAAGCGAAGTTTAAGGAAGTCAACGAAGCGTATGAGGTACTTTCTGATAAAGACAAGAAGGCGCGCTACGACCAGTTCGGCTTTGCGGGCGTAGACCCGAACTTCGGCGGCGGCGCGGGCGGCGGAAATCCGTATGCCGGCGGCGCAGGCGGCTTTGATTTTACCGATATTTTCGACAGCTTCTTCGGCGGCGGTTTCGGGGGCGGCGGACGCCGTGCGAACCCGAACGCACCGCGCCGCGGCAGTGACGTAGAGGCAAGCGTCACCCTTTCGTTTGAGGAAGCGGCAAAGGGCTGCAAGAAAAATGTGACCTACCACCAGATCGAAAATTGCCCGGACTGCAACGGCTCCGGCGCGGCTAAGGGCACAAGCCCCAAGACCTGCCCGAACTGCGGCGGCTCCGGCCAGGTGCGCATCAACCAGCGCACACCGTTCGGCGTGGTGCAGTCCACAAGCACGTGCGACCGCTGCCACGGCAGAGGCCAGATTGTCGATACCCCGTGCAAAACGTGCGACGGCAAGGGTAAGATCCGCCGCCAGAAGACGATCGAGATTTCCGTTCCGGCGGGTATCGATGACGATCAGATTCTGAATGTCGGCGGCAAGGGCAATGCCGGCTCCAACGGCGGTCCGAACGGCGACCTGCACGTATACATTACAGTTCGTCCGCATGCCATTTTCACGCGCCGCGGCAACGACGTTTGGTGCGATATGCCAATCACGTTCACGCAGGCTGCACTCGGCGCGGAAGTCACGGTGCCGACGCTCGACGGCAAGGTGAGCTATACCGTACACGAGGGCACGCAGCCGGGCGACGTGTTCAAGCTCAAGGGCAAGGGTATTCAGAGCATCAACGGCAGAGGGCGCGGCGACCAGTACGTGCGCGTAACCGTTGAAGTGCCGAAAAACCTGAGCAAGCGCCAAAAAGAGCTTTTGCAGGAATTTGAACAGAATGCCGACGAAAAGAACTATCAGAAGCGTAAAAGCTTCTTCGGCAAGATCAAAGACCTGTTTGAAGACTAAACACATGAAAGTTTAAAGTATCCTCCGTTCTGTACAGAGCGGGGGATATTTTGCTATATAAGCTCTTTACATTTTCAACTTTGCGCTCGTTGTGCAGCTTGGTATCGGTATTTTGGCGCTGCCCGAAAATTTTTGTGCATTTTTTGTTGCAATCCGATGTGTTTCGGACTATACTAAATAGCAGAAATCAACAAATGGAGGTTGATAAAATTGAAAAAGAGAATATTTGCGCTGTGCAGCGCCTTGCTGCTCAGCCTGACTGTGTTCGCGGGCTGCGGATCAAAACCGACGGAGGAGAGCGCCGCAAGCGAGCCGGAAGCGACCGCAACGGCTGCTCCGACGGCAGAGGCGGAATCTTCCGCAGCAGAGAGCACCGCAGAACCCACGGAAGCACCTTCCACGGAACCGGCGAATGTGAACCTGCTCACCGGCCTGCCGACCTTGACGGACGGCGCCATCGGCAAACGTCCTGTCGCCGTGATGGTGAATAACGTAGACGCTGCCATGCCGCAATATGGCATCTCCGCCGCAGATCTTATTTTTGAGTTACCGGTGGAATATGACCTGACCCGTTTGATGGCGGTGTACGGCGACTACACGCAGGTGCCGGACGTGTGTTCGGTGCGCAGCTGCCGATACTATTATCCGATTTTGGCGGTCGGGTTTGATGCGGTTTACGTGCATTGGGGAATCAATCCTACTGTTGCTGTGGATACAATTAATAGCATGGAAATTGATCATTTTGATGGCGATTCTTACGGATCTGGTAAGTACTTTGGGCGTGATAAAGATCGTCTCAGTGCTGGCTATGCACTGGAACATACCGGCGTGTTCTACGGCACAAAAGTGCCGGAAATGCTGGAAGCTAGCAATGTTCGTACCGATTTGAAGGAAGATAAGATGGGCACAGCGTTTAAGTTCGTTGAGATGGACAAAAATACTGCTCCGAGCGGAGAGGATGCAAAAAATATCCGTGTTGACTTTGGCGCGAATTACAGTACATTCAGCTATGATGCAGACAAGCATGTGTACATGAAAAACTACCAGAATAAGCCGCATATGGACAGTAAAACGAATGAGCAGCTTCAGTTTGAGAATCTTATTATCTTGGAAACAAAAATTACACCATATCCAACAGATAGCGTCTTGAAGTATGTTGACTGGGAAGGCGGCGAAAATGCAAAGGGCTACTATATTTCCGAGGGCAAAATGGTGCCGATTACTTGGTCTAAGGCCGGTATGTATGACCCGCTGAAGTTCTTTGACGCGAACGGCAACGAGTCGCAGCTCAATCGCGGTAAGTCCTACATTGCGTTCACCTATGCGGGAAACTGCAAGGTTGAAGGGTAAAAGTTAAGAAAACAGACAAAAAGAGCTATCTGACTTCACTAACAGAAATCAGATAGCTCTTTATTCATAGCTCTTTATTCTTGGATAATCTAAAATGTTGTCATTTTGTTGTCACGGAGCAATTCCCGGGCGCAAAAGTCCAGCTTTTTCAAGGCTTTCTAGCCTTTCGGGTATTATTCAAATTCGCTCTCTGCAAAATCATCTTAAACAAGTTTGATTGGGTGATTTAGCAGGGACTATCTACATTATTTGAATTATCGGATGCATATCGGCTATCCGATTTTTGTTGCCATGCTGTTGCCACAAAAATGAATTCGGCAATCAAGAATTTCTCTTTTTATATTCCGTTCCCCAGATCTCCATAGCGTCCATAATGGGGCGCATAGACTCTCCAAGCTCCGAAAGGGCGTATTCCACCCTCGGCGGGACTTCGGGATAAACGGTGCGGGTAATGATCCCGTCGGCCTCCATAGAACGCAAACTGTCGGTAAGCACCTTCTGACTGATTCCTTCCAAATCCCTTTTCAGCTCATTGAACCGCCACGGACGGGCAAGTAGATTGCGCATAATCAGCAGTTTCCACTTGCTGCCGATCATTTGAACGGTAGTGGCCACAGGGCAAGCGGGTAGCTCTTCTTTTGTCAGCATATACAGCACCTCTTTTCGGATGTTACACTCATATTATAGTGCAGAACTCAAAAACAATCAAGAGGGAGGCGTGAAGTCCACAAAAAATTTAATTTCTTTACGGTCTGAAATCGCCGCAAACAGCCAAAAGTCACAAAAAGGTGACTGAGTAATAAAATAGTGCGTACTTGTGCCCATGAAAATCCTGAGTAAAATGATAGATACAGAGGACAAAACAGTCCGCTGAATTCCATATGGAGGTAGCAACAATGGCTCTTTCTAATCTCTTTGGCTGGAACAACAAGGCGGAGGCTGCTCCCGCAACTGCTTGTGGCGCTGGTGATAAGCCTGCCGAAAAGCCTGCTGCTTGCGGATCCGCCTGCGGTGCTGGTGATAAGCCCACCGAGAAGCCCGCTGCTTGTGGTTCTGCCTGCGGCGCTGGCGATAAGCAGTAAAAGTCGGAGTACGCTCCAAGAAAACATCTTGGGGCGTATTTCCGAGAGGGCAACCATCGTTACGCTTTCGGAAATGCGTCCCATCACAACAAGGAGGATCACATGAAACAGTATTTTTCTTTCCAGTGGCACATTACCGACGAATGCGACCAGCGGTGCAAGCACTGCTACATTTTCTCTGAAAACTGCAATAAGAAGTTGGATGCGATGTCCTGGCAGCAAATGCAGGACACATTCTATAACTGTCTAGACTTCTGCAAGTTCTATGACCGTTTGCCCTATTTCTACATTACCGGCGGCGACCCCATCCTGCACCCGGACTTTTGGAAACTGCTGGGGCTGATGAAGCAGCACGGCGTTCCGTTTACGATCCTTGGCAATCCGTTCCACCTGACAGACGATGTTTGCCGCAAGCTGAGAGAATATGGCTGCGAAAAATATCAGCTTTCCATTGATGGCCTGCGCCAAACCCACGACTGGTTCCGCAAGCCCGGCAGCTTTGATATTACATTGGAGAAGATCGGCTGCATCAATCGGGCGGGTATCCGCTCTGTAGTGATGACCACCGTTTCCGGCACGAACATTGACGAGGTTCCCGGCATCATCGACGCTGTTGTGGCGGCGGGTGTGAATGTCTTTGCGTTTGCCCGTTACTGTCCCACCAGCGAGGAAAAAAATGTGGGCATCGAGCCGCTGCGTTACCGTAAGCTACTCTCTGACTGCGATAAGAAATTCAAGGAATATGAGGCTGCTGGCTGCCAGACCTACTTCAACAAGAAAGACCACCTGTGGACACTTTACGAGTACGAGACTGGCGCATTCCAGATCCCCGAAGCCGTGGAGAACGGTATGATTTACGGCGGCTGCAACTGCGGAAACTGCCACCTGACCATTCTTCCCACTGGCGATGTGTACGCCTGTCGCCGGGTGCAAAACAGCAAAGTGGCCAATGTGTTTACCGACCGGCTGGCGGATGTGTGGGTGTGCCGGATGGAGCAATACCGAGATTACACGAAGTTTGAAAAGTGCAGCAAGTGTGAGCTGCTGGCGTTCTGCCGGGGCTGTCCCGCCGTGGCCAGCGGCAAAGACGGAAACTTCTACGCCGCAGACCCCCAATGTTGGAAGGAGATCAAGGAAAATGCCTGATATTTTTGAAACCATCGCCCACCGCCGCTCAATCCGGCGGTTCAGCGAAAAACAAATAGAGGAAGCTCATTTACAGCAGATTATGCAGGCGGGATTGTACGCTCCCAGCGCAGGCGGGCGGCAGGGCGTGATTTTCGCCGTCTGTCAGGATAAAGCGGTAAACGAACGCCTTGGCAGAATCAAGCGGGCAAATTCCTATCCCTGCATGGCCACAGCAACCAGCTATGTTTCCAAAGAACAGCCCAGCATTGCGGACGATGCCAAAATTACCAATGCCTTTTATGATGCGCCCACCGTCATTACGATGTTTGCCCCGAAGGACTTCCTGTTTTCAAAAGAGGACTGCGCCCTGGCAGCAGAAAATATGATGCTGGCGGCAGACGCTCTTGGCATCGGCTCATGCTATACCGGGCAGGGCTGGCTGGCGTTCGATGATCCTTTCGGACAGGAAATGCTGCGAGCGTGGAATATCCGAATGGACTATTACGCCGTGATGCAGTTATTGCTGGGCTACCCCAGAGAAGGGGATAAGCACCCGACCCCAAAAGAGCGCAAAGCGGAGCGTATTCTCAGAATTGGAGGAAACCACAAATGAAGGAAATCAAAATACAGGATTTACAGATCAATCCATTTACGTTGTTCGGCAAAGACTGGATGGCGCTGGCGACCGGAAATGAGCAGGACGGCTATAATGCCATGACGATTGCGTGGGGACACCTTGGCTCTATCTGGGAGCGTGGCAGTCACCGGAACTGTCTGCCTACTGCCGTTTGCTATGTGCGTCCCAGCCGGTATACGAAGGCGTTGATGGACAAAGAAAACTATTTCACTTTGTCCCACTTCCCGGAGCAGTACCGCAAAGCGTTGGGCTATCTCGGCAGCCACTCCGGGCGTGACAGCGATAAAATCAAAACTGTCGGTCTGACACCGGTATTTGCAGACGGAACCGTTTCATTTGCCGAAGCGGACTTGGTGTTTGTCTGCCGCAAGCTGTATTCGCAAGAGTTGACGGAGCCGGGGTTTACAGATCAGGAACTGGTGGAGTTCAATTACCCGGAGAGGGATTTTCACACTATGTATGTCGGTAAAATCGTGAAGGCGCTGGTAAAGGAGAACACATGAACCAGTCTGAACGGCGGCTGTTTCTGATACAGTCGCTTTTGAAAGAGAAAACAGAATATCAGGATATTGATATTCCGGCAAAGCCGGAGCGTCAGCGTCAGCTTTTGCGGGGGCTAATGAATGTTCGCGCACCGCAGAGCACAAATGCAGTTTTTTTGAAAATGCAGGGCGTCTATCTGCAAGGTGAAAATGCGGCAAAGGGTATCACTGATGTTGCAGACCTTGCACCCGTGCAGCTGGGGCTTTATCTCTGGCAGGGGGATATTACCACGCTCCGTTGCGATGCCATCGTCAATGCGGCAAACTCCGGCATGACCGGCTGCTATATTCCAAACCATCGCTGCATTGACAACGCCATTCACACCTTTGCGGGTGTAGAACTGCGCCTTGCCTGCGCGGAATTGATGGAACAGCAAGGCCATCCCGAACCCACCGGACAGGCAAAAATCACCCCGGCGTTTAACTTACCGTGCCGGTATGTGCTGCATACGGTCGGGCCGATCATCAGCGGTCGAGTAACCAAAGAGGACAAAGAACTGCTCGCCTCCTGCTATCGCTCCTGCTTGGAGCTGGCGGCAGAGAATGGCTTGGAAAGCGTGGCATTCTGCTGTATTTCCACGGGTGAGTTTCATTTTCCAAATGATCTGGCGGCAGAGATCGCTGTGAAAACCGTCAAGGATTTTATGACAAAGCAAACCAGTGTGAAGAAGGTGATCTTCAATGTTTTCAAAGACTTGGACAGGGAAATCTACGAACGACTGCTCGGCGCAGATGGAACAATTGAAAACCGCTTTGCAGGAATGTGACGCTGTGGTGATCGGCGCGGGAGCGGGACTTTCCACCTCCGCAGGCTTCGTTTATGACGGAGAGCGCTTTAAAAAGTATTTCTCCGATTTTGAGGCAAAATACGGCTTTCACGATATGTATACCGGCGGGTTTTACCCTTTCGCCAGCCAGGAAGAGCACTGGTCGTATTGGAGCCGATACATCTACATCAACCGCTATATGGATGCCCCCAAACCGGTCTACGATGACCTTTTGAAGCTGGTGCGGGACAAAGATTATTTTGTCATCACCACGAATGTTGACCACTGCTTTCAGAAGGCTGGCTTTGACAAAAAGCGGCTTTTTTACACGCAGGGCGATTATGGCCTATTCCAGTGCAGTGAGCCGTGCTGTCAGGAAACCTTTGATAACGAAGCCGCGATTCGTGAAATGGTCAAGCGGCAGGAGGATATGAAAGTCCCGACAGAGCTGCTCCCTGTCTGCCCCCACTGCGGCAAGCCTTTGACCATGAATCTCCGCAGCGATGATACCTTCGTAGAGGATGAAGGCTGGCACAGAGCAGCGGAACGGTATGAGAATTTCCTCCGTACCCGAGCGGGCGACAAAATTCTCTTCCTTGAATTAGGCGTAGGCTACAACACCCCAGTCATCATTAAGTACCCCTTCTGGCAGATGACGGCGAAGAACCCGAACGCTACCTACGCCTGCATCAACCAAGGGCAGGCGGCGTGTCCACAGGAGATCGAGCGGCAGTCCATCTGCATCAATGCAGATGTTGGATACATCGTTTCTTTAGCTGTATAACAAAAATAGCTGCAGGGATTTCTCCCTGCCACCTTTGCGTTTGTGCTGTGTAGATCAGTTCGTTACTTACGATCTCCATAGCCCTGCTTCGGATGTTGTTCATCCTGCCGATCCACTCCATTTGGTTGTCTGCCTTGAGTTGCTCTGTGACACCTTCCGCCTCGGCCATCTGCTTTACCAGCCGAAGAAACATCGTCTCTGCTTGCCGGTCTATGTCGGCAAGGCAACTGTTCAATTTGCCGTTGGTGAACAGGGTCGCATAGGTTGCCCGCCGATGCTCCTTCAGGTAGCGCCGGTGGCGCTGTCCCCACACACCGATGGGCTGCTGTTCTTCCTCGGGCAGTTTCAGATCAGGAAGAAGATAATCCCCAACCTGCGTGTAAGTACCGCCCATTTCTTCAAAAATCGTCTTTGCCATTGTCTGTTTCTACCTTTCAAGATTTGTATTTCTGCGCCTTGTGCACTGGGTTTGCTTTCGCTGCTGCTCCATATCTTTTGCCTGTGCAATCAGATTGTCAATCTGCCGGCTGCCAAGAACCTTCCGTAGGAAACGAAAATCCTTCAGTTCCGAGCGTAGGGCATCATTTTCTCCTTTGAGCCGGTCGTTGGTTGCGGTCAGATGTTCATTCTCTCGGTAGAGCCGCCCGTTGGTGGTGTTCAGCCGGTGATAGCTGTCCAGAGCCTTGTAATAGTGGTAGAACACCTCTCGGATAACCTCTTTCA
>ENA-OZLH01000667-OZLH01000667.1-human-gut-metagenome-genome-assembly--contig:-NODE-667-length-18043-cov-4.333611_pt1 | contig 18043 bp, 13 predicted proteins | sample MGYA00244832_ERZ653776 | MGnify/ENA primary metagenome ERZ653776 (study PRJEB26926, sample SAMN06165218) | human gut metagenome | biome: ENVO:00009003; feature: ENVO:2100002; material: ENVO:00002003...
GCCTTATCGTCGGCAGCGTCAGATGTGTATAAGAGACAGGTTATTTGAAATGCGGTATTTGAACGCAATAGGCTGAAAATAGACTGTTGCCTTCTCTACTGTATAAAGAATGTAACGACTCGATAAATCGAGTCGTTACGCTCTTTCAATCCCATAGCAGAATGGGATTCAGCTGCCACACACGAACCGTCGTTCCCGACGGACAGGCAACGCTTATTTTATCCGCTCGAAATTAGGGCAGACTCATCTCCACCCAGTTCATACCCGGGTCACCGATCTGCTGACCACCCGAAGAGTGGACGTTGATTTCACCCAGCATGCTGTTGCCCGAAGGAGAATGATCCTTGATAATCTGACCTGCTCCGTCGTTGAGTTTCCAGTAGCCTACCAGACCTTCCGAATCCACCGGAACGGAGTAGAAGTGGTTTTCGGCATTGATCTCCTCCTTGGTCAGCGTGCGGTTCCATACGCGCACCTCGGCCATATAACCGGGGAAGAAACGGTCGGCGTTGTAGGCATAACCGATCCAGAAAGCACGGTTGTAGTCGCTCTCGGAACCGCCGTATGCCACACCTAGGTTAAAACCGGAGTAATTGGAGATACCGGTTCGATACAAAAGTTCTCCGTCAATGTAGAAATAAGCGAAAGTATCGTCCCACGTCACGGCGACATGGTACCAGCGATCCAGTTCGGAGAGTTTCAACTTGGTATCCGTACGGTTTCCGCCTTGCATGGCCAGCTGAATTTGGTTCCAAGGCACATTGACGTCGCCCAGGCGGAGGAGGAATTTACCCTCGACACCCATGATGGTCGACAAAGATCCGGATACGCGCGTCTCCTGAATATTGACCAGCGCCTCCATGGTGCCGTTCTTCAAGCTGTTGAGCGCTCCGCCATTCTTCAAAAACGGGAAATAGCAACGCGAGCGGCGCATGTCGGCCACACACTCGATCAGACCCTTGGGCTTCTGCGTAATATTGATGTTGACCGTCAGCGCCTCGGAGTTGTCGGGAGCGTTCTTCTCGGTGAGCACGACCTCGCAGCTGCGGGCAGATCCGTCAACCAGAGCCTCCACTGTGAAGTGCAGGCCGCTATCGTCGGCATTATTATAGGTAAACCAGCCCGTCGCCCCCTCGCTTACCGTCACATCGAACTCGACATTGGCCGTTACCGGAATATCGAGTGTCTGAGCCTCCACATCTAGGAAATAGGCCAACTTCTCGGGCTCGATCTTCGACTTGGGAAGCTGAGTTACCTTCAGCACGGCTGTGCCGTTCTTCACACCCTTGATCGTCACGGTAGCCTCGCGCGGAGTCTCGCCGTCGTTCTTAGCCATGGAGAAATAGGCCGTAACGTCGGTATCGGCGCCGCCCTCAGTGGGACGGGCGATCGTATAGGTCAGCCAGCCTTCGGCCTCCGATACGATTTCGGCCGTCAGGTTGCGATAGTTGACATTCGTCGTCAACTCCACGGCCAAACGCTCCACAGCCGTATAAGCCAGGCGCATTTCCGACTTCGACGTGATTTCGATGGTCTCGCCAGTTTCGCCTTTCTCGACGATCTGGAATTCGACCTGTTTGCTGCCCATCTTGAAGACGTAGTCGGCGCTCCGCTCCTGCTCAGTTTCGTTGGGATCCACCTCGAAGACCACTTCAGCGCCGTCTTCGCCCGAGGTTGAGGAAGGATGGACAAAATCGGCCGTGCCTTCGAGCGTCCACGCGCCCGAACTGGTAACCAGCACCGTCACCTTGCCGCCTTCGCGGGGTATGATGTTCGATTCCTCGGCATAGAAGAGTTCGAGCTGCTCCTCGGTCTCGGAGGCCTTTTTCTTGAGCGTAATCTTGAAAGACGCGGTCTTCTTGCCGCATGTGAACGTATAGGTGAAGACCTGGTCTTCCTCCTTGTCGTTGGCCTTCACGGTGAAGGCCACGATGTCGCCATCCTTGCCCTTAACGGCCGAAGGGAGCACATAAGCGTTCTCGGCGCCTTCGAGCGTCCACGCGCCCGAGCTGGTAACCATGGCCGAGACATCGCCGCCCTTACTCCCCACAACGCCTTCCATCGGCGAAACGGAAATCTTGTCTTCGGTAGTCGAAGGATCCACTTTGTCGTCGCTGTCATCGCAGGCTCCGCAGAGTGCGAGCGCAGCAGCTGTAAAAAGAAATATTTTCGAAATTTTCATATCTTGTCATTCAGGTTTTAAGGATTTGTTCATTGCCGGCGAACCGGACAACGGCTTCGTCCGGTTCCGGCCGAACGGTCGGCGGCATCCCGGCCAAAGCCGGGACGCACGACCTCGTCATTCGTTTTCAGGTTAGTTGATCGGGTGCGGTGCGGGATCGTACTGCCCCTCGCCGATCTTGTTGTAGACGTTTTTGGGATCGAGTACGTTCTGCTCGTAGCAGCCCTGTGCCACGTTGCGGAACTGCTTGAGCGAGTGCGAACGGTTGTTGCTGACTGTTCCGGTTCCGGAAGGATCGAATGCGAACCACATGATCCAGCCGTAACCCTGATTCATCAGTGCCTTGGCACTCTCAGACGAAATGGAGTTGCCATAGTTGAGCTGGATGGAATTACCGGCACATCCGCTCAGTCCCATACCGTTTACCGGTCTTGCTGCACCGCCGTAGTCGGCGCAGACGTTGTCAATGAATTCAGACGGCTTATGCTCCACACCGTCGATGAATACCGAAGGCAGCGAGGACTGGATATAGCCCAAGTAATAGAGGTGTACCCAAGTCTCCCAGGGGCACAATTCCTTCATCGCCTTTTTGGTCTCGTAGCAGAGACGGGCGGCCTGCTGGGAGCTGGGGCCTGCGAACCATTTTCCGGATCCGGAGTAGCTCGAATACTCGTCATCGAAACCTATACCATCGAGCTTATAGTCGAGACAGATTTGAGCCAGCTCCTTGCCGAACTGCTCACAGCCCCAGTCGCTCAAACCAGCGATGCCGGCCTGGTCGTGGTTGCCCAAGATGTCGAGCAACACCTTGATACCTTTCTTACGCAGCGGCTGGAGCAGTTCCTCCGAGTTGTCGAGTAACGCCTGCACGTTGGGGTTGGCATTCATGTAGACCTTCTGCTTCGAAGCATCCCAGTTGATGTTGCCAGCGAATAGCACGACAGCATCGAAAAACGGTTGACCGTCCTCCAAAATGTACTCAATGGCGTTGAGCGGGTTGCAGTCGTTCACCTCGAAGTAACAGATGTTGCGGATCTTCTTCGAACCAATGCGCGAAACTAGGAAGTCGACGTATTCAGCCTCATCTTTGACGACGATACCCTCCGTCTGGGCTACGGCCTGAAGGGGAACCATGTAGGTGGTAACATACTCCAGATCGGAAGCACTCGGCGAGAGCGTTACCTCGATCTGCGCAGAGGTTTCGCCGGCAGGGATGGTTATCACGCCGTCGTTCGCAATGGTGCAGAGTTTCTCGGGGAATACGACGTACTCAGTAGCGTGGTCGAAGTTGTACTCATCGACATGGCGTTCGTCGAAGACGAGCTTCACCTTGGTCTCAACCATAGCGGTCTTCTCCAGCGTGAAGGTCAGGGTTTTCTTGACGGGCTCCACGGCATCGTGAGCGAACTGGATGTTCAGATCATCGGCCGTCGAGAGCGAACCGACGATCTCCTCGCCCGGGGCGGGATTCTCGCTGCCGGCCTTCTGCGATACGGCGATCTTCGCGGTCTTCTCACCCTCGCTGGACGTCACGACGATCTGCCCTACACGGGCGTCTCCCGTATTGTCCTTGGCGTTGACCGTCAGCTTGTCGCCCTGCTTCTCGGCCGTCATCCACTCCTCGGGGTAGGAGAACGTCCAGTCGGGTGCATTAGTCGTAACGGTCAGTTCAACGGCCTTGTTGCCAGTAGCCTCGAACCCAATGGGATCCGACGGCGAAATGCTCAGTACGATTTCACCTACTTCAAGCCCCTTTTGGTTTACGTTGATGTTGACGGGTTCGGCGTTACCGGCTGTAATCGTGATGCGGCCCGGACGTACGGACTCCGTGGTGTTGGCCTGGGCGTTCACGGTTAGTTTGTCACCGTCCTGCTTGGCGACGATCCATTCGCCGTTCTTCTCGAATGCCCACGACTTGGCGTCGGTCTTGACAGTCAGCACAACGTCCTGATTGTCGCCGGCCTTGAACTCAATAGCAGACGAGGGCGTTACCGACAAAGAATTCTTTTTGTTCACATCATCGTCGTCATCGTTGCAGCCGACGAGAGCCCCCGATGAAATGGCGAACATACCCGTTAAAAGCATCAGAAATGACTTTCTTTTCATGTTTGGTTGATTAGGTTAATTAAAAAGGTTAAATTAAAGTTAAGGAATTACGATTCTTCAGGTAATAAATCTCTCACTCTTCGGGGAGCGCGACGCTCTGCCAATTCACTTCGCGCTCGGTCTTCAGATCGAAGCCGTTGCCGGTATAATCCTTGACGATTTTACCCTTCGTATTGTCGTCGAACTTCCAGTAGGCCACCAGTCCGTCCGATGCGGGATCGATCTTGTAGAAATGGTTCTCGGAAGCGATCTCTTCGGACGTCAAGGCCTTGTTCCAGAGGCGCACTTCGCCCATCATGCCGTCGAAACGACGCTCGTAGAACAAGTCGCCGTCCGACTGGAGGCGGTACGAGTGGCCGATCCAAAAGCAGCGCTCCTTGCCGTCCGTCTCGTCGGAGTGCGGAATGGCGAAGTTGATCTTGTCGATGATCACGGCATGCCCGTCGGTACCAGATACTGAAGCCTTGACCGTATCCTTCAGCTTGCCGTCGATATAGACGCAGATAGTGCCGCGGTCGAACGTGACGGCGATATGATGCCAAACGAACTGCTTGAGGTCGTAACGACTGTCGGCCTCGACCGGAATCTTCCCGCGTGCAGGCGAGGTCTCCTCCTCCGAAACCTTCTTGGCGAAGGCCACCTGCAACTGGTTGGTAGGACGGCCATCGTCGCCCAGACGGATGAGGAACGTATCCTCGATGCCCATGATCGTCGAGATCTTGCGGTCAAACGAGTTGGCGTAGACGAGCGCTTCGAGCGTGAAGGTCTCCATGTCCTTCACCGCCTCGGTGTCGGCCGTCCACTCAGGCCAGGCGCAATTATTTTCCATCTCGGCCACGACGTTAATGAGCGCGGCCTTCGAGAAGACGAAATAGACCGTCCGGGCGCTTTCGAGGATATTCATGCCGTCGGCCGACACGATGCGTACGGGCAGCACATAACGCTGCTTCTCCTCGATGGGCAGATTGTCCAAATTCGTAAAGGCGAAGGTGAGCGGCGCACTCTCCACCATCCCGGCCGTGATGACAGTCGAATTATCCGCGAAATCGTAATAGCCGCCGTTGGCAGGGAGCAGTTCGGCCGTTGGATCGTCGTAGAACATCCGGTAGTGCTCCAACAGACCGGGAGCCTCGGCGAACGTGACCGTGATGTCGCGCTCCCGGGGCTGGGCCATGGCGACGGTGACGTCGCAACTCTCTTCCCGGGTCACGTCGAGGTTGTCCCGTTTGATAAACACGTCGTCGGTGAACGACGTGGCGGAGATGAACACCTGATTGCTGAAGTGGTGTTTGCCCTCCTCATCCTCCTTGCAGCCCGTGAATACAGCCGCCAAGAGCAGGCACAATGCGAATCCTAATTTATTTTTCATCGTCGTTTTTATTTTCGGGATTGTTTTCGGGCTCCTCTTCGGGCTCGGGGTTCAGGATGCCGAGCGCCTCGCGGATTCTCTTGTAGGTTGGCGTATTGAAATAGTCTTCCTGTGCGTTCGATGCGCAGAGCCCCAGCTTATCGCACTGTACAGTCTGGGAGGTTTTCGGATCCATCACCCACTGGGCGGCCACCTGAAGCGAAGCGCCCACTTGAGCGTCGCTGCCGCCGTCGGCGATCGACGGCACAGAGGCTTCTAGCACGATCCGGTCACTCGGAACGCCCTCTTCGAGCTGATCGCGCACCATACGGGAGATAGCCACCGACGACGAGGCACCCTCGGTCAGGATGATGACGTAGTCACACTCCGCAAGAATCGTCTGGTTCTCGATGCTCGTGATAAAGGCGGGGTATCCGCGGAAGAAGAGTAGCTTGTTGGGATTGTCGCGGCGCCACGTGTCTGCCGCCAGCACAAACGGAGCGGCGACACTGCTGTCGTAACCGCCCAGATAGGAGACGACGATGCCGTCGAATCCATACCGGGAGCAGGCCGCAAGCTGCTTTTCGGTCTCGATCTTGCAGTATTCAGCGAACTTATCCTCCGTAAAGTCCCCCTCGTGCTCCGTACCGGAAGATTCCTCCTTCATAGCGACCCATGCACTGCGGATCGTCGTGTAGTCCACGACGTTGAGCGTGCGGGTGCCCTTCTTCGAGCGCACCTCGGCAATCTCATCCATCAGCGCCGGATGTAGGTTATCGACGTCGGTCATGAGCAGGTAATCCACACTGTCAGGCATAGACATAGGATGCTGGTTCTGCCGATTCGGAGCAGTCGAGGTTCCTCGGACGATCATCATCGTCACCAAGTGTTCGCCGGCCTTGAAATCCCGGAGCGATGCCAGAAAAACCGGATCGCTCTGATTCATCTGCGGCAAAAGATCTCTGTGTTCGACTTCCGTCCAGTCGCTGCACGAGGCCAGTAGGGCCGCCGTGGCGAAAAACGGAATAAATATGCGCTTCATGTCAAATTTCGTTTTAATGGGTTAAACGGCGTGTGCGATTATTTGACGGCCGGATTGCAGTCCCACCACATGCGGGTCGCCATGTTGTCGGAGCCACCAAGCATCTCCACGGCTTTGGCGTAGTTCTCCGGGTTGTTGGTCGCCTCGTCCGCAGGATAGGACATGCGACGGGCGCCGAGCGTAAGGTTCCGGATGCCCTGCGAGTTATTGCCCACGGCGGACTCCATGGCCGGAATCAGGTGCGGGAAGCCTGTACGGCGGAAATCAGCCCACGCCTCGTTGCCAAGATGGAAGTTGGCGATCCACTTCTGGATGATGATGCGCTCCTGCATCTCCTCCTTCGAGGCGCCGTCGTTCCAAGCCACCCCCAGCTGGGAGAGCTGTGTAGAATAGGAGGTTGCACCGCCGTTGGGGTCGGTGTAGGATTCCGGAAGAGTGGTGCCGGCAAGGTATTCGTCGACGCCCGCAACACCCCACTGTTCGAACGAGAGGCGGACGCCCTGCTCGTAGAAGGTCTTGGCGCTGCCACCCATGTTCCAGCCGAACACGCCGACGGCTTCCGCCTTCAGGAAGGCCACCTCGGCGGCATTCATCCACTGCAACGGAGTAGCCATGCCATCTACGAAGTTGACGCCTGAATAGAGCAGCCCCACAGTGCTGAGCGCTGGAATGGCGATACCACGACGCATGCCCACATACTCAGGAGCGTTGTCCCCGGAGAACTGCGCCTTGCTGAAATATTTCTCGCGGCGTGGATCCTCATAACCGTTCATGTAGCAGATGATGTCAGCTGCAGCATGCGAATCGCCGCCCGTCACCGACCCAGCTGGGGAGTTGTACATGCATGCCGTATAGAGCGGATTGCCGTCCTTGCCGAAGGCCAGGGACGAAAGCTGCGCATTGTCTGCGTTCGACTGCATGACACCGACAGAGTGCGCCACGGCCTGTTCGCCCAACTGCTGCGGAGAGAGGCCCTTCGAGCTTACGAAATCGGTGTATACCACCCGCATGGCCAGCCGCAGCTTCATCGAGTTGGCAAAACGGCACCATTTCACGGCTGTGCCGTCGAAGACCTGGTCGGTCGTACTCGTGATACTCCGGTCGATGTTCTCGTCCAACAGGGCGATCGCCTCGTCCAATTCATCGAACATCTGCGAATAGACCTTGGGCTGGTCATCGTAGGCCACCTGGATCTTACCGGTGCTTCCGATCTCGGAATAAGGAATCGGCCCATAGGTGTCCGTCACACGGTTCAGGACGCAGACCTTCACGATCTTGAGGATGGCCAAAACGAGCGGATCCTCCGAAATCCCCTCCACGTTCGACATGTTACTGTACAGTTGCGGGATGACTTTGTCGCTGTACATGAACACGTTCGTCCAGTTGTCGGTCGGGTTGTATTTGGAAATGGTGTTCGTCCAGCCATTGTTCGCATCAGCGTAATAACCGCCCTGCGTACTGCCTAGCAGACAGTCAGTGAACTGCGCCGTATTGACATCCGTCGAGACGACGGTCCCGAACATGGCAGAGAGTCCCGAGGCGATGGCGTAGTCCTTGGCCTCCATCTGCTCCTTGTCCACCTCATAGGGATTGCTGTTGATGTCGAGGTAATTCTTGGTGCATGCGCCCAACCCGCACAAGACTGCGAAGGAGAGCGCCGCTTTTATCATTTTGTCTTTCATCGTGTCGCTGTTTTAGAATTTGAGACGGAGATTGAATCCTACGTTGCGCAATGACGGCATCATGAAGTAATCAATACCTTGATAGTAGTTGCCCGTCGTAGCGATGCTTTCTGGATCGAACGGAGCCTTGTTGTAGAGCATCCACAAGTTGCGGCCCACGATCGAAACCGTGATCTCGCAGACGTTGCGCAGCACTTCGCGGGGAATCGTGTAGCCGATTGAAGCCTCCTGCAAGCGCACGTTCGTAGCCGAATAGGTGTAGAACTGCGGGATGGAATTGCCGCCTGCGATGGCCGAATACCAAGTGTAGGCATCCACCACGTCGCCGCCGTTGAGCGTCACACCTCCGGCATCGCGCGCCGCGGCCGTAGCCTCTGACACGCCGTACTGGTCGAGCATAGCCTGCGTACGCGAATAGACGATGCCGCCCAAACGGGCCGCAACCATAAAACCGAAGTTCAGGTTCTTCCACCGGAAGTCGTTGCGCCACGACATGTTGGCGTCGGGCAGCACGCTGCCCAGCTTGACGTATTTTTTTACATCCTGAATCGTCTCCGTAGCCACATTTCCGTTCTCGTCGATGTAAATGGCGTTGTTCTCGTCGTAGCGCAAATCGCGGCGGGAGTAGAGATCACCCAGCGTACCCCCCTCCTGCAACAGGAACAGCGCGTCGCCCAGACCGCCCATATTGAGCCGGTCGATCGAGAAGCGCTCACCCGTGGCGTAGTTGATAACGTTGTTGGCCAGTGAGACGATTTTATTCTGGTTGGTCGACAAGGTGTAGTTGGTATCCCACGTGAAGTCGCGCCAGGTATTCCGGTAGCCCAATGCCAATTCGATACCCTGGTTGCGGACATTACCCGACTGGATGATGATCTTGGAGAAACCCGTACCGCCCGAGATCTGCGGGTCGAAGGTCTGGTTCGACGTATGCGAATTGTAGTAGGTGAAATCGAGGTTAAAGTGCTTGAGGAAGCGCATCGTCAACCCCACCTCGAACGACTTGGTGCGCTCGGGCTTGAGGTGGTAGGCGGGATACTGCGTCTGCGTGTTCCACGACAGGCCGCTTTCGTTCCACGAATAGAGCGGGTTGGCAATGTAGCGTTCGAAGGCGACGCCCACCGAGGCGAACGAACCGCGCAACTTGATATAGGAGAGATTTTCAGGCATGTTGGGAATGAGCTGCGACAACACGACCGAAAGTCCGACCGAAGGATAGAAGAACGACTTGGCATTCGAATGCGGACCCGCCAGCTGCGACGGCCAGTCGTTGCGGCCCGTGAGGGTCAGGTAGTAGGTGCCCTTGTAGCCCACCTCGGCCGAAGCGAAGATCGACTGCGTCTGTTCGCGCCAGCCCTCCTGCTTGCGGACGGTCTTGGTCGAGTTGCTTAGGTTCTGAATGTTGAAAACGTTGGCCAGCCCCTGCTTCTCGCCCGACGTACCGTCGGCAATGGGGCCGCGGATCTTCAGGGCGTCGTTCTTCATATCCGAGAACGAAGCACCGATGTTGGCCTGCAACGACCAGTCGTCACCGAACGTTTTATTGATATTGAGCAAAGCATCACCATAAACCTGGCGGTCCATCGTCTTGGTGACGCCGTAAAGGCCGTTGGCGGACTGCTCGGTGAGCTGCACGTTCGACGACGCATACATCTTTTCGGTATAGGTGTTGTGCGAGTTGTCGAGACGGATGCGACCCGAGACATTCAGCCAGTCGAGGATGTCGTACGACAGCGCCGCGTTGAGCATGTAACGATCCTTACGGTTCTCGCGCAGGTTGCGGTAGTTCGCCCAGTAGGGGTTCTGCATGGTGATGGAGCCGTCGCCCATCGGCCAGTACTGTTTCGAAATCTTGTCTATGGGATCGTAGCGCTCATACATTTCGATATCCGCCCAGTCATCGCCGCGCGGGAAGAGGTAGGCTCCCGTCAGAGGGTTGTTGTAGGTTCCCTGATTGATCATGTTGCAGTCTTCCTGCAGTACGTAACTGGCTCCTACGTCCAGTCTCATCTTGTCGTTCAGAAAAGAGGTGGTGTTGCGGAAAGTGAAGTTGTAGCGGTCATAGCTGTTGTTGGGCACGATACCGTCGGAATTGATGGCCGCGGCTGAGAAATAGGTCTGATTCTTCTCCGTTCCGGTCGAAAGCGAAACGCTCTCGGAATTGGCTACGCCGGTACGGAAATAGTCTTCACGGGGATCGTAGCCGTATCGGTTGGCGCGGTTGAGCCGCTTGCCCCAGCTGTAACTGGCCACGTTGATCGGCGTAGTAAGGTTGCCCGTGCCATAACGGTTCTGGAACTCAGGCAGCACCAGCGGGCTCATGATCTCAACACCGGCCGTCGCGGTGACGGAGAGCTGTCCGACCTGTCCCTTCTTAGTCGTGACGACGATGGCACCGTTGGCGGCGTCCGAGCCATACAATGCCGCGGCCGCGGCACCTGTCAGCACCGAAATCGACTCGATGTCCTCGGGGTTGATGTCGGCGATGGGATCGGTCGTACCCTGCGACGCGAACTCCGTGCCGCCGTCCATCGCCTTGGTAAACATCGGCACGCCGTCGATTACATAAAGAGCATTCGAAGACTGTGAAATGGATTTCGTGCCTCGCATGACAACCTTCGAGGCTCCGCCCATGCCGGCCGACGAGGCGTTGATGTTCACGCCGGCAACTTTACCGTTGAGCGAGTTGATGAAGTTGACATCCTTGTTAGCGATGACGGCATCAGCATCCACCTGCTGTACGTTGTACGACAGCGCCTTCTCGGCACGTTTAATGCCCAGGGCCGTAACAACGACCTGCTCGACCTCGATGGACGAATTGGACAGTGTGATGTCGAAAGTCGTGCGCGAGCCGATGGGCACGACACGGGTTTCGTAGCCGATGAAACTGACCGACAGTTCGGGGTTGTCGACCGAGGCGGGGAGCGTCAGGGTAAAGTCTCCGTCGATACCGGTGGTCGTTCCGACGGTCGTCCCCTTGATCAGAACGGTGGCTCCGATAATGCCCAAACCGCCGGAATCCTTCACCACGCCCGAGATGGCCGACGGCCTTGCAGCGGAGACGCGCTTCGACAGCACGATGTTGGGAACCGTGATCTCATAGGTGATGTCCGTGTCCTTGAACAGCAGCGGCAGCACCTCGTTGAGAGGCTTGGAATCGGCCTTGATCGAGACGATGCGTTTCGTGTCGATTTCGTCCGTATAAAGGAAAAGATACTTGGTCTGCTTTTCGATTTCGTTCATGACGGTCTTCATCGGAACCTTCGTCATGTCGAGCTTCACCGCGATTTTCTGCGTTTGAGCCACAGCAGGCACACCGCACAGGAACACGGAGAGAATTAGAGTAATCAGGCATTTTATCTGCCTAATACTTAAATTTTTCATAAGTTTGCTGATTTAAGATCAATAGGTTAGCAATCGAATCACTGTTTATCTCCCGCCGGCGGACACGAGCGTGCCCGAGCGCGTCGGCGGTGCAGCATAAAAGTGTCTTGAGGCAGAAGTCGGTTTATTCCATAGAGTCGGTTTAGATTTTTGTTATTTTTATGTGTATCGTGTTCGTCTCGTCGTCGCGCGTAAAGGAGAAGTTATTGGTGATCTGGAGCAACTTCAGCGCATGATCCACACCGTCCGACACGCGGATTTTGCCGTGGTACTTGAGCACGGGCATATCCTCGGGATTGTCGATCGTGATCCGGACACCGTAATAGTTCTCGAATTTGCGGATCACCTCCCCGAACGACAGCGTGTTCAGGTTCATCAGCCCATCGACCCAGCGGAAGTCGTCCGGATCGGTTATCCGGTTGAGTTTGAGATGTCCGTCGACCAGGTCGATCTGATCGTTGGGCGAGAGAATGAAGGATTCGCCGCCGACGAGGCGGTTCGAGATTTTCAGCCGTCCTTCGAGCAGCGCCGCCGAGAAATCGGCGGTCCGGGCATCGGCCAGGATGTTGAATTTCGTACCCAGCACCTCAGCATCGCAGGCGAATGTTTCCACGATGAACGGACGGCTGGCATCGTGCTTCACCTCAAACATGGCCTCGCCCGAAATCTTGACCCGGCGTGTCTTTCTGGAAAAGATCGAGGGGTATTCCAACTTGGCGCCCGAATTGAGCCATACGGTCGTCCCGTCGCTCAAGGTGACGGACATGCTCTGCCCGTTGGGCGCGGTAATGGCCATCATGTCCCGGGTACGGTATTCGAGAATCCTGTCGGCCAGATAGTGGCTCACCCCGGCGCATACAAGCAGCGCGGCTGCGGCCGCGGCACTCCATTGAGCCGCCCTCTTCCAGAGCGAAACGGTGCGTCTGCGGATACGGGGCTGCGCCTCTCCGGCCAGAATATTGAGATTGGAAATATAATCGAGCCGATCGAGATACCGCTGGTTTTCCGTTGACGCGTCCAGCCAGTCGAGCACCTCGACGAGTTCCTCCTCCGAGGTCTCGTTTCTCAAGTATTTCTGCAATAAAAGATCGTCCATGTGTTCGTGTTATATAGTAATAACAAACACGCGGACGGGGTAAGTAGTAAAAAATGCAGTTTTTTTGAAAAAAGATTGAAAAGAACTCCGGGTGGCCTTGCGGAGTGCTTTTTTACCACCTGGACGAGAGCAGCAGGGTGATCAGTACGGCTGGGAGATAATCTTTCAACTCGGAGCGCATCAGATTGAGCGCCCGGCGGATTTCGAAATTGACATGGCTGACGGAAATTCCCAGTTCGGCGGCGATCTCGCTGTATGTCATATTTCTGATCCGGCTTAACAGGAATACGCTGCGGGTCATTTTCGGCATCTTGCGGACTGCCTGTTTCAGGATGGCGCGAATCTCTTCGGAGAAGAGCAGGTCGGGATCGCAGGCCGACAGCGAGCGCACGTCGGCCTGAAGCCGGCGCGTCAGCGTCGAATGCATGTCCCGTTCCGCCCTGCGGTGGCGGATTTGAGCGTTGAGATGATTTAAGCAGCGGTTTTTGACCGAGGTGAGGATATAAGCCGGCACATTGGTGTCCGCCGGCAGGTTTTCATGCATTTCCCAAAAAGTCATGAAACTGTCCGACACCAGATCTTCAGCGGTTTCCCGATCGCGGACATAGCGGTATGCCAGGGCGATAAAACGGGGCTTGAATTCGAAAAACAACTTTCCGAATTCCGTGGAGGAAATGCTGTCTGTCTTGACGTCTGCCATTTGAAGTCCCGTCTGCCCGGTACACGAAAATACCGGCGAACCCGATTCAGAATTCGCCCATTACAAAATCCCCCCCCGATGAAAATCAGAATGGAAGTCACTGATAATGTTGTATTTAATGAATTTTCCAATTTCCCGAATGCTTTTGTCGGACAGGAAACCGTCAATGATTCCTATCTTCGACAAAGATAGTGATAAAAATAATAATTGAGTAGTTTGCGGTGAAATAGTTTTTCGATACGGAGTGACTGAAACGGCCCGTTCGGCAACAAAAACGGCCCCAGAACCGCTTTGCAAAAGAGGGGACGGATGATTTCGCCTATATATTATCGGTATACGGCGTCGGCAGGATTTCCACCCCCCGGAACGCCTTTCGAAGAGAGTCCCGATGACCGGGCATGCCCTGTTTCCGGCGTCGCCAAGAGCAATTTCGAAGAGTTTGCCGGAAAGCGAGACGCAGACCCTCGAACCTCCACAAGGTGGACGAGAAGATGGTAATCGTATTGGCTTTCGCCATCGACGGCGGAGCGAAAGAGTGATCCCCGGAAACACACCCTCGTTTCCGATCAGTGCGGTGCAGAACCTCTCTGCACCGTTTTTGATTATCGCGGAGCAGGTTTCGCCTTAACGCAGTCTGGCCCGGACGGGACATACACGACGTAAGGCCCTTTCTACTTGCGTTTGAACTTAAACGTACACAAAAGTAAATCATAGAAGGTTTTCGACGCATTGTTTGATTTGCCAATCCCAAAAACTTTTCGTATCTTGCAGATAGGTTATTTGAAATGCGGTATTTGAGTGCAATAGACTGAAAATAAACCGTTACCATCTCGTCACCTATTCTCCTATACAAAAAAATGCAACAACCCTATAAATCAAGTCGTTACATCACTTTAATTCCACATCGCTTAAGCCATTTTTTCATACTGGCATCGGAATGAAACCGGCACCCAAAATTTCGATTTTAGCATATCCAAAAATCAGACACCATCGGCAATAATATTTTAATTCTAAATTTATAAAAAAGTAAAATCATCAATATGCAAAATAATAAGCATCAATATCAAATATGAACGGTTCAAAATTAGCACCCGAAGCAGCTCGAATAGCCCTGCTGGATAGAATAAACTACAGCCAGTCTGCCCTGCAAAAAGCCTACGACAGCCACAAGATACTGCTTGAACAACTTAACGAAATATCGGACGAACTTACCATGCCTGATAAAATACTGTTGGAAGTAGAAGAATATCTTGAACCCGAATACACCCGAGCGACCCGGATAGAAAATATTAAATTATGGCTTACAGTGGCATTAGGCGTTTCGTCTTTATGCCTTACGATCAATCATATAGCAGCAATATATTATACTGGGGTTATCTTGTTCGTTGTCGCGTTAATTTTAGGTATTGTACTGCTTGTGGTGAGTACTGCGTTACGTAAAGGAAATATTCAGCAGCGAAAAGCATGGCTCAATAAGTTGTTGAGCATTATTGTGGCAATATTATTTTTTGCTATTTGTGCAGCCAGTATTTTACTCTATTATTTCAACGAAGATACATATTTTATATTTAGCAGTATACTATTCGGGGGAGGATGTATCTTGATGATGTTCTTTATCCGCAGACTCGATAATCAAATACGATTATTAAGAATACGTGGGAAAATCTTCAAGAAAGCATCCAATTACAAATCCAATAAAGACTAACAATGAGCCAATTAACACCAATGGGGAAAATATGCACCGAATATGCCTGTTTTTAGATACATGCAGTACCAGCATTTTTTGGATTGGGTTAGAACAGGTCTGTACCGGATAAGCAATATCTGTAAATGGGAAGACCCCTATGAAAATTACCTGCTCAAGTGCCCGTTGTTGGATAGATTTGGACTGCGAATAAGTAAGATAGTGCTTCCCCTATACGGGCAATGTTGGACAACGCTCCCAGAGTCCGATGCTATGTGGCGCATATACTCAAAGATTAGCAGAGGACAGGCCAATGATACCGTAGACAGCTGTGAAATTGGTGTAAGAATTAAAACCACAGCAGAAAGACTGCAAAAATTACCATCAATAATCACGGGCTTCAATCGCGGCCATATCGGCCCAGTAAAATATATCAATCAGACCGTTATTGATCGTAATCTGCAGAGTCTTCAATTAAAAAATACGAAGGAGTATTGGGATGCTTGCGATAAAACTCTTTTTGAAAAACGGGAAGAATTCAGTCATGAGCAGAAATTTAGGTTCGTATTCTTATACACCAATGGTGATCCTTCATATTTGGAAGTACAGATAAAACCACAAGAACTAATCGACGAAGTTACCTTTGACCCCAGAATAACTAAAGAGGACTTTGACATTCAAATATTAAACAATTAACCGTAGCTGTTTTAACCTCTATCCTGTTCTGTGCTTGCAGCACCCAGCCACCGAGCAATAGCATGGCATTAGAACTGTCCGACACGAGAACTATTAAAATCACCCACGGCACTCCGCACCCGATTCGGGCCGATAATGCCAGAATTATCGGCATGGATGAAATGCTCGATAGGGTCAAATCGATCGAGTATATAAAACTGGATTCATCCGAACCCATCGGCGTAATAGACAAAATGATCGTTACAAAAGACAAAATCTATATATTGGACTGCTATACCGCACAGCAGATCTTCGTATTCGACAAAACGGGCAACCTGTTGTTCCGCATCAAGAACAAAGGCCGGGGGCCGAAAGAATATCAGAGCATCAGAGATATGCAGGTCGACACCATCCGGAATGAAATACTTGTAAATGACGCACTGGCCCGTTCCTATCTTTATTTCTCCGCCGATGACGGAGCATTCCTACACCGGGAAAAAAGGAGTAGCAAATTGCTATTTGGCGCATATCGACAGTTTGTATATAAATTATCAAATCCCAGGACAGGATTTTAACGACCATGAGAATTGGGCGATTCTCGTTTCCGACAAAGACTCCATTCTTTACAAGGGCTTCGAACCAACGCCACTTCAGAATGATAATTTTATTAACAATAGCTTTACTTATGACTGCGATGGAAAGCTTTTGTTTACTCCGGTCTACTCCGATACTGTTTACCAATTTATGTCTGTATCCATCGTATCACCCAAATATGTGATCCGCCAAAAGAAGAGCATATGGAATCTTTATAACCAAAAAATACCCCCTCAGGAAGTAGATAAGTTAATCAAGCAGAAAGACTACACAAGATATGCGGGTAAATTTCTTGATGGGGGAAATTATGCTTCTTTTGAAATTGCTCATAAATGGGATAAATATATTACCCCCAGACCTTATTTTGGGATAAAAGAACCGACATAGTGTTTGCATGGGATACTGCCAATGTGTATGAAGATGCAATTGTCCATGAAATTATCCGACAACCGATAGCCGTCTACGGCGATACCTTTTTCGGCACCTGTTCGCCGCAAATCCCCGAAGAATACAGGAAAAACATGAACCCCAAGATCAAAAGCCTGCTGGAGTGCTCCGATGAAAGCGACAACCGATCGTGGTCGCGTATACGCTGAAATAATCGGACGCAGGCCTTGCATCGGGAACCGTTTTTTCTGGATTACAAAATTGCACCTTATTTTCAAAACGGCAGGCGGATAAATTGATTTTTAGCCTATATTTTGATCGGACGGACTTATCGGAATCCGGCAAGCGCCCCATATGCCGGATTTCCGGGGCATAGATTCCCGGAAGAGAAGTTGCCGGAAGCGGGATCCGGTGTTCCGCCCGGAAAAAGCAGGGGCGGAGCCTTTACAGCCTCCGCCCCGCGCAATCTTACCGTCATCCGTTAATACACCTCGAACTCATAGATTCTGGCGGTATTTCCTTCGCTTTGGTCAGGTTTTGAGACCACGAGCCTCACGTATCGGGCGATTATGGGTTCTGGAAGGATCCTGTCGGTTTCGAAAGCCGTGTTGTCATAGACCGTGTCCACCGTTTTCCACTCCTCGCCGGGGCTTTGGCGCACCTGCAGCGAATACTCCTTTGTGATGTAGTCCAGGGATTCGAGCGCAGCATGCATGACATACCATCCCCGGATCGTGGTCTCCCGGCCGAGGTCTACCCCCAGCAGTTTGGGTTTGGCATCGCTGTAATCGCACCACTTGGTGGACACATCCTCGTCGGTGGCGTACTCGGCCCTCTCGGAGGCGTTGACCTCCCCCGACCTTTCCACGACGGGTTTGCCATAGAGCAGGTTCCTGCGCCCGGCCTGCGAGGCGTCGGCGCCTTTCACGGGCAGCTGCACGCGCAGCAGATCGGCCTCGCGGTCGTTGTTTTCAAATACGCTTTTTTTTATTTCGAGTATTCTGTAGCCTTCCATATTGCACCTCTGAAATCAATAAAAATAAGTAATTGCAGTATAGCACAAATCAACCGAGTAATTCAATAGTCCGGCGAAATTGCGCGTCAAATTCCTGCTCTGCGCCGCCGTCAGTATCCGCGAAGCTGAGCTTCCCGCAGTCGTAGAG